>Ga0207657_10000488_pt1 | contig 41854 bp, 40 predicted proteins | sample KBSC33metaG_FD_184316 | JGI IMG/M metagenome (GOLD analysis project Ga0207657, IMG submission 184316) | Corn rhizosphere microbial communities from Kellogg Biological Station, Michigan, USA - KBS C3-3 metaG (SPAdes) (version 2) | ecosystem: Host-associated > Plants > Roots > Rhizosphere > Soil ... | reverse complement strand
GGTCACGGTAGCCTCCTGCGTCGACGACGATCACGTCGCCTGGCTTCGCCATGTCGAGCGCCTTGTGCACGAGAAGGTTGTCGCCCGGCGCGGTCTTCACGGTGAATGCCGGCCCCGCGAGGACGCCACCTCCGTGCATCGGACGAAGCTCCGCACCTGCGGCATGGAGTCGCTCCATGCTGTCCGACAGATGCGCGGTGGCGGTCTTCGCAAACCGGGCGATCAGGCGTGGGTCCGCCCGCCGCGGGACCTCGAGGATGCGCATTGTTTCACTCATTGGAACCTGGCCTGTTCGTCGAGTTGCGTCCGGCGTGTGGAGAGCCGCGTCGATGCCGCAGCGCAGCTTACAGCGTCGCGTTGACCGCGCCGCCGTCGATCAGCAGATTCTGCCCGACGATGTAGCCGGCGTCGGCACTGCACAGGAATGCGCAGGCCTTGCCGAACTCCTCCGGCGTGCCGAGACGTCCCGCCGGCACTTCCGCCATGCGCGCCTTCACGAAGCTGTCGTAGCTCTGTCCCGCCTTTTCGGCGAGCTTGCGCATGCCGCTCACCTGGCGATCGGTAGTGAACGGTCCGGGCAGCAGGTTGTTGATGATGACGTTGTGCCGCGCGACCTGACGTGCGAGCCCGGCGACGAAGCCGGTGAGACCCGCCCGCGCTCCGTTCGACAGCCCGAGGTGCGCGAGCGGCGCCTTCACCGAACGCGACGTGATGTTGACGATGCGGCCGAAGCGGCGCGCGATCATGCCGTCGACGACTGCGCGCATCAGCATGATCGGCGTGATCATGTTCGCGTTGACGGCGCTCATCCACGCCGCCTCGTCCCAATCGCGGAAATCGCCGATCGGCGGACCGCCTGCATTGTTCACGAGGATGTCGGGCGACGGACAGGCCGCCAGCACCGCGGCGCGACCTTCGGCCGTCGTGATGTCGGCGGCCACGGCGACAACGCAAACGCCGGTCTCGGCCCGTATCGCCGCGGCCGTGTCGTCGAGCAACGCCTGCCGCCGCGCATTGATGACGAGGTCGACGCCTTCGCGCGCCAGTGCCAGCGCGCAGCCGCGTCCAAGTCCTTCGCTTGCCGCGCACACGATCGCGCGCCGGCCCCTGATTCCATAGTCCATCAGTTACGCCCCGATTGTCCGTCGTTCATTGGTGTACCTGCGCTTGCGGCTTGGTGGAGCGAGCCTCGTGCTCCGCACTCAGCGGTTCGCGCTCGGGACGACGCGTGGACGCTCATGCAGCGATGCGACGCCGCCGTGCGAGATCGGGCGGCGGCGCCTTGTGGAACATCCCGTCCTTCATGATCGCAAGGAGCCGGTCGCGATCCTGCAGAATCGCGACGTCGGCAAGCGGATCGCCGTCGACAAGCAGCAGGTCGGCGAGGAAGCCCTCGCGCACCAGGCCGAGCGAATCGGCCATGCCCATGATCTCGCCGCCCATCCGCGTTGCGGCGACGATCGCCTGCATGGGCGTGAAGCCGAGGAGATCGACGAAAAAGGCGAGGTCGCGTGCGTTGTTGCCATGCGGATTCCACATGAAGCCGTAGTCGCCGCCCGGCAGCACGCGCACGCCGCGCCGATGCAGGTCCTGCATGCAGGCCACGGTGAGCTCGAGATCACGCGAGATGCGCGAGCGCATCGCATCGCTGGATGGCAAGCCGTACTTGCCCGCCTCGTGCAGTCGCGTCCAGGTGACCGACAGCGCGGGTGCCACGAACACGCGATGCTTGTGCGCCTCGAGCATGTCCTTCGCCTCATCGTCGGCGCACGTCGCGTGGTAGATCACGTCGACGCCGTGGCGCACGCACATCTTCACCGACTCGGCACTGCGCGCATGCGCGGCGACGCGGCGCTGCTGCTGACGCGCGACCTCGGTGACGGCCGCGACCTCGTCGTCCGACATCAACGTGCGTGCGGACGGTATCGCCGGCGTGGAGGTGTCGCCGGACGGCACGATCTTGAGGACGTCGACACCTTCGCGGCATGCTTCGCGCGCCGCGCGACGAAACGCCACCGGTCCGTCGCAGGGCAGCGTGTACATCGCATCGCCCGGGTCGAGGTGGAGCTGGCGCAGGTCGCCCACGCCGCCGGTGACGGTGAACTGCACGCTTGCCGCGAGCAGTCGCGGCCCCGGGAACTCTCCCGACGCAATCGCGTTGCGCACGACCACATCGAGCCGGGGCTTGGTCGCCGCGGCGCTGAACGCCGACGTGAAGCCGTGATCGAGATAAAGCCGAGCGTGCCGAAGCGACAGCAGCAGATGCTCCTCGACAGGGATCGCCGACAGCGCGTGCGGCGTCGACTGGTCGATGAACGACAGGTGCACGTGCGGCTCGATCAGTCCCGGCATCAGCGTGGCGCCGCCGCAGTCGACGGTCTCGCTCGCCGGCCAACGCCTGCGCTCACCGGCGCGCACGATTTCGGCGATGCGATTGCCCTCGACGCGCACATCCGCGACGAAGGGCATTGCGCCGCTGCCGTCGAGCACGCGCGCATCGGTGAAGACGACGTTCGTCGTTGCCGCCATCATGGAATCGCTTCGAGCGGACGCCTGGCTAGACCGCGAGCGCCTCCGCAGGCCTCGGCTCGAGCAGGCCCGCGGCGTGCACGAGGCGCGCGAGCTCCGCGCGCTCCGCATCGTCGACACCGAGCTGCGGCGGCCGCACGCTCGCGTGCGGGATCAGTCCCTGCAGCTTCAGCACCTCCTTCATTCGCGGCCGGTAATCGCGGATCGGCGCACGCCAGCAGTAACGCGCCAACGGGCCAAGCCGTTCCCAGATCGCGAACGCGCGCGCGTAGTCGCGCGTCACGACGGCTCGGTGCATGTCGATCAGCTCGCGCGTCGCGGTACCGGCAAAACCGATCAGCGCGCCGTCGCAACCCATCAGCATCGCCTCGAGGATGAAGGTGTCGCTGCCGGTCATGATCGCGAGCTTGCGCGGCAACGCCTTTGCCGCCGCGATCGTGTCGACGGTCTTCGGCGTATCGAACGACGCTTCCTTGAGGCCGACGACCTGTGGAATCTTGGCGAGTGCCGCAAGGCAATCGGGCGGGAAATCGGGACCGAAGGACTTCGGGAACTGGAACGCGATGAGCGGCAAGCCGACGCCGTCGCCGATCTCGCGATGGAAACGGTAGATCATCTCGGTGGGCACCGGGTTGCCGAGGAAGGTCGGAAACGGCGGAAACACCGCGAGTCCCTGCGCGCCGGCATGCGCGAGCTCCTTGCCCCAGGCAATCGCATCGGCGGTCGATCCCGCGATCAGGCCCGACAGCAGCGGCACGTTGCCGATCACCCCGCGCGACACCCGTACGACTTCGAGTTGCTCGTCGCGCGTCAGCGACGGACCCTCGCTGGCATCCATGTTCATCGCGATCGCCGTCGGCTGCTGCGACGCGACCCAGCCGACGTAGCGGCGCAGCGTCGGCCAATCGATCGAATGATCGGGAAGCATCGGCAGCGCCGGTGCGGCGATGATGCCTTCGACCTTGAACGTGTTCATGTGAAAGCTCCGGGAGGGGTTGCACCGGCGCCGATCGCCGATGCGCGACGCAACACGCCGCGTGCAAGAAAGATGTCGGTGATGGCTTCTGAAGCGCGCACGAATTCCGGATCGCGACGCGCATCGAAGCCCCGGGGCCGCGCGAGCGCAATGTCCATCGAGCGCTCGATGCGACCCGGATGCGGCGACATGACGACGACCCGGTCGGCGAGGAGCACGGCCTCGTCGATCGAGTGGGTGATGAAGATCACCGTCTGGCGCGTGGCGAGCCACAGCGCTTCGAGGTCGAGACGCATCTGCTCGCGCGTCAACGCGTCGAGCGCGCCGAACGGCTCGTCCATCAGCAGCAGCGGCGCATCGTGGATCAGCGCACGCGCGATGGCGACGCGCTGGCGCATGCCGCCCGAAAGCTCGTGCGGATAGCGATCGATGAAGTCGCCGAGGCCCATCTGCTGCAGCAGCGCGACCGCGCGCTCGCGATGGGAACGCGGATCCATTCCGCGCAGCTCGACCTGCATCAGCACGTTGTCGAGCGCGGTGCGCCAATCGAGCAGCACCGGATTCTGGAACACGATGCCGAGCGCCGTCTGCGCTCCCGCAACGCGGCTGCCTGCGACCCGCACCTCGCCGGTCGTCGGCAGATGCAGACCGGCAACCATGCGCAGCAGCGTGCTCTTTCCGCAGCCCGAGGGCCCGACGATCGACAGGAATTCACCTTCGTTGACCATGAGGTCGACGGCTTCCAGCGCGACGGTCGTGCGCTTGCCGCGATGGAACGCCTTGCCGGCGCCGCGCAGCTCGACGTAGCCGCGACGCGCCGAAGGCGCAGCGCGTTGCTCCAGCGATGCAACGTTGCGCTCCTGCATGCGCAGCTCTGCGCTCATGGTCCACGCCGGCGCATGCGCGCCGCATCGGCTTCGCGCACGAAAGTCATTGCTGCGGCAGGAAAGCGTTGGTGTGGAACGCCGTCCACGGCAGATCGGTCTTCAGGTCGCGATACTGCTTGAGCAGGGCGAGCGTCTGGTCCCAGTCGGCCTGCGCACCCCAGCCGATCCGACCCTTCGAGTTAGCCGAATCGAGGAGCGCGATGTCGACCTTGAGCTGCCCGAGTTGCGAGGCGCGGTCGAGATCGGGCTTGACCTTGAGCGCGGCGTCGATCGCGGCTTCGGGATGCTTCTTCGCCTCCTCCCACGACTTCACGGTTGCACGCACGAAGCGCCGCACCAGATCGGGGTTCGACTTGATGAGGTCGCCCTTGGCCACGATCGTCATGCCGACGATGTTCGCGCCCCAATCGGCGTAGCGCAGTGCGGCGGGCTCGATGCCGCGCTGCTTGATCAGGAAATACTGGTCGTCGGCGCCGCCGAGCAGGCCGTCGACGCGCTTCTCGAGCGTCGCGACCACCTTCGCCGCGGGGTCGACCTGCACGAACGATATCTTCGACATGTCGAGGTGATTGCGCGCGGCGAGCGCCTGGAACAGCTGGCCGAGCGGATCCCCCGGCGTCACCGCGAACTTCTTGCCCTCGAGGTCCTTGGGCGTCTTGATGCCTTCGGATGCGAGCGACACCACGGCGTAGCCGGTCGAATTGAGCAGCGACATCACCGACTGGATCTCCGCACCCTTCGATTTGGTCAGGATGAGGCTGCTCGAATCGGCGAGGCCGAAGGTATCGGCCCCGGCGGCCACTGCCTGCACGGTGGCCACCGACCCGCGGCCTTCGTTGATCGTCAGGTCGATGCCTTCGGCGGCATAGAAGCCCTGTTCCTTGCCGTAGTAGAACGGCGTATGCAGGCCGCCGAGGTACCAGTTGAGCCGGAACGACACGGCATCGGCGCCGAGCGCCGGTGCGGCGAGGCACGCGAGCGCGGCGAGCGCGGCGATTCTCCCAACGTTGCGGAACAGCGCCATGGTGCTTCTCCTGATGATTTGCGACGGTGACATGGGATGACGGATTACATCGTGGCCTCGGCCGCCGTCTGCTGCTGCGACACGTGCCACGGAATTGCAATGCGCTCGATGATCTCGACCACGTAATAGACCGCGAGGCCGAGCAGCGACAGCAGCACGATGGTGGCGAACACCATCGGCGTGTCGATGTTGCCGTTGTATTGCAGCAGCAGATAGCCGAGGCCCTTGTCCGAGGCGACGAATTCGGCGACCACGGCGGCAGTGGCGGCGAGCGCCGCGCCGACCTTGAGACCGGTGAAGATGTGCGGCAGCGCCTGTGGAAGCTGAATGCGGAAGAACAGGCGCCAGTCGGATGCGCCGGTGGTGCGGGCGAAATCCATCACGTCTCGATCGGCACTCTTGAACCCCGCGAGGCTCGACACGACGATCGGGAAGAACGACAGCAGGAACACGAGCAACAGCTTCGGCGCGAAGCCGAAGCCGAACCAGATGATGAACAGCGGCGCGATCGCGATCTTGGGGATGATCTGCAGGAACACGATCACCGGGTATACGGCGCGCTCGATGAATGCCGAGCGTGCCACGACGAGCGCCATCGGTACGCTGACGATGACCGCCAGCAGGTAGCCGGCAATGATCTCCTGCAGCGTCACCCATGCGCTCGGCATCACGATCGTGTAGCGCTTCATGAACTCGGTCCACACCTTCGACGGTGGCGGCAGCAGGTACTCCTTGACGCCGAACAGGTGCACGGCGAACTCCCACAGCAGGAACAGCGCCGCGAACACGATCAGCACGCCGACGCGCCTTTGCAACCACCCGAGCAGCGCGTGCGCGCGTCCGGTGCGTGTGGCAGCGTCGTTCGGCGCGACGATCGCCGGGGTATCGGTCATGGCAAGGTTGTCCCCACCGGCGCCGGCGCAGCGAGCTCGAAGGTGCCATAGCTCGCAGGCAGGTTGATCTCGACGAGCTCCATGTCGTCGGAGCGGCCGACCACGTTGTGCGCGACGCCGGCAGGCTGCGACAGCGATCCGCCCGCCTCGACGCGCACGATCTCGTCGACGCCGGCGTAGCGGAACTCGATCCAGCCGCGGAGCACGAAGACGAAGTGGCCCGTCATGTCGTGCCAGTGCCAGCCGGTCTCCCGGTCGAAGGGATGCAACGCGCGGATGTGCTTCGCCCCGATTGCTCCACCGCTGGCATCGGCCCAGCCGAGATCGCGGTACTCGACGTCGGCACGCGGGCCGTCGCGGGTGAATTCGGGGGAACCCCGCGCGAGGCGGGTCAGCGCCAGCGCCAGCGAGAGGGGACCCGCGAAACGCGGCGGCAGCCGTGCACCGGTATCGCCGTGGCGCGCGGGGACGGGGGAACGTTCTCTAGGCGGCATCGGCGGTAGCAAGGACCGGCTGTTCATCGGCATGCTGAAAGGCGCGCACCGGCCACAGCTCGGCGAGCTCGGCCGCCGCTTCGGCGCACAAGCGGCCGAGCATCGGACGGCGCTTCGCGCCGAACCGGCTGACCGGACCCGTGATGCTGACGGTTCCGACGACGGTCGCACCGGCACCGTGGCCGACGCGGATCGCCGCGCCGACGGCCGCGACGCCCGCCGCCCCTTCCTCCATCGCTTCGGCGTAGCTGCGCCGGCGCACCGCACGCATCTTCGCGAGCCATGCGACGCGCGAGCGCGGAGCATTCGGGCCGAGCACACGACGCGCGCGCGCCTCGTAGCGATCGAGGATCGCCAGCGCTTGCGCCTCGGGCAGGCTTGCAAGCCACAATCGTCCGACGCCCGTGGCATTCAGCGCGACCTCGAGCCCCATCTCCGGGTCGTAGCGCAGTCCCGACTGCGCGCCCTGCGCCTTGGCCACCCAGCGCATGCCGTCACCATCGACGACCGCAAGGCGGGCGAGATCGCCGCTTGCGCGGGCGAGGCGGTCGAGCACCGGCTGGGCGACATCCTGCAGCGTCGATGACGCGAGCAGCCTGAAGGCGACGGTTGCGATCTTGAATGTCAAGCGATAGCGCTGGGTGGTGGGATCCTGCGCCGCGTAGCCGCACTCGATCAGCGTCAACAGCAGCCGGTGCGTTGCGCTCTTGGGCAACGCGAGGCTGCGGGCGACGCCGGTGAGCGGCATGCCCGCCGGCTCGGCGGCAAGCAGCTCGAGGATGTCGAAACAGCGAGACGCGGGTGAATACACCGGTGCGGGCCAAGTGGAACCGCGTTCCAGAATAGGCGCGTCCGTGTCGACGGTCAACAGGTACGCAGCAACGCGCAGCGTCGTGGCGCAACCAGGCGAGCGGTGCGAATCAAAGGCAGCACCCGAGCGTGCATCGCAGCTCGGTATTGAGCAGATTGGCCGGGTGGCCCGCGGCGCGTCCGAAGCCGAACGCGGCGATCAGGTTGTCGGCGGCTGCGAGTGCCATTCCCCGGCGCGCCGCTTCGTCGCGGCCGAGATCGGCGGTATTCGTTACGAGCACGCCTGCACGGGTACACGCCTCCAGATCGATTGCGTCGTGCGAGTCGCCTATCCTGCACACGGCCTTCAAATGCGGCAGCGCCGCGAGCAGCGTTGCGTCGATCACGACGGCTCGCGAAGCAATGAGCGCCGACTTGCCCGCAAGGCACGCGCGCAGCACGGCGGAGTCGAGGAGGTTTGCATCGTCCGCCAATTCGACGTCGAAAAACCGCTCGAGGCGCGTGAGCAGTTCCGGATATAGCGTGCCGGCGAGCAGGACCGGATGCTTGCGAAGTCCGGCGAGCGAGAGCATGACGTCAGCCAGCTTCGGGTTCCAGCGGCGAGCGTCCGCGCACGCGATCGGCGATCTTTTCGGCGATCATGATCACCGGCGCGTTGATGTTGCCGGACGTGAGATCGGGCATCAGCGACGCGTCGACGACGCGCAGACCCTGCACGCCGAACACGCGGCCCTCGTCGTCGGTCACTGCGAGCGGATCGCCTTCCACACCCATCCTGCAGGTGCCGGCCGGATGATGCACGGTGATCGCGGTCTTGCGAATGAACGCATCGAGCGCATCGTCGCTTGCGACGTCGGGACCCGGCGCTGCCTCACGCTCGACGAATCGCGTGAGCGCGGGCTGGCGCACGATTTCGCGCACGCTGCCAATTGTCTTGCGCAGCACCCGCCAATCATGCGGATCGGCGAGAAAGTGCTGGTCGATGCGCGGAGCGGCGAGCGGATCGGCCGATGCCAGCCGCACTTCACCGCGGCTTCGCGGATGCAGCATCACCGTACGGCAGGCGAATCCGTCGGTGAACGGAGTGCGCACACCCGGGAACCATGGCCACGCGGGCAATGCCGCATTGGTGAGGATGAGCTGCATGTCGGGGCAGGGAAGCTGCGGCTCGCTTTTGAGGAACCCGACGACGCCACCCGGTATGTCGGACGCGAAGCCGCGGCCCAACGCATACGCCTTGACGAGCGACATTGCGATGCGGTCGGCGCGCATGTTGCGAAGGAACGGGCTCTGCTCGCGCCGTCGGTACATGAGGATCACCGAGACGTGGTCCTGCAGGTTCTTCCCCACACCCGGCAACGCGGCCTTCACAGGGACGCGGTGCTGTGCGAGCTGCGCCGGGTCGCCGATGCCGGAGAGCATCAGCAACTGCGGGCTGTTGATCACGCCGCCGGCGACGATCACTTCGCGCGATGCCGCCACGCGATGCGTCACAGTGCCCTGCAGGTAGTCGACACCGCGCGCAACGTCGCCGTCGAACACGATGCGCGTCGCGTGCGCCTTCACACGAACCTCGACGTTGCCGCGCGCGATGGCAGGCCGCAGGTAGGCGCGCGCAGCCCCCATCCGCCGGCCGCCTTCGATCGTCAGCTGCAGGCGGCCGAACCCCTCCGGCTGGCCGGCGTTGTAGTCGTCGATCGTTGCGTGCCCGGCTTGATGCGCCGCCGCGATGAACGCGTCGTTCAGCGGATCCTGGTAACGGCAATATTGCACGGCGAGCGGACCATCGCCGCCGCGCCACGCATCGGCGCCGCCTTCCCAGCGCTCGAGACGCTTGAAGTACGGACGCACGTGCGCACTGTCCCACTTGCGCAGTCCACTCGCGGCCCAGCGATCGAAGTCGGCGGGATGCCCGCGGACGTACGCCATCGCGTTGGTCGACGACGAGCCGCCCACCACCTTGCCGCGCGCGCATTCCACCGCGCGGCCGCCGACATTGGGCTCGGGACTCGCGAAGTATTGCCAGTCGGCAAGACGTTGCGTAAGGATGCGCCCCCAGCCGAGCGGAATGTGGATCCACGGGCTCCTGTCCCAGCCGCCTGCCTCGAGCACCAGCACGCGGACGTCGCGATCCTCGCCGAGCCGGTACGCGAGCGCGCAGCCGGCCGAGCCCGCGCCGACGACGACGTAATCGAATTCAGTGATGGTGCGAGCAGCCGTCAGCGCTTGAGCGCGCCGGCCTTTTCGACGAAGCTCGAATTGAAGCCGCCCGCCGGATTGAAATCGGCCGGAAGCATCCCCTGCTCCTTCAGCACCTGCGCCGTCGCGTTCCACTGCTTGTCGGAGATCGCGCCGATGCCGTGCTGCTTCGTGTACGGGCTGAAGAACGTCGACTTGATGTCGGCGTCGAGCTGCATCAGCAGCGTCTCTTCCTTGCCCTTGTATTCGGGATTGGCCTTGACGACGATGTCAACGGCCTCCTTCGGATTGTCGACGACGAACTGGAACGCCTTCAGGTACGCGCCGACAAATCGCTGCACGACGTCGGGCTTGTCGGCGATCATCTTCTCCGATGTGAAGAGCCCCGAGCCGTACGCGTCGTAGCCGTAGTCGGCGCCGAGCAGGATCGACAGCGATCCGGGCCCGCCGGCCTTCGCCTCGAGCTCCGGCACTTCGGCGTCGATGTAACCGGGCACGAGGTCGACGCGGCCAAGGAGGAGCATGTTCTCGTACGGCGGCGAAACGGTGCTCTGCTTGAAGCCGGCGAGATCGAGGCCGTTCTTGGCGAAGAACGCCTTGAGGAACACGTACGTCGAGCCGCTTGGATGCACGCCGATGTTCATGCCCTTCATGTCCGCAGGCTTGCTCATCGGATGCTTCGACCTGATCGAGATCATCGCCAGCGGGCTTTCCTGGTTGACCGCGGCGAGGGCGACCACCGGTAGCTTCTGCGAGCGACCGACCTGCAGCGTGGGCAAGTCGGCGAAGCCGAAATCGGCATTGCCGTTGGCCACGAGCTTCAGCGCATCGGTCGACCCGGTGCCTTTGCGAATGGCGGTGACGTTGATGCCCGCCTGCGAAAAGTAGCCCTTGTCGCGCGCCACGAAGAACATCGCATGGTTGCCGCGCACCAGCCAGTCGAGCTGCACCGAGACATCGTCCGCGGCCTGTGCAACGCCGGCACCCATCGCCCCGATGCAGGCGACCGCAAGCACCCTCCCTACCCATTTGCCGATCATCATGATTAACCGCCCTCTCGTTGAATGATGTGCATCGACGCCGTCCGCGGCATTTGCCGCGATGGCGTCGTTCAGGCCACCGCCGGCATCCAGTCGATGTAACGCCGCTCGATCCATTCGATCACGTAATAGAACAGCATGCCGAGCACGGACACCTCGACCAGTGCGGCGAACACGAGCGACGTCTGCATCTGCGTGGACGCAAACTGGATCATGTAGCCCAGCCCGGCTTGCGCACCGGCGAACTCGCCGACGATCGCGCCGATCACCGCCAAGGTCACCGCGACCTTGAGTCCGGCCATCAGGTACGGCAGCGAATTCGGAATCTGGATGCGCATCAGAATCTCGTTGCGGCTCGCGCCGACCGAGCGCATCAGCGCGACCAGGTTCGCGTCGACCGTCTGCAAGCCGACCAGCATGTTGATGGCAACGGGAAAGAACGCGATCACGACGATCAGCACCACCTTGGGTGCCAGGTCGAATCCGAACCACAGGATGAAAAGCGGCGCCAGCGCCACCTTCGGCACGTTCTGGAACAGCACGACCAGCGGGTACAGCGCTCGCCCGAACGCGGCGAAGCGCGCGATCACGAGGGCGACGCCCGCGCCGATCACGGCGGAAAGCAGGAATCCCCACAACACTTCCTGCGACGTGACGAATGCCGCGTACGCCAGGGACGCCTGATGCGCGATCAGCACCTCGACGATCGCCGTGGGTGCCGGCAGCACGAACTCGGGCAGCCTGAAAATGCGCGACACGGCCTCCCACGCCACGACGACACCGACGAACAGCGCGAGCGGGGGCATGAAGCGCGACCATGCGGCGCGCCTGTTCGTCGCACGCTTTGCCTCGGCATCGACGTTCGCCGGTGCGCGGGCCGTTTCCTGGTTGACTATCGCCGTCACTGACTGACCTCCCCCGTGGCCGCCCGCTGCGCGGTCGACTCCCCCTCCTCGAGGAGGGGGCGAGCGCCTTGAGGCGGCTCTGCGGCGCTCATCGCCACCGCCTCACGATGCCCTTCCTTCAGCAGACGGCGCAGGCGGGCCGTCGCCCGCGCAAATTCGGGCGCCGCATAGCTTTCCTCGTTGCGCGGATAAGGCAGGTCGATCGGCGTCGCTTCGATGATGCGACCCGGATTGGCGGCCATCACGTTGACTTTGCGCGACAGGAACGCCGCCTCGTCGATCGAATGCGTAACGAGGACGATCGTCTTCTTCGTGCGCTGCCATATCTCGAGCAGGAACGCGCTCATCTCCTCGCGCGTGATCGCGTCGAGCGCACCGAACGGCTCGTCCATCATCAGGACTTCGGGATCGAGTGCCAGCGCGCGCGCGATCGACACGCGCTGGCGCATGCCGCCCGACAGTTGCGCCGGGCGCTTCTCGGCGGCGTGTTCGAGCCCGACGAGGCGCAGCATGTCGGCCGCGCGCCCGCGAATCTCGTCGCTGCTGCGCCGGCCGTGCGCCACCTCCATCAGCAGCGCGACGTTGTCGAGCGCGTTCTTCCACGGCAGCAGCGTCGCTTCCTGGAACACGATGCCGATGCGCCGCTGGCGCACCGCCTCGATCGGCGTCACGCCGGCCACCGACACATCGCCGGCCGTCGGTGCAAGCAAACCCGCGAGCACCTTCAGCAGCGTGCTCTTGCCGCACCCCGACGGCCCGATGAGCGAGACGAAGCCACCCTTCGGAACCGACAGGCTGACGTCGTGCAGCACGCGATGCACGCGTCCGGCGAGCGTGAAATCGACGCAGACGCCGCGCGCCAGAATGTGCGGCTGCGTCGCGCTGCCCGGCGAGACAGTCATGGTGGCAACAGTCCCTGAAACGCGCGCCGCGTCAACCCGTGGCGGTGGCTTTCTGGAATGCAGGACGCTTCTGCAACGCGGCGATCCACGCCTGCGTCTTCGGCATTGCGGGCAGGCCCAGCGGGAAGCCGATGCAGCGCTTGATGATCGGGCCGAGCGCGATGTCGGCGAGCGAGAACTGCGCGCCGGCCACCCACGCCGATTTCGCCAATCGCTCTTCCAGCAACGCGAGCTCGTTGCCGAGATTGGTCGCCGTGTCGGGCGCGCGTTCGCCTTCCGCCTTTTTCGAATCGCGAAAGCCGGCCAGATACGCAGGATTGAGCTCGGCCAGCAGCCAGTCCATCCAGCGCTCGACTTGCGACCGCTGTGCCGCGTCAGCGGGATACAGCGCGCTGCCGGTCTTGTTGGCGAGATAGCGCAGGATCGTGTTCGATTGCCAGACGACCGTGTCGCCGTCGACGAGCGTCGGCACCTTCTTCATCGGGTTCAATGCCGCGTATTGCGCCGTGGTGGTGTTCTCGAACTGGCGGCCGTAATCCTTGCGCTCGTATGGCAGCCCGAGCTCCTCGAGCGCAAAAATGACCTTCTGCACGTTGCCGGACGTCGCCCGGCCCAATAGTTCGATCATCGCTGGTTTCCTTGAATGGTTGAGATCAGAGCGGCTTGTAGGCAATGCAGTCGATTTCGATCTTCGTGCTGATCATCGCGCGCGCCTCGACGGTGGTGCGCGCGATGCGCCCCTCGGGAAAATACTCCTTGAACACGCCGTTGTAGCGCCCGAAGTCGCGCGCATCCTCGAGGTACGTGGTCACCTTCACCACGTCGGACAGGTTGCAGCCGGCGTCGGCGAGCACGCGCTTGATCGCCTCGAGCGTCGCGCGCGTTTCCTCCTCGATCGTACCCGCCACCATGGTGCCGTTCGCGTCCTTGCCCACCTGGCCGGACACGTAAACGTAGTCGCCGGCGCGCACCGCGGGATGGAACGGCAGGTTCGGATTCTTCTTGCCGTAGACCTCGATACGGGATGGCCCCCCCACGCTTGCGGCTGGCGCCGCTGCGCTGCCCCCGGAGGGGGCGTAATTCGCACCTTGGGACGCCCCGGCGGTGCTCATGGTGCTTCCTCCGTCGATGTGCTCATGACACGTGGCTTTCGATGATGTCGAGCCCGCGCTGGCGGTCGATCAGATAGATGAGTCCCGACGGATCGACGGTGACGTCGTTCGACGACGCCATCGTGTAGCCCTCGGGCGCATCGGGTTCGTAGTAGCCGGTTTCGCGCGGCGCAAACGGATCGCTCACGTCGACGAGGCGCACGCCGCGCGCGAACCATGCGAACGGGATCGTCGTGCCGTGAAAGCGCTCCGCAGGCTGGTGGCAGCCCATCATCGGCGGCTGCGGCGCACCGTCGGTGTCGAGTCCCGGCACCTGGAACGTCGCGATCGACATCGGCTGCTGCTCGACGCTGATGTCGTAGACCCAGGCGAACGCCGGCGGCGACGGCCGCAGCTTCGCCACGTCCTCGTCGGCGACCAGCATGATGTCGCGTCCTTTCAGCTTGCCCGGCAGGCGCAGCGCCGTATGCGTCGGATGCGGATCGGACGGACCGTTGTTGACGGCGGAAACGAGCTTCGGCTTCGACATGTCGGCAATGTCGAGGATGAAAAAACCATGGTGCCAGTACGAAACGTACAGCCGGTCGCCGTGACGCAGCGGATGATGGCAGCGCGGCTTGACGTAATCGTCCCACGGATAGTCTTCGCCGCCGGCGACATGCTGTCCCGGAATCCACCAGCGACCGACTTCGCCGGGCGCCTCGGGATTGGCGAGGTCGAGGATCATCATGATGTTGCCGACGTAGCCGTCCGCCGTCGGCGAGATGTAGGCGTAGCGGCCGTCGAAATCGTAGCGATGCACGCCGCCGCCCTCGCCGCTGACGCGCCACTTGTGGACGAGCTTCGGCTGCGATGGCGTGGAAACGTCGAAGATGCCGAGCCCGCCCCCGAACTCGGGCGCGCCGTCGCGGAATTTTTCGTAGTTGACCACCATCAGGCCGTTCGCGACGCGCACCTTGTGCGAATGCCATCCCATCGGCACGTCGAGCCTGGCGATCAGCTTCGGATGCCGGGGATCGGCGACGTCGTAGATCGACGTGCCGTCGGGCGGGCGCATGTGCGACACGTAAAGAACGTCCCTGTCCCACCATACCTGACCGCCACCGGGACAGTCGATATGGCTCACGAGCCTCGTATTCGACGCACGCGGCATCCGGTTACGCGTCCTGCAGCAGGTTGACGACGTCGCCCGATGCCGTCCGGCCGTAGCGCGTGAGCAGTCCGAAGGACGCGAGCGCCGGCTCGTCGCTGGCAACGAACAGGATCAGCGGATCGTTGCCCTCGTTCGCATATTCGACCCAGTGGCCGCCCGGAATCGCCAATGTGTCGAACCGGTCGAGCGCGAAGCGCGTGCCGTCGATCAGCGCATGGCCGCGGCCTTCGAACGGCGCGACGAGCAGGCTGGCCGATTGCTTGACCGGCAGCGTCGTTTCACCCTTGCGCACCATCTGCATGAAGAACGTCATCGTTTTGTACACGGGGCCGCCGGTCAGCGGGTCGATGTACTCGATCAGCAGCCCCTCGTGCGGATTTCCGGCGTAGTCGCGATGGCGCTCGAGCAGTTCGCGCATCGCATCGTAGCGATAGACGAACATCGGCGACGAGCCGCCGACGCCGCGGAAATGGTTGACGAAGCGCGGCCTGAGACCGCCGGTGCCGTAGACGCGCGCCGAGTAATCGGTGGGAAAGCGCGCCGACTGCTTTTTCTTGGCGACGCCGCCTTCCTTGTAGTCGTGGTCGAACGCGAGCGCGTTGAGGTTCTCGACGAGCGGGTAGTCGAGCACCGAAAGATTGATCGCCGGCTCGTCGCCGACATTGCCGTGGTTGTGCCACGTGTCGCGCGGTGTCAGCACCATGTCGCCGGGACCGAACGTGATGTCCTCGCCCTCGACGCCGGTGAAATTCTTCGCGCCGGTCAAGCCGAAACGGATCGCGCTGGCCGTATGGCGGTGCGGCGGCATGATCTCGTTGGGATCGTTCAGACGGTATGCCGTGTAGAGCGTGCTGACCGTTGCGCGGCGCGGCGCGAGCCCGGGATTGACGAGCACCAGCGAGCGGCGGTCGGTGTCGCCGGTGGTGATGAGTTCGGCCGAACGGTGCAGCAACGACTCGATGTCGTCCTTGTAGCTCCAGCGAAACGGCACCGGCTTCGGGCCGCTCATCAGCTGGCGGATCTCGTCGTGCTCGACATCCGATGCGCGCGCCCAGAACGGAAACATGTTGCGCGCATTGATTTCGGCGTACATCTCGCGCAGCGCCGCTTCCCTCGCGGGTCCCGAAAGCGTCAGTTCACGACGATTGCCCATGATGCGTGCCTCGCGGAGTCGACGCGGCGATAGTGCCAAGGCGGGAAAGGACTGTCAACCAGCTGTTGACCATCGTTCGTTTGGTTGCGTATACGACGCGCACAACGCCGACGGTCGGGGCAGCGGGTTTGTGATGATCGGCTCTTGTGGGCGGCGTGAAACATCGCTAGCATCCGCGTAACCGCCGGAGGGATGACCATGCGCAACCAGGCTCAACCACAGGCACCCGATGTCGCCACCCTCGCCCGGCGATTGCGCGAGCGTCTCGCGAGCGGCGAAACGCTGCCGGCGGAGCGCGCGCTGGCCGGGCAGTACGCGGTCAAGCGTCACCGCGTGCGCCAGGCCCTGGCGCTGCTGCGCGAGCAGGGCGATCTCGATTCGTCGCGGCGCGGCGCTGCCGACGGCGAGGCGCTGATCCGTTCGACCAATCCGCTCGAAGTGATCGAGGTGCGCCTCGCGCTGGAGCCGGCGCTCGCGCGACTCGCGGCCGTGCGCGCGACGCCACTCGAAATCGCGCGCATCATGCGCGCCGCAACGACGCCGTCGGACATGCAGCGCAGCACCGCCGACCTCGTGTTCCACAAGCTCGTTGCAGCGGCGAGCGGCAACGGACTCGCGGCGGATCTGTACTCGCTGCTGCGAAAAGTGGGAGGCGATGCGCGCGTGCGGGTGCAAAGCAGTGCGCCGCCGTGTCCCAACCGTCTCGCGCAGCGCGACCAGGAGCACCATGGCGTGGCCGAGGCCATTGCGGCGCGCGACCCGGAAGGCGCCGAAGCGGCGATGCGCGCGCATCTCAACGCCGTGCATCGGATCATCCTGAACCGGCTGATGGCGGCGGACGCCGCGTAACACGCCTGCGAAGCAGAACCACGACGCGCGTGTCGAGCGTGGCCGGCGACGAGCGCCGCGTTGGCGGTCAGCTCGTCAGCGCTTTCTTCGATGCGACCAGCAGCCGGGCCCGCTCGCGGGCAAGCTGCTCGATCTCCTCTTTCGTGTAGTCGAACAAGCCGGCTTGCGTCTTGAGTCCCAGCCGGCCGTCGCCGACCTTGCTCGTCACCGTCTTCGAAATGCCGCTGTCGTTGCAAAGTTCCTTGTTCAGGTAACCGGCGACGGCCGTGTAGATGTCGAGTCCGGCCATGTCGAGCAGGCGCAGCGGGCCGACGACCGCGAGCTTGTAGCCGATCCCCCACTTCACGATGCGGTCGATGTCTTCGGCGGATGCGACGCCCTCGTCGAGCAGGTGCAACGCCTCGCGCATCACGGCGTAGAGGATGCGGTTCTCGACGAAGCCGGGAACGTCGCGTTCGATGACGCCCGGCAGCATCTGCAGACTCTCGACGAGGCTGACCGTTGCATCCACCGTCGACGCCGCGGTCTCTTTGCCCTTGACCACTTCGATGACCGGAATCAGATGCGGCGGATTCGACCAGTGCATGCCGATGATGCGTCCTGGATGCTTCATTCCCGTCTGCAGCGCCGAGATCGGAATGCCCGACGTGTCGGAGGCGAGGATGGCGTCGCCGCGCGCGTTGGCGCACAGCGCTGCGAAGACCGCGCGCTTCGTTTCCAGGCGCTCCGGCACGTTCTCGAGCACGAAGTCGGCCGCACCGACCGCGCTCGATGGATCCTGCACCAGCGTCAATCGACCGCGCGCGGCAACGACCTCGGCGTCCGTAGCGAAGCCGCCGCGTTGCAGCGTCGCGAAAACGAAATCGACGCCGCCGCGCGCCTTCTCGATCTGCGTCGCATCGACATCGGATAGCGTCGTCGCGTAGCCGTGGCGCGCGAACGTCGCGGCGATGCCGGGGCCCATCGTTCCCGCCCCGATGATGACGACGCTGCGGATCTGACCGACCGTCAATGAAGCTCCCGTCATGCCGCTCGCGATCAGCGTCGATTGCGACGCCGATGTCCCACGTCGCAATCGTTGCGTCCGCTGCGATCCACCCCCCTGACCAGCCAGAGCGGGCGGTGCGCGAAATCGACGGGCACACCGGTGGCGCCGTGGGCGGGACGAAGGTCGCGCTCGAACACCGACGTCGCCGGCATGTAGCGCAGCGCCACGCCGGTGCGGCGCCTGCTCGATCGATTGGGCGCCGCGCCGTGGATCATGTAGACATCGTGCAGCGACATCTGGCCAGGCTCGAGCTCGATGTCGACGGCGTCTTGCAACTCGAAGCTGCCGGCGGCGAGCCGTTGATTGAGCGTGAGGTCGGCGCGCTCCTCATGCAGATGCTCGTGCAACCTCTTGCCGAGATGCGAGCGCGGGATCACGCGCAGGCAGCCGTTCTCGACGGTCGATGGCTCGAGTGCCACCCACACGGTGCAATTGGCGAGCGGCCGGATCGGCCAGTAGTGCCCATCCTGGTGCCACGGCGTTTCGTAGCCGTCGCCGGCCGGCTTGCAGAACACGTGACAGCCCCACAGGATGATGTCTTCGCCGAGCACGCCCGATACGAGCTCGACGATGCGCGGATCGCGCGCCAGCGCGAGAAAGCGCGCGTCGCCGCGCACGCCCTCGCCGTTGTCGCCTTCGACATGCGCCGACACCAGCTTCTCGGGCCGCACACCCGGATTGGCGCGAATCAGCGCATCGAGCGCTTCACGCAGACGCGCAACTTCGTCGGCCGGCAGCCGAAACCGCGGCACCACCCAGCCCTCCTGCCGGTAGTGCGCGATCTCGGTTGCGTCGAGCCGGGCGGCGGACGGCTCGACCGGGTTCAGCATGGCGCGTCTCGATGTGTCACGCGAGCGATTCTAGCGTGACGATACGAACGGCGTCCTACTGCGCGCGCGCCGGATCGGCGTACTCGTCGTGGCGGCGCCACCAGATGCCCGTCTCGTTGCGTCCCCTGGGTGCGCGGTCGAGCCACGGGTACATGCCCCACAGCGCGTCCAGTCCGCGCGCATAGGTCGAATACGTGTGATAGACGACGCCGTCTTCGAGTGCGAACGCGCTCATGCCGGGCCGCTCGCGCGTATAGGTGGCCGCGTCGGTTCCGCTCATCGCGGCCATCTTCGCGACCGGCGTGTCGGGCATGCGGGTCGCGATTGCCTCGTCGCTTCGTGCCTGCCACGGCGGTTCGCGCCGGTAGTTGTATTCGATGCCCCCATCGCGTTGCTGCGCCTCGGTGTACGTCGCGTGGAAGTCGAAGTTGAAATCGCTGCCGAACGAAGACGCCCAGGGAAAGCTCCAGCCCATCCGCCGCTCGTACGCCTGCAATTTCGCGAGCGGAGCCCGCGACACTGCGCACAGCGTGACGTCGTGATTCGCCAGATGGACCACGGAGCCGTCGAAGCCGTCGGCGATCGCCGAGCAGGACGGACAGCCGGCCGTGTAGTCGGGCCCGAACATGAAGTGGTAGACGAGGAGCTGCGTGCGGCCTCTGAAAAGATCCGCAAGTGAGGCCGGTCCTTCGTCGGTCTCGAACTGGTACGCCTTGTCGACGCGAACCCACGGCAACGCCTGGCGCAGCCGCACGAGCTCGTCGCTGCGCCGCGTCAGCGCCTTCTCGGCCTCCAGCAGCTCGCGCCGCGCGGCCAGCCATTCTTCGCGTGTTCCGGTCTTGTGGTCGGTCATCGTCTTGCTCCTTTCGGACGTCGCACGGCGCGGACTTTTCCACTCGCGCCGCCGCCGCAATAGAACAGGTCCGCCCCGTCGGACTCGAGCCCGCTCACGCCGGTGCCGTCCGGCATCTCGAGCCGCTCGAGTACCGCGCCGCTTTCCGGGTCGATCCGGCGCACCTCGCTCTGGTCGCCTTCCCAGGTGCCATGCCACAGCTCGCCGTCGACCCAGGTCACGCCGGTGACGAAACGGTTGGACTCGATGGTGCGCAAAATGTCGCCGGTTTGCGGATCGACCTGGTGGATCTTGCGATCGCGGTATTGGCCAACCCACAGGCTGCCCTCGGCCCATGCAAGGCCCGAGTCGCGGCCGTGGCCGGGTGCGTCGATCGACGCCACGACCTCGCCGGTCGCCGGATCGATCTTGTCGATGCGCGCTTCCGCGATCTGGTAGAGGTACGTGCCGTCGAACGCGGTTCCCGCGTCGGCGGCGAGCTCGAGCGTGCGCGCGAGCCGGCCGGTCGCGGGATCGAACGCAACAAGCCTCGATCCAATCGCGGCCCAGACGCGATCGCCGTCGTGCGTTACACCATGGACCTGCTCGGCCCCGGCGAACGGACCGTACTCGCGCACGATCTCGGCGGCGCTCGCCGCTGCTTCGGTTCGGGTCTTGCTCATCGTGATCATCGGTTGGCTCCTTGCAGCGCGCTTCCAATGGCGCCGTGAAAACAATCTACGCGAGCGGCAGCGCAGCGGGGAGTAACAAATGCGTCGTGAATCCTGCAAGCGATGGCGCGAGCCAGCGGCGTGCGCGCGCACGCCCGATCGAGCGCACGCGTCCTTCAGCTTCCAGCTCGACAAGCGCGCGCTGCACCGTGCGCTGGCTGGCGCCAAGCGCGAGCGCAAGGGCCGACGTGGACCACGCAGCACCGTCGGCGAGCAACGCGAGAAGCGACGGCTGATCGCCATCGATGGGCGGCAGCAGGACGACGACCTCGCGCTCGCCGCGCGGCGTGAGCGCGGAAGTTCGTCCAACGAGCGCAAAGCCTCGCGTGCTGGCGCCGATGTCGGCGAGCGGTGTCACGAGCGTGCGCAAGCGGCCGATCTCGACGCGCAACCGCGCCCGATGCGACTCGTCGGGACTGCGGGCGCCGAACGCGCGGGCGATCAGCGTGTTCCGATCGACGTCGCCGGGCCACGCCTCGGCAAGCGCGCGCGCCAATGTGAAAAGCACCGGCCGTCGCACCAGCGGGCGCCAGATGGCGCCGGCGCGAAGGCCGCGACGGCATGCATCGACCACGAGCGCGCCCGAGTCGAGCAGCGCCTCGACCTCGTCGAGGCGCAGCGGCTGCTCGCGGCCGGCGCTGAGGCGGCGTGCGGCAGGACGTCCGAGTGCCGCGTGCGCCTCGGCCACCTCGGCGAGGAGCGCGGGCACGCGTGCGCGCTGCGCCGCATCGAACGCACGGGCGAGTGCCGCGTGCGCCGGCCCGGTATGCAGCTCGCGCAGCGCCACTTCGGCAGCGGTCAGCGCCGCGACGGCCAACAGCGCCGGTGGCAGCCCGCGTATTTGGGGAAGAGGAGGACGCTCACGCTCACTGCGTTCGCCCGCCCCGGACGGAAGCGTCACTCGACCGGGCCGCGGATCGGCGCCCACTGCGGCCAGCGCCGATGCCGCGTCGTGGATGCGGCCGAGCAGGAGCAGCCGGCGCACCGCGATCAGGCGTGCGTGCACGGCGTTCGCGCGATCGGCGTGCGCCTCGAGCGTCGCCGATGCGGCCGCCAGCGTGCGTGGCGACACGCGCAAATCGCGCATGGCCAGTGCCACCTCGGCCTCGGCCACCACGCAGCGGGCACGCGACAGCGCTTCGCGCTTGCCAAAGCCGCGCGCGGCGCGCCGGAGGAGGTCGCGGGCGCGCGGGTACTCGCCGACCTGCGCCATCGCTATCCCGCGCAGCGCGAGCGCGGGCGGGTCGTCGCGCAGGCTCACGCGCTGCAGTGCGCCGATCACGTCGCCGACGGCGAGCGCACGCGCGGCGGCGGAGATCAGGGAGTCCATTGCAACAGCCTAGCGCGTGACGCACGGTGGCGCCGCCGGCGCACGAACCGGCAGCCGATAGCTGGTCCTGCTTGCTTCCGCGGAGAGTCCGCCTTGAAGCCAATTGCTGGTCCTGCTTGCCGCTTCCGCGGAGAGTCCGCCTTGAAGCCGATTGCTAGTCCTGCTTGCCGCTTCGCGGCGGATAATCCGCCTCGAGTCCTGCCTGCTCCTTCAGATGGGGTGACGGCGACACCACGTCGGTCGCGCTGTCGATCTCGGTCAGCGCCTGGTTGCACATCGACAGTGCGCGGCCGGTGCGGCCCGCCGCCACCTCCTCGCGGATGGCCGCTATGTAAGCGCGCAGCCTCTGCGCGAAAAGCTCGGCTTCTTCGAGTTCCCGCGTAAGCCGCTCCGCGCGCACTCCGCTGTCGTCCGCGCGATCGTCGCCGGCCATGATGGCCTCCTCGTCTTTGCAATGCGCCGCACCGGCCGGCGCACGTCGATTGTGCGCCATGTTCCGCGAGCGTTTATGCTTGTGCGGTCGCGCGCGCTGCAAACGGCGGCGGCGCGATCCGGTGCATGAGCGAAAGAGGAGACATGAGGCTCGATGAGGTCGAGCGGGCGATGCTCGCAGGCGAGATGGGACCCGTGCGACAGATGGCGCTGCGCCACCAGATCACGGTCGGCGACTTCTTCGGCGCGCCCGATTTCGTGCCGGTATCGCAGGCGCATGTCATGGCGGACACGGAAAGCCTCGGCGAGGCGGGCGTCGCGTGGCTCGAAGCGCTCGCGCGCCATCCCGCGTCGGAACGGCGCGTTCGCGTGCCGACGATCACCGACCCGCGCGGCACCGACTTCCTGCACGCAAAGCTCCTCGGCCAGGCCGGGTGGATGCTTACGCTCGAACAACGCGCGATCGATGCGTTCGTGAAGCTCGGCGTGCTGATGACCGACACGTGCATCAATTACCAGACCGTGCAGGCACCGTCGCGCGGCGAGCACGTCGCATTTGGCGACACCGGCGTGGTCATCTATTCGAATTCCGTGTGCGGTGCGCGCTCGAACTTCGAGGGCGGACCTTCCGCGCTGTCGGCGGGCCTCACCGGCCGCACGCCACGCTATGGCTTTCACCTCGAAGCGCAGCGCCGCGCGACGCTGCATGTCGTCACCGACTGGACGCCGCAGACGCTCGACCAATGGGGCGCGCTGGGCGGCGTCATTGGCCGCCTCGCCGGGCATTACTGGGCGGTGCCGGTCGTCGAAGGCATCGAGCGCGCGCCAGGCTCCGACGAGCTGAAGCACTTCGGCGCCGCCATGGCAAGCTTCGGTTCGGTGGCCTTGTTCCACATCGTCGGCGTCACGCCGGAAGCCCCGCGACTGAGCGACGTCGTTGCGCCGGGTGGCGCACTTCCCGAGCACCGCGTCGGCCGAGCCGACGCGCAGGCGCTCGAGGCGTCGTACCGCGTGGACGAGGCGATCGATGTCGTCGTCTTTTCCGGGCCGCAGTTGAGCCTGCTCGAGCTCGCGAGCCTCGCCACGCTGTGCGATGACCGGCGCTTCGTCGTTCCGGTGCTTGCGGTGACGAGCCCGCAGATCAAGCCCGACGCGGATCGCATGGGGCTCACCGCGCGCATCGAAGCCGCCGGCGGCACCGTGCTCGCCGGCATGTGCTTCTACCAATCGTATGCGCGGGAAATCGCACAGGCCAACGGGTGGAAGCGACTCGTGACCAACAGCGCGAAGATGGTCAACATCCTCGGTGGCTACGGCTATCAGCCGATGCTCGCGTCGATGGAGGCATGTGTCGACGCGGCGTGCACCGGGCGTCTCGCATGAACACGTTCACCGCGCGGCACGCGATGGGGGAACGCGTCGAAGGCATCGCCCTCGTCGCGAAGGACGGATTTTCGGCGCGCTACGATCTCGACCGGCTGCAGGGCGTGTTCTCGCGTCCCGCACACAAGCTCGCCGGGCAATCGTATCGCGATCGCATCCTGGTGCTGGACGCGGCGAAGGGCGGGGTCGCCACGGCGTGGATGCTGCACGAAATGAAGACGCGCGGCATCACCCCGCTGGCGCTCGTCTTCAACGCGGTCAACCCGATCATGGCGCAGGGTGCGGCACTCGCCGATCTGCCGATGCTTGCCGGATTCGACTGCGATATCACTTCGGTGATCGCCAGCGGTGCGCGCGTCGAGCTGATCCCCGATCAAGCCCTCCTGAGAGTGCTCGGCTGAACCGATGATGCCGAGCGAAACGATCATCCGGCGCAACAACGTTACCTTCGCCGGCCGAAGTGACGGGCCCGTCATGATGTTCGCCCACGGTTTCGGATGCGACCAGAACATGTGGCGATTCGTGGCCCCCGCTTTCGCGTCCACCCACCGGCTGGTGCTGTTCGATTATGTGGGCTGCGGCCATTCCGACATGACCGCGTTCAGCCGCACGCGCTATGCGTCGCTCGACGGTTACGTGCAGGACGTGCTGGAGATCTGCGCTGCGCTGGACCTTCGCGACGTCGTATTCGTCGGCCATTCCGTAAGCGCGATGATCGGCCTGCTGGCAGGGCTGCGCGAACCGGCCCGGTTCTCGCGCCAAGTCATGATTGCGCCGTCCCCGCGCTACATCAACGACGGAACGTACGTCGGCGGATTCGAGCGCAAGGACATCGAGGATCTCCTTTCGCTGATGGACCACAACTACATCGGCTGGGCCTCGTTCCTGGCACCCGTCGTGATGTCCAACAGCGACCGTCCCGAGCTCGCCGACGAGTTGCAGGCGAGCTTCTGCTCCACGGACCCGGTCGCGGCGAGCGCATTCGCGCGGGCCACCTTCTTCGCCGACAATCGCGACGATCTCGCGCTCGCCCGGGTCTCGAGCCTGATCATTCAGGTGCGCGAGGATGCGATTGCGCCGATGGCGATTGGCAGCTACATGCACACCCGCATGGCGAACAGCGAGCTGGTCGTCATCGACGCAACGGGGCATTGCCCGCATATGAGCCATCCTGGTCTGACGCTCGGAGCAATGCGGACGTTCGTGGAGCGCGGACTTGGTTCCCGATGAGCCGCTGTCGCTCGAGCGCGAGGCCGCGGCGCACGCGCCCTGCGGGCTGCTCACGTTCTCGGACGACGGCACGATCCGGTATGCGAACGACTGCCTCCATCGCTGGCTGGAAAAGGCGCCCGGCTCCCTGCTGGACACGCGCCTCGACGCTGTGCTCTCACCCGCTTCGCGCGTATTCCACAGCACGCATTTCTTTCCACTGCTCAAGCTGCACGGCGTAGCCGACGAGATCTACCTGACGCTGCGCACGGCTTCGGGTACGGATTTGCCTGTGCTGGTGAATGGCGTGCGCGAGACCCGGGGAGATTCGCCGCTCAATCATTGCGGGCTTGTCACGATGCACCGGCGCAAGGAGTTCGAGGCGGCCCTGGTGGAGGCGCGACGAGCCGCCGAGGCGGCGACGACGGCGAAAGACGAGTTCCTCGCGGTCGTGTCGCACGAGCTGCGCGCGCCGCTCAGCGCCATCTCGGGCTGGATCCACCTCGCACGCTCAGGCAAGCTCGACGCGACGATGATGCACCGCGCCCTCGAAACCATCGAACGCAATGCGCAGACACAGGCGCAGCTCATCGAGGATCTGCTCGACGTGTCGCGCATCATCAGCGGCAAAATGCGCATCAGCCCGAAACCGCTCGATCTTGCCCCGGTGCTGGAGCGCGCGGTCGAGACCGCTCGACCTTCTGCCAACGCGAAGCAGATAATGCTGTCGGCCGCACTGGATCACCACGCAGGTATCGTGCACGCCGATCCGACGCGGATGCAGCAGATCGTCTGGAATCTCGTGTCGAACGCCATCAAGTTCACTCCCAAAGGCGGTCGCGTCGAGGTCGTGCTGAGCCGTGTCGGCTCGCACGCCCGGATCGCCGTCGCGGACACGGGCGTGGGTATTTCCGCCGAGCAGCTGCCGTACGTGTTCGAGCGTTTCTGGCAGGCGAGCCCAGGTGGACGGCGTGAGGCGTCGGGCCTCGGCATCGGGCTGTCCATTTGTCGAAGTCTCGTCGAACTGCAGGGCGGCTCGATTCGCGCGGACAGCGCGGGCGCAGGCAAGGGCTCCGTCTTCATCGCGGAGTTTCCGCTCGCCATCGCGTTCGGACCGGACGCGGGCGCTGGCGCGCACGATACGGACGCCGAGGTACTCGCGGGCACCTCGCTCGCGGCGGTCCGCGTGATGGTCGTCGACGATGACGCCGGCTCGCGTGAGTTGCTTCGGATGCTTCTGCAAAGTGCGGGCGCAACCGTCGATACGGCGGCTTCGGCGGACGAAGCGCTGGCGCGAATGCGTGCCGAGCGGCCCGATGTATTGATCTCCGATGTCGGCATGCCGGGCAAGGACGGCTACGCACTCGTTCGCGCGCTTCGTGCCGATCCCGGGATCGGGCGCAATGCGATTGCCGCGATCGCGGTCACCGGGTACGCGCGGCCGCAGGACCGTGTCAGGATCCTGCGCGCGGGCTTCCAGGCGCATCTCGCGAAGCCCGTGGAACCCGACGAGGTGCTGGCGCTGGTGCGCGCGCTTGCCGGTTCGGCGGGTTCCGGCTCGACGTAGGGGCCGCGGCACGGTGATGCGCCGCGATGCTTCAAGATCGGTTCAAGCGCGCTGCACCCTTCGACGCATCCCGGCTGCTGCCGCAACAAGCATAAGCAGTGACAGCAGCACCACGCTCCACCGGCCGAGCGTGGGGATCGGTTGTGCTGCGATCGCCGGCGCGGCTTGCACACTTACCGCCGCCGTCGCCGTGTTGTTCGCTGGAGACGCATCAATGACCCCGGCCGGCGCGTTGACACTCGCCGTGTCGACCACATTGCCGCTCGCGTTCGAAGCCACGGTCGCGGCGATGACGTAAGTCACAACGGCGCCCGGCTGCATTGTCACGGCCGTCGCCACATTGCCCGCTCCGCTCGCTGCATCACACGACGTTGTCACGCCGCCACCGCTGCCGACATTCGTGACGATGCAGGTCCAGTTGCCGAACGTCACCCCGCCCGGCGCAATGTCGGAGACGACGGCGTTGGTGACACCGGCGGGACCGTTGTCGGTCAATGTCAGCGTGTACGTCAGGTGCCCGCCCGGCAGCACTGTGCTTGCGCTTGCACTCGCGGTGATCGCAAGATCGACACTTGCCGGCACGGGCGGCAGCACCACGTCGGTGTCGCTCGCGGCGTCGTTGGCCGGCACCGGATCGATGACACCGCTCGGCACCGCGATCGACGCGCTGCTGCTCACGGTACCGCTCACGGCCGTGACGTTCGCCGTGACGACGATCGCGTAGCTTTGGCCGGGTGCAAGCGCAGGCAGCGCGAACGCACCGCCCTCGAGCGCGGTGAGCGTCGGTGGCGTCACGCATTGCCCGGGAACCGTCGCGCAGGTCACGGCGCTCTTGTCGAGGCCCGTCACCGATGGATCGGCGAGAACGGCGCCGGTTACGGCGGATGGCCCGTTGTTGATCACGGTCACGATGTAATTCGTTGCGGTTCCCGACGTCAGCGACGTGACACCGTTGTCGATGCCGACGCCGAGGTCGGCGATCCCCGGCAGCGGGGGCAGGACGATATCGACATCGGTTGCGCTGTTGTTCGTCGGGTTGACGTCGATCAGGCCGGCCGGCATTGCGATCGTTGCCGTATTCGCGAGCGCGCCGCTCGATGCGGTAACGTTCGTGGACACGGTGATCGCATACGACGTGCCGGGTGCCAACGGAGGCAGCGCGAACGCGCCGGCGTCGAGCTCGGCGGCCGTGGGTGGCGTCACGCACTGTCCCGGCAGCGGCGCGCAGGCCACGACCGTCTTGACGAGCCCGGCCATGGCGGGATTGCCAAGAATTGCGCCGGCGATCGTCGTCCCGCCGCCGTTGGCGACCGTGATCGTGTACGCGGTGCTTGCGCCGCTGGTGACGGCCGCGATCCCGTCGTCGATGCTGATGGCGAGATCGTCCGGTGGCGGCGGCGGAGCGGCGATCACCGTATCGGTGTCGCTCGCGCTGTCGTTCGCTGCAGTGGCATCGAAGACGCCAGCGGGCGCGGCCACCTTGGCCGTCGTCATGACGCTGCCGCTCGCCGCGCTGTCGACATCCGCGGAAATCGTGTACGTGACGATGGCGCCGGGCTGCAGCGTGGCCGTCGTATCGAGGTTGCCGATGCCGCCCGGCGTGCCGCATGCGGTCACGACGCTGCCGCCGCTGCCGGAATCGGTCACCGCACAGGACCAGGCGCCAAACGTGAGGCCGGCGGGCGCGGTATCGGTCACCGTGGCGTCGGTGACGGCGTCGGGTCCGTTGTTCGACACGCTCACCGTGTACGTCGTGCTGCCGCCTGCGCTCACGCTGCCGACGCCGTCGGTGTTGCCGATTGCCAGGTCGGCGTTCGCGCTGCTGATGGTGAAACTCGCCGACGACGATGGCGTATCGACGCCACTGGCACCGTTCGTCGCGTGGCCGATCGCCGTGTTCACGACGACCGTGCCCGCCGTGCCGGCGGCGACGATCGGACCGACCGTGCACGTCGTCGCGTCGCCGACGACCAGCGGATCGGTGAACGTGCACGACGACAGGTCGACCATCGCGTCGGTGACGCCGATGCCGGAAAGATCGAGCGCGCCGGTGTTGACCAGCGTGAAGCGATAGAACACGTCGTTGCCCGCGGCCACGCCGGTCGCCGAAGACCACGGCCCGAGTGGCGACGTCGCCACTTCCTTGACGAGGCTGAATCCCGGCAACGCGCCGACGTAGTCGGCGGTCGATGCGGCCGACGTGAACGTGCTGCCGTTGAACGTCCCTCGAGCGGTCGCGGTGTTCGACTTCGCGCCGAGCGCGGCGAGCACCGGCCCGACGACGCATGTCGCCGTCGGATCGAGCGTCGCCGAGGCGACCGGCAACGCCGGCAGCGTCGACGGACTGTTGCTGGTCTGCCAGGCGCAGGCTGCAGGATCGACGCCGGCCGCCGCCAGCACGGGATCACTTACGCCGAACGGATCGAGCGGCACGTCGCCGGTGTTCTCGACCGTGAAGCGGTAATAGAGAGGCGTGTCGGGCGCCACGGCCACGAAAGCGAACCACGGGCCGGATGCGCTCGTGCCGATCTGCTTCAGCACGCTGCTGCGCGGGCTTGGCGACGTGACGTCGAGCGTGGCGCTCGCGGTGTTGCCCGTGCCGCCGGCCGCGTCGCCGACGTTGCCCGTCGTCGTCATGTAGGTGCCGGCAACGGCGCTCGTGACCGCAACGCTGACCGTGCAGCTTCCCGCCGCGGGAATCGCGCCGCCGGAGAGCGCGACGCTTGCGCCGCCCGGGCTCGCGGTCAGCGCTCCGCCGCAGGTGTTCGCGACAGCAGGCACCGCCGGGTTCGCATTGACGAGATTCGCCGGGTAGGCGTCGGTGAACGACACCGCCGACAAGGCGACCGCAGCATTGGGATTGGTGATCGTGAACGTCAGTACCGAATTCGCGCCGACCTGGACCGAGGCCGGCGTGAACGACGCGGCGATCGACGGCGGCACCAGCGCTTGCAGTGTCGCCATTGCCGATCCGCCGGCCGTGGCGTTCGTGCCGCCCTCGGCGGTGGCGAGGAAGCCGCTCACATTGGTATGCGTGCCCGCCGTGGTGACCGTGACGTTGACGCCGATCGTGCAGGAGCCGCTTGCCGGAATGGTGCCGGACACGAACGACAGCGACGTATCGCCGCTCGCGGGCGCCCAGACGCCGCCGCACGTGCTCGTCGCCGAAGGTGCGCTTGCCACCTGCATGCCGCTCGGCAGGCTATCGGTGAAGCCCGCGCCCGTCAGCGCGACGCTGTTGGGATTGGTGAGCGTGAACTGCAGCGCCGCGTTGCCGCCGACGGCGACGCTGGACGGCGTGAACGCCTTGCCGAGGGTCGCCGGCTTCACGGTTCCGCAACCGCCGATCTTCACGTTGTCGACGTACAGATCGGCATCCGCGCCGCTGTTGCCGGCGTTGTAGCCATAGATGCGGAAATACGTCAGTCCGCTCGCGTTGGCGGTGCCGCCGAACGCCGGGGCGTACGTGGCGAACGTGGCTGTCGGAGCGATCACGCTGCCGTACGGCGTGAACGTCGTGCCATCGAGGCTGGAATAGAGCTGCAGCGACTTGGGTCCATGCAGCGAGTTGTCGATGCGTGCGTCGAACGAGAACGTGATCGCCGTGTAATTCGTCGTGTCGGCCGCGAACTCGACGTAGTCGTTGTTCGATGTCGTCAGCGACGCGGCGGTCGAGAATCCGTTGGCAGACCACGAATTCACCGGATTGCCGATCGTCGCGTCGATCGTCGACGTGATGCCGAGACCCGCGGCAGCGGCCGCGCTCGCGACGTCGGCGGCCTTGAACGAAAACGCGGGCGGAACGGCCGTTCCCGCCGCCGGCGCCATCGCCCATTGCGCGAGTGCCAGACCGCACACGTTGGTCGGCGGGGTGGTGGCCGAAATGCCGAGCGTCGCCGTCGTATCGTGGCCGGTATCGACCCCATCGACGATCAAGTCGCCTGACGTGTTGACGTAACCGCCGCTCGACGGCGACGCGGGGACCGTCACGAGCACGCTGATCGTGCACGCACCGTTCGCGGGAAGGGTCGCGTTGCTGACGACGAGTGTGCTCGCCCCCGCGGTCGGCGCAAACGTCGGCGCGCCGCAACCGCTGGTCGAAAACGTTGCCGGACTCGCCACCACCATCTGCCCGCCGCCGAGCGTCGGCAGCGTATCGGTGAAGCCGGCGCCGCCGATGGCGGCCGCATTGGGATTGCCCAGCGTGAAGGTCAGTGTCGACGTGCCGCCGGGCGCCGTCGACGCCGGCGTGAACTGCTGCGTGAAAGTGAGCGCGGCCGGATCGACGATGTTCGCGACGATCCCGTGCACCCCGAAGTCGGCGTTGTAGTGGAAGCTGCTGCCGGAGAAGTCGTAGAGCAGCGTCGACAGCGCCTGCGACGTGCCGCCGCCGCTGATGATCTTGATCGTATAGAGCGTGACCACGTTGCTGCCGCCCGCCTTGAAGTCGCCGCCCACGCACGAGCGATAGTTCGGGCTCGCCGGATTGCTCTCCCATTTGCATGCATCGGCGTAGAGCTTGTCGTTGACGAGCGGCGCAGGCCCCGGCACGAATGGCGAGTTGTCGGCCGAATACGTCGTCTGCACCGACTGGATCTGGAAGATCGCGTTCGACAGGTTGATGAACGCCTCGAACTGGTTGTAACCCTGCGTCGCAGTGCCCCCATCGAGTTCGATCACATAGGTATTGCCGACCACGAGCCCGACGCTCCCGCCGGCGGGTATCGACACCCCATCGACCTTGATGCCCGTGATCGAATTACGGCTCTGCGAGATGAGGTGCTCGACGTAGAGCTCGCGTGGCTGCGGCGTGGACGCGCTGTTCACGCCATCGGTCGCGCTGATGTGGTAGCGCCGGACCGTGTCGAACGCTGCCGGGTCGCGGGTGATCTGCGCCTCGAAATACGCGTCCGCGCAGCCATTGGCCGCGATCGCCGGGAGATTCAGCGAGTTCTGCGAGCCGGGCCGCGTATTGACGAACGTGTTCGCCGAGTCCCAGACGAATTGCACGCCGACGTTGGTGGCGGGCGTCGTGCTGCAGACGCGCGCGCCGATCGGGAAGTTCTGCGGTCCCGACGCCGGACTGTTGCTGTCGAGTCCGACGACATTCCAGGTCAGCGGCGTGACGCTGAGCGTCGCATCGGCGATCGCGGGCAGCCATGCGAAGGAGGCGATTGCAGCGCACGCCAACCCATCGGCAATCCGCCGCGCGACAGCGCGCGCGCGTTGGCTCGTCCCCATTGAAACCTCCCTCGTTTGCCGCGCCTCGCGTGGTGTGCGCAGCTTGGTGTTATGACCGCTTCACATCGGAAACCGGGCTCGCGTACGCAAGAAGCATGCGCGGCCTCGAAGCACACATCGACGGCGTTCGACAAACGATGCGTGCACCCGCGACGAGAGTCGTCGCGATCGTGCGATCAGACGCGCGACAGGGCGCGATCAGCGCCGGCGGAAGTTTGCGGGCGGTGCCGAAGGCCGCGCTGCGCGGGCGACGCGGTTCACCGGGTGAAGGCGGTCGAAGCGGTCGAAGCGGTCGAAGCGGTCGAAGCGGTGAAAGCGCGGTGCCTTCAGCACGACGACGCCCACCGGATAGCCGAAGACGGGACAACCGAAGACGGTGGGATCGCATCCGGGCGGATACGCGGGCGACGCGGCGTAGTCGGCTGCCGGCGCGGGCGGCACGACATTGACCGTGACCTGCACGGGTGGCGCCGGGGCGACGGCGCGATAGGCAACGACCGGCGCCGGCGGTTGCCGCTGTGCCCGATCGACCTGGTCCTGCAACTCGGCCACGCGCTCGTTGAGTGCCTGCATTTCCGCGTCGCGCGCGGCATCGCGCGGCGGAGCGGGCGGACGCACCTTCGGGTCCTCGTGCACGACGCGGCTCACGTGCACGCCCTCGGGCGGCGCAAGGTTGCTGACGTTGAGTCGTCCCGAAACATCCGTCCAGGTGTAGACGTCCGCATGCGCGAGCGGCACACCGAGTGCGCCGGCGAGCACGGCCGACACCGCGGTACGGAGAAGGAACGGATGCATGATCGGACTCGCGACTGCCTTCGGCAATTCTATGCCGCTGCGCCGAGCGTGGGTAGCATCACGATTTGAGCCGGTAACCGGTCCGGAAGATCCAGGCGACGATCACCAGGAACAGGACGAGAAACGCGATCGTCATCCCGAGGCTAACAGCGATATCGACGTCCGCAATCCCGTAGAAGCTCCACCGGAAGCCGCTGACGAGGTACACGACCGGATTGGCGAGCGTCGCCTTCTGCCAGAACGGCGGCAGCATGTCGATCGAGTAGAAGCTGCCGCCGAGGAACGTGAGCGGCGTGACGATCAAAAGCGGCACGAGCTGCAATTTCTCGAAGCCATCGGCCCATATGCCGATGATGAAGCCGAGGAGGCTGAAGGTGACCGCGGTGAGCACGAGGAACAGCACCATCCACACCGGGTGCGCGATGTGCAGCGGCACGAACAGCGCCGCCGTGGCGAGGATGATGAGTCCGAGGAGGATCGACTTGCTGGCGGCCGCACCGACGTAGCTCACGACAATCTCGAAGTACGACACCGGCGCCGACAGCAGCTCGTAGATGGTCCCCGTGAACTTGGGGAAATAGATGCCGAACGACGCATTCGAGATGCTCTGCGTCAAAAGCGACAGCATGATGAGGCCCGGCACGATGAACGAGCCGTAGCTGACGCCACCCACCTGCTGGATGCGCGAGCCGATCGCCGCGCCGAACACGACGAAGTAGAGCGACGTCGAGATGACCGGCGACACGATGCTCTGCAGCAGCGTGCGCCGCGTGCGCGCCATCTCGAAGCGGTAGATCGCGCGGACCGCGTGCAGGTTCATGTCCGCGCCTCGTGCACGAGGCTCACGAAGATGTCCTCGAGCGAGCTCTCGCTCGTCTGCAGGTCCTTGAAACGGATGCCCGCTTCGTCCAGCTGTTCCAGCAGCGACGCGATGCCGCTGCGCGCGCTGTCCGCCTCGTACGTATACGTGAGATCGTTGCCGCCGTTGACGAGCTCGAGCTTGTAGCCCGCGAGCGCCGGCGGAATGCGCTCGAGCGGCTCCTGCAGGTGCAGCGTCAACTGCTTGCGGCCGAGCTTGCGCATCAGCTCGACCTTGTCGTCGACGAGGATGAGCTCGCCCTTGCTGATGACGCCGATGCGGTCGGCCATTTCCTCGGCCTCCTCGATGTAGTGCGTCGTGAGGATCACCGTCACGCCGCCACTGCGAAGCGAGCGGACGAGCGACCACATGTCGCGCCGCAGCTCGACGTCGACGCCGGCCGTCGGCTCGTCGAGGAACAGGATGCGCGGCTCGTGCGCGAGCGCCTTGGCGATCAGCAGCCGCCGCTTCATGCCGCCCGACAGCGTCATGATGCGGCTGTCCTTGCGATTCCACAGCGACAGGTCGCGCAACACCTTCTCGATGTGCGCCGGATCGGGCGGCTTGCCGAAGAGGCCCCGGCTGAACGACAGCGCGCCCCAGGGCGTTTCGAACGCGTCGGTGGTGAGCTCCTGCGGCACGAGGCCGATCAGCGCGCGCGTTTCGCGGTAATCGCTGCGGATGTCCTTGCCGTCGACCCGCACCGTGCCCTCGGTGGCGTTGACGATGCCGCACACGATGCTGATCAGCGTCGTCTTGCCGGCGCCGTTCGGACCGAGCAGCGCGAAGATCTCGCCGCGGCGGATGTCGAGATCGACGCTCTTCAGCGCGGCGAAGCCCGAGGCGTAGGTCTTGGAAAGATTCTTTATGGAGATGATCGGCGGCATGGCCTTGGCCGGCGCAAGCGGGACGCCATTGTGGCAGGCCGCGGCGGGAGCGCCGCGCGGCGCCGATGACATCATCCGAGCGTCGACGGCACGAATGCGAGCCATTTCCTGCCGCGCGTGCGCTCGGCGACGAACGTATCGCGCACGGCATTCAGCCGATACGTGAGGTAGGCGCGATGGCGCACGCTCGACAGGCGCTGCGGCTTGAACACGCATGCGTTGGTACCGTCGCAGCGCGCGGAATGCACGAGCAACCCGTTCTGGTCCTGCTCATGCAGGAAGCGGCCGATGCGCTGCGTGAACGCGTAGCTCGTGCGGCTGGTGAGCGCCGGATACTTCGCTTCCTTGCCGCGCAGGTCGATCAGCAGCGCGTCGCAGCGCACGTCGAAGAGGCGTCGCTCCGTCACGATCTCGCGGTCCTCGCCTGCGTAGCTGTCGAGCACGAACCGGTACCAGTGCCAGGCGGTCTCGCACACGGTCGTTTCGACCGCCGTCGACCCGTACCAGACGCCGTACAGCGTTCCATCGGAAAAGCGCGTGGCCTGCCAGTGCGACGCATCGAACGTGTAGCTGATGACGCTTCCGTAGTCGAAGGGACGGGTGATCACCGGTGCCTCGGTCGCGATGCGTGACGCGGCTTCCGCGGCAATGGCCACGTCCCAGTCGGCCGGGTTGTCGGAAAGGTCGTCGAACAGGTGCTGCGATTGACGAATGCCCGGGATGTTGCGCACGAGGTCGCCGTGGAAGTCGACATTCGCATCGACCAGATCCGCCTGCATTCAATGCCCCTCGCCGCCGGGCGGCAAGTCAGCTTCCCCGCTGGAAATCGAGGTAGCGACGCAGTGCGAGCAGACCCTCGAAGCCGTGCTCGAGGACCACGTCGACCGGGCGTGCGCCGAGCCGCCGATTGGGCTGCGTCATCCAGCGGTAGGCAAGATCGCGATCGTGCGGAAACAGAATGCGCAGCGACTTGTGGATGCCGAGCAGGTGCCCGGCACGGTCGAGCAGGTCGCGGTTGTCGGCGAGCGGCTCGCCGCTGCGATAGCGGGCGAGCGTGCTGCGGCTGCCGGTGGAAAGGCCGAGCGCGTCGGCCTGCTCGGCGGTCGTCAGGTTCCAGTGCTCGAGCAGCGTGGTGACCATCACCGCGAGGCGGCCGCGTGCCTCGCGGCTGCCCGGCTCGATGGCGATGCGCTTGCGTGCGACGGCTGGCATCGCAGACCTTGTCGTATTGATGGTACGTTTATTGTACCAAAAAAGACAACGCCGTCAAACCCGCTTCGCTACGCCATGCGGCGCGGCCGCCGCAGCATGCTGCTCAGGTTCCGCGCCGGAACTGCGCCGCGAGACGCTCCGCGCCGCGCGCGAGGATCGCGACGTCGACACCCACCGCGGTGAACAGCGACCCTGCCTCGATGCAACGCTTCGCGAGTTGCTCGTCGCCGACCAGGATGCCGGGTGCCTTCCCGCAGCGGCGGATACGCCGCAGTGCATCCTCGATCAACGGCACGACCTTCGGATTCGCCACCTCGCCCGCATAGCCCATCGATGCGTGGAGATCGGCGGGACCGATGAAGATGCCGTCGATTTCGTCGATCTGCGCAATGGCGTCGATGTGCTCGAGCGCCTGCTCGGTTTCGAGCTGCACGAGCAGGCAGAGCTCCTCGTGCGCGTGCTGCGCGTAGTCGCGCACGCGGCCGAAGCGCGTGGCACGCGTCGCTCCCGCAACGCCCCTGACGCCGGCGGGCGGATAGCGCATCGCCGCCGCGGCCGCGCGCGCCTCGTCGGCATCCTGCACATACGGGATGAGCAGTGTCTGCGCGCCGATGTCGAGCACACGCTTGATCGTCACCGTGTCGTTCCACGGCACGCGAACGACGGGCGTCGACGGATACGCGGCCACCGCCTGCAGCTGCATCAGCAGCGACTCGAGATCGTTCGGCGAATGCTCGGTGTCGAGCAGCAGCCAGTCGAAGCCGGCGCCGGCGACGATCTCGGCACTGTAGTGGCTGGACAGGCTGCACCACAGGCCGATCTGCGACCGGCCGGCGGCGAGCGCCCGCTTGAAATGATTGATGGGCAGATCCATGGTCACTCGCTAGCCGGTTTCAGCACATGAACGGTGTCGCGCCATACGGCCTGTTCACCCTGCATCGGAAGTCAACCCTGCCGCTTGGATGCCGGCGATCGCGCAGGCCTCGTCGTGGTCCGCCTGGTCGCCGCTGACGCCGACCGCGCCGACGACCTCGCCGCCGACATCACGCACCAGCACACCGCCCGGATTGGGAATCAGCCGTCCACCGCTTGCCGCTGCCAACGCCGCGAAGAAGCGCGGATTCTGCTCGGCCTTGCGCGCAAGCTCTCGCGACCCGAGCCCCATGCCGAGCGCGCCCCATGCCTTCCCGCGTGCGATGTCGACGCGAAGTATTCCACAGCCGTCCTCGCGCTTCAGCACGATGTCGTGTCCGCCGGCGTCGAGTACGACGACGGCCAGGGGACGAAGGTTCTCCGCGCGCGCAGAAGCCAGTGCGGCGTCGACGATCGCCTCGGCAACTTCGAGGGCCAGCACGTATCCGCGGTCGCTCATGCCTGCAGCGTCGCCTCGGGAATCTTGTCGTCACTCGGCGCGCTTCTGGCCGGCGCTTGCACCCCCGGCATCGCCGCACGCATCGCCACCACCCGGTCCCGGGGAATGTCGTTGAGCCGCATCGCTGCACGCATCATGACCGCGGCTTCGTTGACCATGTCGTCGATGAGAACAAATTCGCCTTCCTTCGCGCGCAGGTCTCCTGCGCGCGGTCCGGCCGTCGGGCTCGTGCCGCCCGAACCATAGATGCACGTCGGAATGCCCAGCCGGTTCGCGTCGATCGCGTCCGTGCAGTACGGAGGACAGAACCTGGCCGGCACGTCGGCTCCGGTGATTTCATGGTGCGCGTCCACGACGGACTGGACGACAGCATGTGTCGCCGAGATCTCGGTTCCCGGCCGCGCCATGTAGTACTCGATGTCGACCGGTCGCTGCAGCTTCTGCTGCGCAATTCTCGTGACCACCTCGGTAAATTCGCGCTGGACGTCGATCGGGTAGCGATTCGGAGGGAACCGGATGTCGACGTACAGCTGCGCGAGATTGCACGTTCGCGCAGCACGCCACGGGAGCCCCCCGCGCATGCACGCGCGGTTCACCGCCGGCACGATGCCATGATAGGTGTGCTGCTTCTTGTACTCGGCAATCCAGGTGCCGAGCTCGTTCCACAGAAGCCACATTTCATCGAGCGCGCTCAGCGTCGAATCGTGAAACGCGCTGTGTGCGAAATCGCCATGGACGCTTACCTTGGCCCAGGTGGTTCCCATGACGCCGGTCGATGGCACCTGCGCGGTCGGTTCGCCGAGGAAATGAAAATCGGCGGTGACGCCGTGGATCAGCATGTACCGCATTCCCATGCCGTAACCATGGTAATGCTTGCCTTGAAACTCGTCGACCGCCGCCATCTCGATTTCGCCGGCGGTGCCGCCGATCACCAGTTCGCCGCCGAGCTTGACGCCGGCGCGGCGCATGGCGTCGATGCCCGCAATGTATGAAACGAACGCGTTCTTCATGTTGCAAATGCCGTTGCCCCAGATGCGGTCGTCCTCGAGCACCGCGTGGTTCTTCCATCCCTTTCCGTGCAGGTAGTCCTCGTCGCCCCGCACGGACGTATCCATGTGCCCGCTCATCAGGATCGTCGGCCCCGCCCCACTACCAGGCAGACGGCCGATGCAGTTGTAGCGATCGTCGTAGATGTTCTGCAGCTGCGTCGCGCAGCCGACCTCCTTCAGCGCGCGCTCGAGAGCACGCGCCATGTTCCCTTCCTCGCCGGTCGCGCTCGCAGTGTTCACGAGCTCGGTTGCGAGATCGACGACCAGTTTCCGATCGACGAGACCAAGAAGCTTTTCCGGATTCATGATTGGACTCCTTCAGTGCGCAGCGCGCTTTCGCGTCCGCGCGGTTGCCTGCTGCCGGTATCGTTGGTGAGAACAGCGTCGCTCGCGTCGGGTCGCCACGCGGCCTACACATCGCCGAGAAATTGCATGTAGCGCCTCATGCTCCTTGCCAGTACCGCCCTGAAGATGCGGTCGACGACGAGACCGACGACGCCGAGCGATAGCAGTCCGACGAACAGCTGGTCGGTCTGAAGCAGCATCTGCGAATTCATGATCAGGAATCCGAGGCCCTCGCTCGCACCGATCAGCTCCGCGGCGACGATGCCCATGAAGGAAAAGCCCAGCGCCACCCGCATGCCGGTCAGCACATAGGGCACTGCGGAAGGCAGGATGATCTTGACGAAGACCTCATACTCGCTGGCGCCGAGGCAGCGCGCCGCGCGGATGCGGGTGACCGGCGTGCGCGAGACGCCGGCCGCGGTATTCAGCAGCACGATGATCACCGTGGCGTAGATGATCACGAAGAACTTCGACAATTCACCGATCCCGAACCACAGCATGGCCAGTGGCACGATGGCCACCGGCGAAATGGGCCGGATCAGCTCGAGCAGGGGATCGGCCAGCTCGCGCACGATTCGCACGCGTCCAATCAATGCTCCGACAGCGATACCGACGACGCAGCCGACGGCGTAGCCCACGAGCACGCGTCTCATGCTCACGGCGACGTGCATGAACAGCTCGCCGGTCAGCATCATCCGCCATGCCTTGCTGAACGTCTGCTCGGGCGTGGGAACGAGCGCCGGGTTGAAAAGGGTGCCGACCGACAAGTGCCACAACAGTAGCGCGAAGCCGATCGAAATGCTCGCCATCAGCAGCCTGCGCCCCGCCGCTGCAAACGCGATGCGTCGCACGCCCGGGATGGGGACTCTGCCCACGCCGGGGGCGGCGCGATCGGCGGGCAGCGTCTCTGCTCGTCTCACGTCAGCGCCCCTTGTGCACGCCGCCCCTTGTGCACCTCTTCCAGCAGCATGCCTTCCAATATCTTCACGAGCTCCACGAACTCGGCATCGGTCGTTCGTCTCGGACGGGGCAGATCCACGACGATCTCGTCCCTGATCGTGGCCTCCGGTCCGCTGGTCATGACTGCGATCCTGGTTCCGAGGATCAGCGCCTCGACGATATCGTGCGTGACGTAGAGAACCGTCTTCCCCGTCTCTTGCCAGATCCGCGACATCTCCGTCTGCAGCAGGCGCTTGGTGATCGCATCGAGCGCAGCGAACGGCTCGTCCATCAACAGGATGTCGGGTTCCATGATCAGCGCCCGCGCGATCTGGACGCGCTGCTTCATGCCACCCGAGAGCTCGAACGGAAACTTGTGCCCGTGATCTTGCAGGCCCACCATATGCAGATAGCGCGTCGCGCTGCCGGCATAGCCGCGGGCTCGCGCCGCGCGCAAGCGCGGCCCGAACAGCACGTTCTCTTCGACGTCGAGCCACGGGAAAAGGGCTTCGGCGGCATCCTGGAAGATCATCGAGCGGTCGACGCCGGCGGCGAAGATCGGACTCGTCCACTCGACGCCGGCGTCGTCGCCGACGAAAACGATTTCGCCGCTCGTCGGCGGATCGAACCCCGCCACCATACCGAGCAACGTGCTCTTGCCGCAGCCGCTGGGGCCAAGGAGGCAATAGAAGTCTCCGCGGCGCACCGAAACGTTCACATCACGCGTCGCGGCGTACTGGCCACCTCGGCTGTCGGCGAACACCTTGCCGACGTGCTGGAACTGCAGCGCGCTCCATTGGCGCGTCCGCCTGTTACTCGCGCGGTCGTGCGTAGCGCCGGCATTCATCGGGAACCGCGCTCACGCGACGAAGCTGGTGCCAAGCTTTTGCAGATAGCGGCTTTCGAACATCGTCTGCCAGTCGATCCTGGCGCCGATGAAGTTTCCGACGCCGTCCATGTCAGAGCGGAAGTTCGGTGTGTAGGCGATGTTCCAGTCGATGCGCTCGATCATGTCGCGCGTGATCTTGACGTCGTCGAAGCGTATCTGCGCGGCGACGATCTTTGCCGCCTCGTCGAGATTGCCGGGAATCCATCGGCCTGCCGCGTCGAGTCCCCGGAGGAACGCGAGCAACTCGGCCTCGTGCGCTGCGGCGTATTGCTTGCTGGTCGAAACGGCTTCCCATTCCTCGAAGTATCCCTTGCCCGTGGCGAGAATATGCGCGTCCTTCACGGCCGCAGTCGCACGCCAGCCGAACGGCTGCCAGATGACGAACGCATCGATGTCGCCGCGCGCGAGACCCGTCACCATCTCGGCCGGCCGAAGATTGATCATCTGGATGTCGCCGACGCTCATGCCGGCCTTCGATAGATAGAGCTTCGTGAAGTACTCCGACGTCGAGCCGAGCAGCACACCGACCTTCCTGCCCTTGAGATCGCTCGCGTTCTTGACATGGCCTTGCGCGACGATGATCGAAAGCGAGTTGTAATGCGCCTGCGGGCAAAGGCCGATGAAGCCCTGCTGCCATAGCCGTATCGACGGCAGGTCGCCTGCGACGAGAATCGAGCCCTTGCCGGTGCGGAACGCATCTGCAGCGACGGAGCCGCTCGCGAAGTTCGTGATCTTGACCGGCAATCCTTCCTTCTCGAAGAACCCCTTCTCGGCGCCGACGATGATGTTCCCGAAGTGAGGCGTCGTGCCGATGTAGATGTCCATCGGCTGGAGCTTCGCCTGCGCAGTCACGAGTCTCGGGATGCCGCAAGCGGCGAGCGCCGCTGCCGTGCCGAACGTCTTCAGCGCGTTGCGTCGTGAATGATTTGCCATGTACGCCTCCTCCTCGGTGTGCAGGCCGCGATCGAGCGCCGCGGGTCGCCGGAACCTACGCTTGCATCGACACCCCTCCTTGACGGCGAGACAATAGCGCGCCGGAAAGCATAGAGCAAATGCACTCACTCTATGTTTTGCATGCACGACATCTATGAGCAAGATGATGGGCGCTCGCAACGCGAACGCCGCGCGGGACCCGAGCTCGAACGAACCTAGAGGATCTTTCCGGGGTTCATCAGGTTCAACGGATCGAACGCCTGCTTCAGCGTGCGCATCATCGCAAGCTCGACGTCGCTCTTGTACCGTGCAAGCTCGGCGCGCTTCGCCTGCCCCACGCCGTGCTCGGCGCTGAAGCTGCCGCCGAGTGCGTCGACGACGTCGTAGAGCACCGGGTAGAGCGGTTTGGACCAGTCGCTTTGCGCTTTCGGCCCGGCAGGCGGCAGCACGTTGAAGTGCAGGTTGCCGTCGCCGACGTGCCCGAAGCATACGATGCGAACGGCCGGCATGCTGCGCAGGACGGCGTCGGTGGCGTCCGCGATGAATCGCGGGATGCGATCGACCGCAACCGCGATGTCGGAGCGAAGCGCAGGCCCGGCAGCGCGAATGGCGTCGGGAATGCTCTCGCGCAGGCGCCACAGGTCCTTGCCCTGTGCGACGGTCTGTGCGATCACCGCGTCGGCGACACTGCCCTGCTCGGCGCTCTCGGCAAGCAGCCGTTCGAGACCCTCGCGCAGCCCGCCGTCGCGGTGGGAACCAGCAACGTCCAGCAGCACGTACCACGGATGCGGCTGTCCGAACGGATCACGCGTCCCGTGGACGTGCGCATAGACGAGATCGAGACATGCGCGCCCGATCAGCTCGAACGCGATGAGCGCGTCGCCCTGGCGCTCGCGAATGGATGCAAGCAGCATCACCGCGTCCTCGGGCTCGCGCAACGCGACGAGTGCGCTCACTTGTTCGGCAGGCCGCGGAAACAGCTTCAGCACTGCCCCGGTAATGATGCCGAGCGTGCCTTCGGCGCCGATAAACAGATGCTTGAGAT
>Ga0207657_10000486_pt1 | contig 41915 bp, 45 predicted proteins | sample KBSC33metaG_FD_184316 | JGI IMG/M metagenome (GOLD analysis project Ga0207657, IMG submission 184316) | Corn rhizosphere microbial communities from Kellogg Biological Station, Michigan, USA - KBS C3-3 metaG (SPAdes) (version 2) | ecosystem: Host-associated > Plants > Roots > Rhizosphere > Soil ... | reverse complement strand
TTCCTGAAGAAGTTCTACGGCTGGTACCTCGGCCGCGGCCGCTTCCCGCGCCCGTTCAAGCAGGAGCTCGTGCTGCTCGCGAGCCTCGACGAGGTGGAGGCGCGGCTGCTCGCCGCTGCACCCGGCGCCCGCTTCATCCTCGAGCGCCTGCTCTCCGAGCTGCCCGGCCCGCAGGACGAGGTGCTTCTCGACCGGCTGCCGATCTCGATCTACGGCGGCGGCTGAGCGGCCCGGTTCTTCTCCCAGATGAGGCGCAGGCCCTGCAGGGTCAGCTCCCGGTCGACCGCGGTGATCGTCGCCGAGTGCGGCGCGATCAGGTCCGCGAGCCCGCCGGTCGCGACGACGGGGGCGTCGGCGGCATCGAGCTCCACGCGGATGCGGTCGACGATCGCGTCCACCTGGCCGGCGAAGCCGTAGACGAGCCCCGACTGGAGCGCCGCCGTCGTGGTCTGGCTGATCACCCGGTCGGGCGCCTCGAAGGGAATCTTCGGCAGCCGCGCGGCACGCGCGAAGAGCGCATCCATCGAGATCTCGACGCCCGGCGCGAGCACGCCGCCCGCGAACTCTCCGGCGGCGTTGACGACGTCGAAGTTCGTCGAGGTGCCGAAGTCGACGACGACCGCGGGCGCTCCGTGCCGCTCGCGCGCTGCGACCGCGTTCGCGATCCGGTCCGGCCCGACCTCGCGCGGGTCGTCGTACCGGACCGCCATGCCGGTGGGCACGCCGGGGCCGACGACCAGCAGGTCCGCCCCGGCCCAGCGCTCCGCGAACGCCTCGTACTCGCGCACGAGCGGCGGCACCGACGAGCTGAGGACGATCCCCGCGAGCGCACCGAGGTCGACGAACGCCCGCAGCATCACGGCGAGCTCGTCGCCCGTGTGCGAGCGATCGGTGCCGACCCGGAACTGCTCGGTCAGCGCCGGGCCGTCGAAGAGCCCGAAGACGGTCTGCGTGTTGCCGACGTCGATCGCGAGGAGCATGGCGCGAGACTAGACGCCCGAACCAGGGCCGCGTACTAGAGGTCTTCGATCTCGCTCCGGCCCTCGCCGATGCGCTTGGCGAGCGCCTCGGCGGTCAGCACGGGCTCGTCGCCCTCGCCGCGCAGCTCCTCGATCGTCACGTCGCTCGAGGTGTAGACCTCCGCGCGCGGGATCATCCGCGTGGGCCGGTTCTTGTCCCACACCCAGACGTCCTCCATCTTGAGATGGAAGAAGGGGTAGTTCGCCTGGGGCACGTACTGCATGTCGAGCTTGTTGCACAGGTACGTGGCGTCCTGGGTGAGGACGCAGTACCGGAAGAGGGAGAAGACCGCCGCGTACTCCTTCTTCAGGCGCAGCTCGGCCTCGGCCTCGAACTCGTCGAGCTCGTCGAGGTGGCTCACGGGGTGGATTGTAGCCCTGCGAGTGCCTGCTGGACCGTGCCGTTTCCGGGGATTCTCCGTGTCGGAACGAGCTCGGCCAGCGGCTCGAGCACGAACCGGCGCTCGGCCAGGCGCGGATGGGGCACGACGAGGCCGGGCTCCTCGATCGTCTCGTCGCCGTAGAGGAGCAGGTCGAGGTCGACGGTGCGCGGCCCGTAGCGCGGCCCGGTGCGCTCGCGCCCGAGCGTCCGCTCGACCTCGAGCAGCTCCTCGAGGAGCTCGCGCGCGGCGAGCCGGGTCTGCAGCTCGGCGACCGCGTTCAGGAAGCGCGGCTGGTCCTCGTACCCCCAGGGCTCCGTCTCGATGATCGTCGAGAGCCTTCGCGCGCCGAGGAGCGACGCGGCCTGCCGGATCAGGGCCTCGCGGTCGCCGAGGTTCGAACCGAGCCCCACGTAGGCGACCGTCACGGGCGCTCGATCGTGACCGCCGAGTAGTCGACCGTCATCCCGGCCGGCTTGACCTGCGGCTTGCGCACGCGCAGCTTCAGCCGCTCCGGCGCGAAGCGCTCCATGAGGGTGTCGGCGGTGCGACTTGCGAGCGCCTCGAGCAGGTCGAACCGCTCGGCGGTCGAGACCTCGCGGATCGCACGGGCGACGTCCTCGTAGTCGATCGCGTCGGCGAGCACGTCGTTCGCGCCTCGGTCGCCGACCTCGAGCTGCACGTCGAACAGGAACATCTGGCCCAGGCGCTGCTCGTCCTCGGCCACGCCGTGGTAGCCGAAGACGTGGAGCCCCTGGAGCTCGACGATCATCCGCGCACCGCACTCGCCACGGCGAGTGCCTCGACGTGCTCGCGCACGTCGTGCACCCGCAGGATCGTCGCCCCACGGTCGAAGGCCGCGACGGCCGCGCCGACGGACGCCGCGGCGGAGCCGGTGGTGGCGTTCGGGTCGCCGGTGACCTTCCCCAGCGAGCTCTTGCGCGAGAAGCCGACGAGGAGCGGCCGGCCGAGCGCTGCGAGCTCGTCGAGGCGCCGCACGAGCTCGAAGTTGTGTGCGGCCGTCTTGCCGAACCCGATCCCGGGGTCGAGGCACACGAGGTCCTCGCGCACGCCCTCGCGCACCGCGAAGTCGAGTCGCTGCTCGAGGTAGCGCTTCACGTCGGAGACCACGTCCTCGTAGACCGGATTCAGCTGCATCGTGCGCGGCTCGCCCTGCATGTGCATCAGACAGACATAACACCCGGCGGCCGCCACGACACCTGCAAGCTCCGGATCGGACCGGAAGGCGGTCACGTCGTTGACGAGCTCGACCCCGAGCTCGAGCGCCCGCAGCGCCACGGCCGCCTTCGACGTGTCGACCGAGAGCGGCGCGCCGGCGAGGTCGGCGAGCACCGGCTCGATGCGCCGCAGCTCCTCGGTCGCGCTGATGCCCTCCGAGCCGGGACGGGTCGACTCGCCGCCGACGTCGACGATCGCGGCGCCGGCGTCGAGCATCCCCCACGCGGCGGTGACCGCCGCCTCGACGCGGAGATGCGTTCCCCCGTCCGAGAACGAATCGGGCGTGACGTTGATCACGCCCATCACGGCAGGAGCGGCGAAGCGCTCTCCGATCGGGCTGCGGTTCGACACGTCGCAATACTCTCTCTCGTGGACGAGGGGCTGCGCTACCTGAGTGTGATCGCACGCCGTCTGCGCTGGACGATCCTCGGCGCCGTCGCCGCGGGTCTCGCCTGGCAGGGCGCCGCCGTGTCGGCACCGCTCCTCGTGCGGCGCGCCGTCGACTCGGGGGTCGTGCAGGGTCACCGCTCGGCGCTCTGGTGGGCCTGCGCGGCGCTCGTCGGCCTGGGCGCGGTCGAGGCCGCGGGCGGGGCCTGCCGCCACTACTTCGCGATCCGCAACCGGGCGCTCGCCGACGCCCACGTCCGCGACGCCATCTTCCGGCGTGCACTCGAGCTCGATGCCCGCTACCACGACCGTGTCGGGGCGGGCGAGCTGATCTCGCGCGCCTCGAACGACGCCGAGCTCGTCGCGCGCGTGTTCGACGCGATCGGGCACACGATCGGGTACGTCCTGACCCTCGTCGGTGCCTCCGCGGTTCTCATCGTCATCGACTGGCGGCTCGGCGTCGCGGTGCTCGCACCACTCCCCCTGATCAGTATCGGGTTCGGACGCTATTCGGCGCGCTACGCGGTGCACACGAAGCGAAACCAGGAGGAGCTCGGCGAGCTGACCGCCCTCGTCGAGGAGACGATCGGCGGCATCCGGGTCGTCAAGGGCCTCGGCGCAGGCGGCGCGCTGGCCGCGCGGTTCCGCCGCAAGTCGGACGACGTCGTGCGGACGGCGCTCGACGTGGCGAGCGTCGACGCCGTGTTCCTGCCCGCACTCGAGGCGCTGCCGCTCGTCGGCATCCTGGTCGTGCTCTGGTACGGAGGCCACCGCGTGCTCGACGGCGACATCACGGTCGGCACCTTCGCGCTCTTCAACTTCTACCTCGCGCTGCTCGTGAACCCGTTGCGGACGATCGGCCAGCGGGTGAGCACGGTGCAGCGGGCCGTCGCCGCAGCCCGCCGGGTGGTCGACGTCCTGCGCGCGGAGCCCGTCGTCGTCGAAGCCGCCGACCCTCGCGCGTTCCCACCGCGCGCCGACGTGCGGTTCGACGACGTCCGCTTCGGCTACGGCGACGAGCGGCCGATCCTCGACGGCTTCTCGCTCGCCATTCCGGCGGGGACGTCGCTCGCCCTCGTCGGGGCGACCGGCTCGGGGAAGTCGACCGCGGCCGCGCTGCTCGCGCGCTTCTACGACCCGACTGCCGGCCGCGTGACGATCGGCGGCGTCGACGTGCGGGAGCTGAAGCTCGAAGAGCTGCGGCGCGGCGTCGGTCTCGTCTTCGAGGAGACCTTCCTCTTCGGCGACACGGTGAGCGGCAACGTCGGCTTCGGCGCACCCGACGCGGACCCCGAGGCGATCCAGCACGCAGCGCAGCTCGCCGGCGCGGACGAGTTCGTCACGCGGCTCCCGGAGGGGTACGAGACGATCCTGGGCGAGCGAGGTCTCTCGCTCTCCGGCGGTCAGCGCCAGCGGATCGCGATCGCGCGGGCGATCCTCGCCGACCCGCAGGTGCTGATCCTCGACGACGCCACGTCGGCCGTCGACGCGACCAAGGAGCACGAGATCCGCGCGGCGCTCGCCCAGGTGATGGCCGGCCGGACGACGCTCGTGATCGCGCACCGGCCCGCCACGATCGCGCTGGCGGACCGCGTGGCGGTGGTCGACGGCGGACGGGTGGTCGAGGAGGGGACGCACGCAGAGCTGCTCGCGCGGTCGGCTCTCTACCGCGCGCTGCTCGCGCTCGCCGAATCGGAGGTGGCGGCGTGATCCGGGAGACGATCGGCCCGATCCTGCGCCCGCACCGGCCGCTGATCGTCTACGCCGGGCTCGCGATGATCGGCGCGACGGTCGTCTCTCTCTCCGCGCCCCTCCTCGTGAAGATCGCGATCGACCGCGGGGTCGACCACCACGACATGCGGGCGATCGACCTCGTCGCGCTCGTCTATGTCGTGCTCGTGCTCGCGCGCCCGGTCCTCGAGCGGGTGATCGTTCTCTGCAGCGCACGCGCGGGCGAGCGCTTCCTCGGCGACCTGCGCGTCGCGGCCTACGACAAGCTGCAGGCGCTGTCGCTGCCCTTCTTCGAGCAGACGAAGACGGGCGTGCTCGTGTCCCGACTCACCGCCGATATCCAGACGCTCACGACCTTCACCCGCCTCGTCCTCGTCGAGGTGGTCGGCTCGATGCTGCTCTTCGTTGTCTCGATCGTGATCCTGGTCACGCTGTCGCCGCTGCTCTCGCTCGTGATGCTCGTGTCGGTGCCTCTGCTCGTGTGGTCGTCGCTGCGCTATGGGAAGCGGTCGCAGCCTGCGTTCCTCGCGCTGCGCGACCGGGTCGCCGACACGATGACCTCGCTGCAGGAAGGACTGGCCGGTGTGCGAGTCGTGCAGTCGTTCGGCCGCGAGACCGACCGGTACGCGTCGTATCGGCTGCGCTCGCGTGCGCAGGTGTCTGCCTGGCGACGCATCTCGCTCGTCAACATCGGCTTCTTCCCGATGATCGCGTTCGCGCAGTCGCTCGCGCTCGCAGCCGTGCTCGTCGTCGGCGGCTATCTCCACCGCCACGGCCGCGTCTCGGTCGGGACGATCGTCGCCTTCGCCCTCTACCTGATCTCGCTGTTCGACCCGATCGCCCGGCTCGGCGACTGGTTCAGCGAGTTCCAGTCGGGACGGGCGGCGCTGACGAAGATCGCCACCCTGCTCGAGGAGCCGCTGAGCGTCGCCGGCGGAGGGGCGAAGCTGCCGGCGGCCGGGACGCTCGTCGCCGACGGCGTCACATTCGCGTACGGGAACACGAGCCCCGCCGTCGACGGCGTCTCGCTCGCGATCGAGCCGGGGGAGCATCTTGCGCTCGTCGGCGCGACCGGGGCGGGCAAGTCGACGCTCGCGAAGCTGCTCGTTCGCGCCTACGACCCCGTCGGCGGACGCATCTCGCTCGGCGGCATCGACCTGCGCGACGCGCCGCTCGACGAGCTCCGGCGACGCATGGTCTTCGTTCCGCAGGAGGGGCATCTCTTCTCGGGGACGATCAGCGACAACGTGCGGCTCGCGCGGCCCGAGGCAAGCGACGGGCAGGTGCGCGACGCGCTACGCGCGATCGGCGCGCTGGAGCGGTTCGAGCGGCTCGAGGGCGGGCTCGAGACGGACGTCCGCTCGCGCGGCGTGCGGCTCTCGAGCGGCGAGCGGCAACTCGTCTCGATCGCGCGGGTGGCGCTCGTCGACCCTGCGGTGATCGTCCTCGACGAGGCCACCTCGTCACTCGACCCGCAGACGGAGGCGGCGCTCGAGCATGCGCTCGGCGTCCTTGCGCGCGGCCGGACGATGATCACGATCGCGCACCGCCTCTCGACGGCGGAACGAGCAGATCGCGTCGCGGTGATGGAGCACGGCCGCCTCGTCGAGATCGCCTCGCACGGCGAGCTCGTCGCCCAGGGCGAGCGGTACGCCCGCCTCTGGGCGAGCTGGCAGGCCGGCCTGGCCGCCGGCCGCTGAGCCTCGCCGCCGCCTCGTCTCCAAGAGCCGTGTCCCGTCGCCAAACGAGCGTGACAAAAGTGCAACAAATGATCCACAGCCTGCTTTTTCGTTCTCCGGGAAGCCGCTCCCTGGGCCGAACGGCCCCGTCCCGTCGCCAAACGACGGTCACGGAAGTGCAACGCGCTCCCGCTATCCGGTTCGACGCCGCCACGAGGTCCGACGCCGCCACGCGGGGCCTGCTGCCGCTACGCGGGGCCCGCCGCCGCTACGCGGGGCCTGCCGCCGCTATGCGGTACGTGCGACGAGGAGCTTCGCGAGCCGGATCTCGCCCGGCCGCAGGGCGGCCGCGGCCGCGAGCGGCGCGGTCATCGTCAGCGTGATCTCGGTGCGGCCGCGGCCCACGAGCACCGTCTCGACGAAGACCGGCACCGTCGTCGTCCCACTCTTCGCCTCGAGGACGATCCGGAATGCCGCCGTGTAGGTCGCGACGCGGGGGAACGACACGCGCTTGATCGACACGACCTTCGCCGAAGCGCCGGCCGACTTCGCCGCCACCTCACGGAGGCACGGCAGAACCTTCGGGGAGGTGACCGTCCGCTGCCAGTCGAGCAGCACCATGTGCGGCGTCTGCAGGACCTGAGCCTCACTGTCGATGTCGATCCCGGGCTGCGTGTACTCGGTGCGCGAGGCGCCGTTCAGGACGAGGTCGGACTGCTTCGGGTCGAAGCTCGTGCAGAGAGGCCCTGAGGAGACGTCGGGCTTCTTGTGGCCGCCCGTCCAGGCGCTCGACGCGCCGAGGTCGGCCTTCGTCAGGACCGCCGCTCGCGCTGCCGCCTGGCCCGCTGCGGTGTAGCGGATCTGCTCCTTGTCGGCCGCCGCAGCCACGGCCAGCACGAGCGCCGAGACGACGGCGAGCGCGCACGCCCCACTCCATCTGCCCGCGCTCGTCCGCACGGTCAGCCCTCGTCGCTCGCCGTTCCGGGCGGCGAGCTGATCCCCGGCTCCCAGCCGTCCCAGAGCGCGTCGACGTGCTTGTGCGGGATGTGGCGCAGGACGAGCTTCCACTCGTCGCTCGGCGCCGCGATCCGGACGTCCTGGTGCAGGGTCAGCCCGTCGCCGTCGAAGCTCTCGAACTCGACCGGATGCTCCGGCGGCGAGAGGTGGACGTGCTTCAGGCCTGCGTCGTCGGCCCAGACGTAGACGTTGCCGCCGTGCTCCGCGATGAAGGCGCGGACGTCGTCCTCCGCGAGGATCCGCATCGGGTGGCTCTTAGCTCGCTTCGGGCTCGGGCGGCTGCATGGCCGCACCGCCCGGAAGCGGGAAGGGCCGCGGCTTCGCAGGCGCGGGCCGCCGCTCGGGTTCCTGCGCCGGCTCCGGCTCGGCGGGCTCCGGCGGGAACACCGCGTCCTCGCTCTCCCCCGCCAGCAGGCGCTCGAACTGGTCGCGGTCGATCGTCTCGTGCTCGATCAGGATGTTCGAGATGCGATGCAGGTCGTCGAGGTGCTCCTTGAGCACGCGGGTCGCGATGTCGTGGCCGTCCTCGATGATGCGGCGGATCTCGTCGTCGATCTCGCGCGCCACCTCTTCCGAGTAATCCGGCTCGTGCCCCATGTCGCGGCCGAGGAACGGCATGTCGGCGTTCCGACCGAGGACGCGCGGGCCGAGCTTCTCGCTCATCCCGAAGCGCATCACCATCTGCTTCGCGGTCGCCGTCACCTTCTCGATGTCGTTCGCAGCGCCGGTCGTCACCTCGTTGAAGACGATCTCCTCCGCCGCGCGGCCGCCCATCGTCATCGCAATCTGCTCGAGCAGCGCCTTGCGCGTCGTCAGGTAGCGATCCTCCGTCGGGAGCGAGATCGTCAGGCCGAGCGCCTGGCCGCGCGAGACGACCGTGATCTTGTGCACCGGGTCGGTGTGCTCGAGGAAGTGGCCGACGAGCGCGTGGCCCATCTCGTGGTAGGCCGTGATCCGCTGTTCCTTCTCGGAGAGGAGCCGCGCCTTCTTCTCGGGGCCCGCGATCACGCGCATGATCCCCTCCTCCAGCTCCTCCTGCTCGATCACCTTCTTGCCTCGGCGGGCCGCGAGCAGCGCCGCCTCGTTGATCAGGTTCCGCAGGTCTGCGCCGGTGAAGCCGGGCGTTCCCGCGGCGAGCGAGTCGAGGTCGATGACCGAGGCGAGCGGCTTGCCCTTCGCGTGCACCTCGAGGATCTTGCGGCGGCCGTTCCGGTCGGGACGGTCGACGACGATCTGCCGGTCGAAGCGACCGGGGCGCAGGAGCGCCGGATCGAGGATGTCCGGACGGTTCGTCGCGGCGATCAGGATGATGTTGTCCTTCATCTCGAAGCCGTCCATCTCGACGAGCAGCTGGTTGAGCGTCTGCTCGCGCTCGTCGTGGCCGCCTCCGAGGCCGGCGCCGCGATGGCGGCCGACGGCGTCGATCTCGTCCATGAAGATGATGCAGGGCGATGCCTGCTTTGCCTGCTCGAAGAGGTCGCGCACGCGCGACGCGCCGACGCCGACGAACATCTCGACGAAGTCGGAGCCGGAGATCGAGAAGAACGGCACGCCCGCCTCGCCCGCGACCGCACGCGCGAGGAGCGTCTTACCGGTGCCGGGAGGCCCGTAGAGAAGAACGCCCTTCGGGATCGAGGCGCCGAGCGCCTGGAACTTCTTCGGGTTCTCGAGGAACTCCTTGATCTCCTGGAGCTCCTCGACCGCCTCGTCCACTCCCGCGACGTCCTTGAACCCCATCTTCGGCGTGTCGGGTGCCATGCGCTTCGCGCGCGACTTCCCGAAGCTCATCACCTTCGAGCCGCCGCCCTGCACCTGGTTCATCAGGAAGACCCAGAAGCCGATCAGGAGCAGGAAGGGCAGGAACGAGCCGATCAGCGCGGTCCACGAGAAGCCCCCGGTCCCCTTCGAGTCGTAGGGCACGTTCTGCTTCTGCAGCAGCTGCTCGAAGTCGAGCTCGGACTGGTCGGTCGGGTAGTGAACCGTCGCCGTCTCGTTGTCCTGCGCGTACGTCGCGGTGATCGCGCGCTTCGACGGGTTGAACTCGATCTTCTTGATCTGCGACGGGTCGTTCCTGATGTCCGCACGCAGTCCCGAGTAGGTCTCCTTGCGCGTGTGATGGTTCTTCGGGATCAGCGTCTGGCTGGCGAGCCACACCAGCAGGACGATCACGATGAGCGGGAAAAACGCGCTGCGGAAGAAGCGATTCACGAGGAGTCTCGGGTTAGGGTAGCCAAGCCGGTGTCCAAGCGGTTATCGGCATAACCCGCCCGTAACCCGAGGGGTTATGCCCCCTCCGGCATCAGGTCGGGGTGCAGGACGCCCACGTAGGGCAGGTTGCGGTAGCGCTCGGCGAAATCGAGGCCGTACCCGATCACGAACCGGTTGGGGATCTCGAAGCCCACATACCGCACCGGTACGTCGATCTCGCGCCGTTCGGGCTTCGTGAGCAGGGCGCAGATCTCGAGGGTCGCGGGCTCCCGGGACTCGAGATTGCGGAGGAGGTAGGAGAGGGTGAGGCCCGAGTCGATGATGTCCTCGACCACCAGCACGTGCCTGCCCTCGATGTTGATGTCCAGGTCCTTGAGGATGCGCACGACCCCGGAGGAGTCGGTCGCAGCGCCGTAGCTCGAGATCGCCATGAAATCGATCTCGCACGGGACGGTCAGGGACCGCATCAGGTCGGCCATGAAGAAGACCGCGCCCTTGAGGACGCCGACGAGCAGGAGCTCGCGGCCGGCGTAGTCGGCGGAGAGCTCGCGGCCGAGCTCGTGGATCCGCTCCTGCAGCCGGTCCTCGTCGATCAGGACCTCGCCGACTCCGAGCTCAGCCTCCGTCTGCGACACGGGTGGCGCTCACCCCCTCGGCCTCGACGATCCCGGGGACGGCGACGACATCCTCGCCTCGCACGACGAGCGGCCAGCCCTCGCGGTCGGAGCGCGGGATCTTCGCGTCGACGAACACGTCCTGCACCTTCTTCTTTCGCCCCGCGAGCCGGTCGCCGGCCCGCCAGCCGCGCACCTTGAGGCCGGGGAGCCGCGACTCGATCCGCCACGCACCCCACTCGACCTCGCCCTCCAGCGGCACCGGGCCCGACTCGAGCCAGAGCCGGTCGTGCTCGCGCACGGCCTGCACCCCGCCCCCGAGGTCGACGCGCTTCGAGCCGGCCGGTGCGTCGAGGAGCTCGGCGAGCGCCGGCGGCATCGTCCGCCGCGTGTCCAGGACGCGCAGGATGTTCTCGCGGGCGGCCGGATGGATCTGCTCGAGGAGCGGCAGGATCTCGTTTCGGATCAGGCCTCGCAACGTGTCCGGGTTCGACGAATCCGTCCGCCACTCGAGGCCGCGCTCGCGGCAGAACGCCTCGGTCTCCTCGCGCCACACGCAGAGGAGCGGCCGCACGACGCCGTCCTCGCGCGCCACCTCGATTCCCTTCGTCTGCCCGCGCGCGGCCAGCCGGTAGAGGACGGTCTCGACCTGGTCGGAGAGCGTATGGCCGGTGGCGCGGAGCCGGCCGTGGCCGAACGAGTAGCGGATGTCGCGGAGCTCGGCCTCGGTCGAGCAGCGGGCGGCCGCCTGGACGACCTCCGCGTCGAAGCGCTCGGCGCAGAAGCGGGCGTCGGCGTCGGACTCCGCCCCGCGCAGGCCGTGGTCGACGTGGAGCGCCGAGACGCGGTAGCCGAGCTCGCCCAGCGCGTGGTAGAGGCAGGTGGAATCGGCGCCGCCCGAGACGAGGCAGAGCACCTCGCCGCCCGGCTCGATCAAGTCGTGCCGGCGCACGTGGTCACCGATCCGTGCGAGCAGCTCCAGGAGACAATTAGAGCAGGTCCGGGTTGGAGAAGGATCAGAAAAGGATGCTGCGGTACTCCAGCACCCGCCGCATCCCGATCGCCTCGTAGAGCGCGATCGCGGCGTCGTTCTCGCTCCGCACGAAGAGCGTCACGACCGGCGTCTGCGCGAGGAGCAGGCGGCAGAGATCCCGCAGCCCGCGGGCGCCGTAGCCCCGCCCGCGCGCCTCCGGGTCGACCCAGACCTGTTGCAGCTGGACCGCCTGCGGCGTCCAGGCGGAGGCCTCCGCCTTGAAGAGCACGACGTCGTCCTCGAGCCAGAGCCAGGAACGGCCCTCGGCCACCTGCGCCTCGGTCCGCCACCGGAAGCCCTCGGCGTCGCGCGCGAGCGGGTCGATCCCGAGCTCGAGCTCGTGCGCCGCCGCGCAGGCGGGCACGAGCCGCCCGACGTCGTCCCGGGTCGCCGCACGCAGCCCGGTGTCGCCGGGTGCGGGCGGCTCGTCGAGTGCGTACACGGGCTGGTGCGGGCGGTCCTCGCGCGCACCGGGAAGCCGGCCTGCCGCGGCCTCCCACAGCTCGGTGACGGCGCCCGCCTCGCCGATGATCATCCGCGCCCGCCCCGCAGAGGCCGGCCCGGCGAAGACGGCGCAGCCGCGTCCCGAGGGCACGAGGTTCGCGCCGACGTGGCAGAGCGCGTCGAGCTCGCCGCCGTCACCCGCCACGGCCGCGAACTGCCCGATTCCGCGGCGCGCGACGTCTTCGAGGAACACCCGCTCGACCGGCGCGCGAGCGCAGAAGCGCAGCACCTGCTCCTCGGTCGGCTCCAGCAAGGTCACGGCAGAAGTCTTCTATAGGCTGCGCGCCGATGCCGATTCACGTTCGTGCCGAGCCCGGCCAGTACGCCGAGGCCGTCCTTCTCCCCGGCGATCCGCTCCGGGCGAAGTACATCGCCGAGACATATCTCGCGGACGTCGTCGAGCGGAACGCGGAGCGTGGGCTCCTCGGCTACACCGGCACCTACAAGGGCAAGCCGGTGTCGGTCCAGGGCACGGGGATGGGCTGCCCCGGCGCGACGATCGTCTTCGAGGAGCTCGTGCAGCTCGGCTGCAAGAAGCTGATCCGCGTCGGCACCTGCGGCGGCCTCCAGCCCCACCACCGGCTCGGCGACCTGATCGTCGCCCTGAGCGCCGTGCCCGCGGATTCGACCGCGATGCACCTCGTCGCGAACGAGCCGCACTGCCCGACCGCCTCGTGGTCGATCATCCACGGGGCCGTGCACGTCGCGAAGGAGATCGGGCAGGAGATGCACATCGGCCCGATCGTCTCGAGCGACCTCTTCTACAACCCCGACGAGGGGCAGTACGAGCGCTGGTCGAAGCGGGGCGTCCTCGCCGTCGAGATGGAGGCGGCCGCGCTCTTCACCGTCGGCGCCATCCGCGGCATCGAGACGGGCTGCCTGCTCACCGTCAGCGACATCGTCGTCGAGGGCGAGTTCAAGCGCATCTCGGACGACGACCTGCGGGCGTCCGTCGATCGCATGACGCGCGTCGCGCTCGACGTCGCGATCTCCGATTAGCGACACGGTCTTCCTCGTCAATCCCGCGTCCGGCAACGGGTCGACGGGCAGGCGCTGGCCCGAGCTCGCCCACCGGGCGGAGCGGCAGGGCCTCACAGGCGAGACGTTCTTCTCCGAGCGGCCCGGCGATCTGATCGAGCTCGCGCGACGGGCCGTCGAGGAGGGTGCCCGGCTCGTCGTGGCGGTCGGCGGCGACGGCACGCTGAACGAGGTCGTGAACGGCATCGCCGGCCGCGACGTCGACCTCGCGACGATCCCGCTCGGGACGGGTATGGACTTCGTACGGACCTACCGGATCCCGACCTCCTTCGACGACGCGGTCCGCGTGGCGCTCACCGGGGCTCCGCGCACGATCGACGCCGGCCGTGTGCGCTACCGCACCTGGGGCGGCGAGGACGCGGAGCGCTGGTTCGCGAACGTCGGCTCGGTGGGGATGAGCGGTGCCGTCGCCCAGCGCGCGAACGGCATGTCGAAGGCGCTCGGCGGCAAGGCGACGTTCTTCTACGCGCTGACCCGCGTCTTCTTCGAGTGGGAGAACACCGACGTGACCGTGAAGCTCGACGACGGCGAGCGCCGCGGCCGCATGCACGACGTGGTCGTCGCGAACGGCGTCTGGCACGGCGGCGGGATGATGCTCGCACCGGGGGCGCGGCCCGACGACGGCCTCTTCGACGTCGTGCTGATCGGGGATGTCGGCAAGATCGACTTCCTCACGACCGCGCCGAAGATCTACCGCGGCAGGCACGTCGCCCACCCGAAGGTCGACGTCGTGCGAAGCGCGCGGGTCGAGGTGGACGCGGCCGAGCGCCTCCCGATCGAGGTGGAGGGCGAGCAGGTCGGCACCACCCCTGCCGTCTTCGAGATCGTCCCCGGCGCGCTCCGGGTCCGCGTGCCCCTCGCTACTCCTGCTTCGACGTAGCGGACTTCTTCTTCGCGGCGTCGGGTTTGCGCGCCGAGCCACCCTCGAGCTTCGCGAGCCGCTTCTCGAGGTGGGCGAGCCGCTTCTCCATCGCCTCGAGGCCGCGCACGCGCCTCGTCAGGTCGTCGACCCGATCCTTCATCTGCATCGCGCCCTGCAGGACGCGCGCCGCGGTCGGGTTCTTCGATGCCTTGCCGATCACTTCCTCACCGAGCGAGGTGAGCCGGTCGAACGTGGTCTTGGCCATAACGGTCCTTTCGCTGCGGGTCAGACGTGGATTATCACGGGCGTCCCGGCGACCGCCTCACGGAAGAGCTTCTCGAGTGTCGCGTTCGGGAGCCGGATGCAGCCGTTCGAGACCGCGTGCCCGATCGACCACGGCTCGTTCGTGCCGTGGATCGCGATCGGGCCGCCCTGCGCCCAGCCGGTCAGCACGGTCGAGAACGCCGAGATCCCGATCGCGGCGGGGCCGTAGGGGCCGGCCTTGTCCTCGGGGATCAGGCGCTGGTTCACGTAGTAGCGGCCGGTGGGCGTCGGAGTGGCGGGCGAGCCGACGGCGACGGACGCGTGCAAGACCGCGCGGCCGGCGCGGAAGAGCGTCAGGGTCCGCGACGACAGGTCGACCTCGATCCGCGCGCGGACCGGCTGAACGGCGAGCGAGCCCGCGCGGACGAAGCCGGTGCTGCCGTTCGGCTTCCGCGGAAGCTGCACCCGGTACCACACCGGTGCGCAGTTGCGCGCGCGGACGACGCCGACCACTCCGAACATCGTCGGATAGCCGTTGACGTTCAGCCGCCCGAACCGGGCGACGACGGCACCGGCCGGGCTCCGTCGCGCGACCGCACCGCCGTCCGCGACGCCGACGTAGGCGAGGCTCGAGGAGCGGAGCGGCCGGAGGGACGTCGTACAGTGCTGCGACCGCGGCGCGGGCGGCGTCGCCTGCGTCGACGTGCGCTCGGCCTTGCGATGCTCCGCGTTGCGATGCTCCGCCTTGCGATGCTCCGTGCCGCACCCTGACGCGAGCGCCCCGACGGCGACGAGAATGAGCACGAATGTGCGCACTGGCGGGAAAAACGTACAGGGTTAGCCTAGATGGTTGATCGGAAATTCTTCGTCGGCGCGGATGGGGGCCTGCACACGGCGCATTGCGGCCGCCGCGCCCGCCACCAAGGCCCACCGGCCTTGGCGACGGTCGCGTCGACCACACTGCTTGGTGCAGACCCTCCCCGCACCACCGACAATTACCGATCAACCATCTAGCGTCATGATCGTCGCGCACCTGGATCTCGACGCGTTCTTCGCGGCCGTCGAGGAGCTCGAGAGCCCCGAGCTGCGGCGGCTGCCGCTGATCGTCGGCGGCGACCCGCACGGCCGCGGAGTCGTCGCGACCGCCAACTACGTGGCGCGCGGCTTCGGCATCCACTCGGCGATGTCGGCCGCGGAGGCGCTCCGCCGGTGCCCGCACGCCGTCTTCGTCCGGCCGCGCCACTCGCTCTACCGGGACTACTCACAGGAGGTCTGGTCGACGATCCGCGAGATCGTGCCCACGGTCGAGCAGGCCGGGATCGACGAGGGTTACCTCGACCTCGGCGAGGTGGCGCCCGCCTTCGACGACGCCCGCGCGCTGGCCGAGGCCGTGCGTGCCGTCGTCCGCGCCCGCACGCGGCTCTCGTGCTCGCTCGGCGTCGCCAGCTCGAAGGTCGTCGCGAAGATCGCCTCCGACCGGCGCAAGCCCGGCGGCCTCACGGTCGTCCGGCCCGGCCTGGAGGCGGCGTTCCTCGCGCCGCTCCCGATTCGCCTGCTGCCCGGGGTAGGCCCGCGGGCCGAGGAGCGCCTCGTGGCGCTCGGCATCACGACGATCGGCGACATCGCCGCGATCGGCGACGACGAGCTGCGTCACGTGATCGGCGGCAAGGTCGGCCGCGGCCTCCGGGACCGCGCGCGCGGCATCGACCCGCGGACGCTCGAGGTGTCGACGGAGCGCATCTCGATCTCCCAGGAGGAGACGTTCGAGCGCGACATCGGCGACCTCGAGCGGCTGCACGACGAGCTGCGCCGGATGTCGGTGAAGCTCGCCGGTTACCTCAGGGCCCGCGACCAGGTCGCGCGCACGGTGACGACGAAGGTCCGTTACCCGGATTTCACGATCCGGACCCGGTCGCTCTCACTCGCGGTCGGGACCGACGAGGCGGACCGCATCGGCGAGCTCGCCTGCTCGCTGCTCGACCGCGCCCTCCGCGACCGGCCGGGCCCGCTGCGCCTCGTCGGCGTCGGCGTCTCGGGGCTCGAGGAGCACCTGCAACTTTCGCTGCCCGCGGTCGTCTAAATCGGTACACGCCGTTTGCAGGTTTTTCACCCTTTGGGTGCAGGCGTCGACCGGATTGCCGATTACTGTGAGGAAATGATGACCATGCGGCACGTAGCACCCGTCCATGAGCACATCGCCAAGCGCGTCCACGTGCTCAGCCAGCGGGCGGGCGTCCCGTACGAGACCGAGCAGCAGGTGTGTACGGCCTGCGCCCGGATCCTCGACGAGAAGCCCCTCAAGCGCGCAGCGGCCTGAGTCCCGCTCGTTCTGCGAGCATGGCGGCCTCGTGCAGGGGTTCAGCCTGGCAACCGACATCCGGGTCCGCTTCGCCGAGACGGACGCGCAGGGGATCGCCCACAATGCGAACTACGTCATCTGGTTCGAGGTGGCCCGCGTCGCTCACCTCGCCCGGTACGCCGGCGGCTACCAGCGGCTGCGCGACCTCGGGATCGAGGCTGTCGTCCTCGAGACGCACGTCCGCTACCTGCAGCCCGCCCGGTTCGACGACGTCCTGCTCGTCCACGTGCGCTGCCGCGGCCTGAAGGGCGCGCGCTTCCGCTACGAGTACGCGGTCGAGCGCGACGGCGCGCTGATCGCGGACGGCTGGACCGCGCATGCCACGGTCGACGCGGGCACCTTCCGGCCGACGCGGGTGCCGCGGTGGCTGCAGGAGGCGATCGCTAGCGGGGAGACGGAGTCGGCGTCGTCGCCGTTGTCGTAGTCGTCTCGGTCGTCTCGGTCGTGGTGGTGGTGGTGGTGGTGGTGGTCGTCTTCTGCTTCGCGGCCGGCTTCTTCTTCGGCCCCACGCGCACGACCTTCGCCTCGGCGCGGTAGCTCGAGTACCACGTCTCGTCGGAGAGCAGCGTCCCGCTCGGCGCGTACACCTTCCGCTCGACGTGGGTCGACTGCGCCGGCACCCCGTAGTCGTCGACCGCGACGTCGCCCGGCTTCAGCGTGGCGTCGACCGTCTTCTCGACGGGCGGAGGCGAGACGACGTGGAGCGGTGCTGCGATCGTCTCGACGCGGCGATGCTGCGGCGTCCCGTAGAGCGCGACGGTGAGCGACGACGGACCGACCCAGGTGCGGAGCAGCAGCCAGTGCTTCGTGTCGTTCACGAACTTGAGGTCGAGGTCCGGATAGTTGACGGTCGCATCCCGGCCGAGGGGATAGTGCGAGATGTACAGCGAGTGGTTCGTGCGCTCGGTGATGCGCAAGCCGGCCACGTACGCCGCGTTGAACACCGTCGTCGACACCTGGCAGACACCGCCTCCGAGACCCGTCTGCAGCTCGCCGTCCACGATCACGGGCGCCTCCAGGAATCCCTTCCCCGCCGACCGCTCGCCGGTGGTGCCGTTGAACGAGAAGGTCGCGCCCGGGGCGATCAGCTTGTTGTCGACGAGATGTGCGACGAGCTGGACGTTGTGGATGCGGTTCGGATCGCCGCCGTACTCGGTCTCGTAGCTGCCGACGGTGCCCGTGATCCCCATCGCCTGCGCCTCGGCCGTCCCAAGCTTCGGCTGCATGCGCACGAGCGCGAGGTTCGCGACGCGGTTCGTCTGCCGCTTCGCCGCCGCCAGCACGGCGGCCACGGACCTCGGGACGTCGAGCGTCAGGCCGGGCGCCGACGGAACGACCCGCACGGCGCCGTTCGACACGGCGAAGCTCGCATCCGTCGGCGGTCGGTCGACGGTGCCCTCGAGCTGCGCGAAGTACCGGTCTGCATTCGTCCCGGTGAAGCGCAGGGTCTTCAGGTCGAGCAGCGACGCGAGCCGCCATGCGGGCATGCGCAGGCGCGTCTTCCCCGCGACGAGCCTGACCGGGCCGGAGATGATCCGCGAGGCGAGCCGCTGCTTCGCGGTCAGCGACGCAACCGTGATCCGCGGCGGGTCGATGCGCGCGGGCAGCGCGACCGGACGGCGCGCGAACGACGCGAGCGAGCGGACGATGAGCATCCGGGCGGCCGTCCGGTCGAGGATGCGCCCTGTCCTTCCCGGCGCGATCGTGATGTGCAGCCCGCGTCGCACGAGCCGCGCCTCGCGATGGGGCGCGTCGATCTTCCTGCCCAGCACCCCCAGCTCGTAGTCGACCGCCGCGTCGTACGCGCGGATCGACGGATCGAGGTCTTGCGGGAAGAGGTGAAGCGCGAGCCGGCGATAGCCGCGCACGACACCGAAGCCGCCGCCCTGGCGCTGCGCCCGCGCGACGGTGTCCGCCCAGTCGACCCGCACCCCGAGCTCGCGCGGGGAGATCTCGAACCGGTGCGTTCCGGAGACGAACGTCACCGGGACGCGGGCGAGCCGCGCGGCACGCCGCTGCAGGAGAGCCGTCGCGTCGGCGGGCGTCAGCCCGCCGACGTCGACACCGGCGATGCGGGTGCCGTCGGCGAGGCGGCCGGCCGAGCCGGCGAAGAGGAGCGGCACGACGACCACGAGACCGCCGACGACGAGCGCCGCTGCGACGATGCGGGTCCGTACGCGGGCGCGCGCGGAGGCGCGCCGACGGACGGCTGGTGACGAGGCAGCCAAGGCGCCGCCATGGTAGCCGCGGTCTTGTGCCCTAGAACACGAAGAGCTCGACGCCGCCGGACACGTTCAGCTCGATGCCGGTGACGTACGAGGCGAGGTCCGAGCAGAGGAATGCGATCGCGTTCGCGATGTCCTGCGGCTCCCCGGGGCGCTTGAACACGGTCCTCCCGGCGATGCGCTCGTTCATCGCCGCGTTCGCCATGTGAAACGCCTCGGTGCCGATGATCCCGGGGACGATCGCGTTGGCGGTGATCCCGTGCCGCCCGCCCTCCATCGCGAGCGTCTTCGTCAGCCCGAGCAGGCCCGCCTTCGTCGTGGAGTACGACGCCTGGCCGAACCCGCCGAGCGTCCCGGCCACCGACGCCATGTTCACGATGCGGCCCCACCGCCGCTCCTTCATGTGCGGCCAGACGGCCTGGGCGCAGTTGAAGGCGCCGCTCAGGTTCACCTGCAGGTCCCGCTGCCACAGCGCCGGCTGCTGGTCCGGAAACTGGCCCACGTGGTCGAGCGTGCCCGCGTTGTTGATCAGGATGTCGACCGAGCCGAGCTCCTCGACCGTCCGCGCAACGGCGGCGGCGACCTCGGCGCGATCGGTGACGTCGCAGCGAACGGCCAGCGCACGCCGGCCGAGCGCGCGAATCTCCTCGGCGGCCGACTCCGTACCGACGAGCCCCTGGGTGCGGGCGACCTGCGCGAGCGGCCCGTACGCGTCCGTCTCCTCCGACAGCTCCGACTCGACGAGCAGGTCGGCGATCACGACGTCGGCGCCCGCACGCGCAAGCGTCAGCGCGTCGGCGCGACCGAGTCCGCGCGAGCCGCCGGTGACGAGCGCGACACGTCCGGTGAGGTCGATCTCGATGCTCACGAGCGCGGCATGAAGATCTCTTTCGCGATCACGAGCCGCTGGATCTGCGACGTGCCCTCGTAGATCTGGAAGAGCTTCGCGTCGCGCATCAGCTTCTCCACCGGGTACTCCTTCATGTACCCGTAGCCGCCGAAGATCTGCACGGCGTCGGTCGTCACCTTCATCGCCGTGTCCGCGGCGAAGCGCTTCGCGAATGACGAGTGGAGCGTGGCGCGCTCGCCCTGGTCGAGCATCCACGCAGCCTGCCAGGTGAGGAGCCGCGCCGCCTCGATCTCGGTCGCCATGTCGGCGATCATGAAGTTGACTCCCTGGTGCATCGCGATCGGAACGTCGAACGTCACGCGCTCCTTCGCGTAGTCGACTGCGAGCTCGTAGGCGGCCTGCGCGACGCCGACGGCGCCGATCGCCGTCCCGGGCCGGGTGAAGTCGAGTGTCCGCATCGCGAGCTTGAAGCCGTCGCCCTCCCCGCCCAGCCGGTTCGCGGCAGGCACCACGACGTCCTGGAGCGCGAATGCGGACGTGTCGGTCGCACGCTGCCCCATCTTGTCGAGGTGCTGCTCGATCGTCACCCCGGGCGTGTCCATCGGGACGATGAAGGCCGAGATGCCGCGGTGCCCCTTCGACGCGTCCGTCTTCGCGAACACCACCGTCCAGTCGGCGTAGCCGGCGTTCGTGATGAACGTCTTCGAGCCGTTCAGAACGTACTCGTCGCCCTTGCGCGTCGCCGTCGTCTTGAGCCGTGCGACGTCGGACCCGGCGTCCGGCTCGGAGAGGCCGAAGGAGCAGAGGATCGGCGACTCGACGAGAGGCGGCAGCCACCGCGCGCGCTGCTCGGCTGTGCCGGCGATGATCACGGGGCCCGCCCCGAGCCCGTTCGCGGTGAGCGACGTCGCGATCCCGGTGCAACCCCAGCTCAGCTCCTCGCCGACGAGCATCCCGTCGAACGCGCTCAGCTCGGGGCCTCCCTGGGCGACCGGCACGTGCAGGTTCATGAGACCGACCTCGTGCGCCTTCGCGATCACATCCGCCGGGTGGGTCATCGCCACGTCGTACGCGGCCGCCTTCGGCCGGATCTCACCGGCGGCGAACTCACGCGCGAGGGCGCGCAGCTCCCGCTGCTCGTCGGTCAGGGCGAATGAGACACCGCCCCGCACCGTCGTCTCGACCGAGGCCATACGAGCGCTCTCCTGTTCGATTGACTCGTCAGTCAAGCAGGGTAGCCCGCGCGGCAACGGCGGGCAACCGGATCGTGAACACGCTGCCGCAGCCCGGTTCGCTCTCGACCTCGATCGTCCCCCCGCTCTGGCCGACGATCCCGTGCACCGTCGAGAGCCCGAGCCCCGCACCGTCCGTCATCGGCTTCGTCGTGAAGAACGGCTCGAACACCCGCGCCTGGGTCGCAGCGTCCATCCCGACGCCGTCGTCCGAGACCGAGAGCACGGCGTCGCCGCCGTCGCCGCGAACGGCCAGCGTCACCGACCCGCCGGCGGGCGTCGACTCTGCAGCGTTGACGACCAGGTTCAGGATCGCCCGCTCGAGCTGGGCCTCGTCGGCGTGCACGAGCACGGGCTCGTCCGGGACGTGCAGCTCCAGCTCGACGTCCTCGCCGAGCAGCTGCCTGCAGAGGGCCTCCAGGCGCTCGACGAGGATGCGCAGGTCGACCTCGTCGAGCTGGAGCAGCTGTTTGCGGCTGAACGCGAGGAGCTGCCGCGTCAGGTCGCTCGCGCGCACGGCCGACTCCCGGATCGCCTCGAGCTTGTCGCGCGTCGCGGGATCGTCGCGCAGGAGCAGGAGGTCGCTGTAGCCGATCACGGCCATCATCAGATTGTTGAAGTCGTGTGCGACGCCGCCCGCGAGCTTGCCGATCGCCTCCATCTTCTCCGCCTGGCGGAGCCGCTCCTCGAGCTCGTGCTGCCTGCTGACGTCCTCGATCAGGCTCATGCCGAGGCCGTCGTCGAGATCGAGGACCACATGGACGCGAGTGTCGACGACGCGACCGTCCTTGCCCACGTACTGCTTCGACGCGACGAACGACTCTCGGCTTCCCCGGTCGAGCTCCGCCTGGGCCGGCAGCACGAGGTCGTCCGGGTGCGTGATGTCGGTGTAGTGGGTCTGTGCGAACTCCGCGGCCGTGTATCCGAGCATGCGCTGGAGGGCCGGGTTCGTCTCGCTCATGATCCCGTCGCGCCCGACGGAGATGCCGATCGGGGCTCGCTCGAAGACCATCCGGAACTTGCGCTCGGACTCCTGGGCACGCACACGCAACTGGTCGAGCTCGCGCACGATGAGGAGCACTCGGGCGAAGACGCACACGAGCACCACGGTCCCGCCGATCCCGATCACCAGGACGTCGACGCCGCCGCGGACGACCTCCTGGACGATCAGCGCGACGGGAAGCAGGAGCACGGCGATGCCGCCCGCAACGATGCGGCGCTGCGCAAGTGGCACCCGTGCCGGGACCGGTGAGCTCGCGGCGACCGAGCTCATCGACGGATGGAGCGCGGCGGTCCCGAGGAGCACGTAGCTGCCGAGCCAGCCGGCATCGAGCCAGCTACCCGAGTGGTAGGAGTTCGCGAGCGCAGGCAGCACGTAGATCCCGTCCGAGACGAAGAGCGGCAGGACCGAGGCGAGCAGAAGCCAGTACGACGTGACGCGCCGTCCGGGCGCCAGTGCGATCCGGATCAGGATCACCAGGAAGAGGAGATCGGCGATCGGGTAGGCGATCGCGACGAGCGGGCCGGCCGCGAACACGAACCGGTACCGCTCGTCGAGGAAGAGCATCCAGCCGACGAGCGCGAGCGTGACGGCGATGAGGAGGGTGTCGACGGTGGCCGCGAGGTCGCGCCACGGAAACGACGTGCCCGCCAGGAGCAGCAGACCGCCGATGAGGAAGGCATAGCTGCCGAGGTAGAAGAGGTCGGGCACCGCGGGGAAGGTGGCGGCCGGGTAGGCGTCGTACCAGAGATCGGCGGTCGCGAAGAGCAGCTGGGAGAGGCCGATCGCGGCCCACCCGCTCGAGCTCGCAGGGCGGTATGCGGCGATCCCGACCGCGACCGCCCCCGCCGAAGCCAGGCCGATCGCCTCGTAGGTTGCGTCGCTGCCGCCGATCGCCAGGTGCAGGGCGATCAGGCCCATGCCGAAGCCGAAGTACGCCCTTGCCGCGTTCGCTCCCACGCTCGTTTATCGGCCGGCTAACTCGATCGGGCGAGTCACCTTTCATGGTGAACGGCGACGCGATCCGGGTGATCCGGCGCGCTGCAGACGCTCCCCGGGCTGCCGCCGCTGGTCGACAGCTAGGCTCCGCACGTGGATTTCGCCCTGACCGACGAGCAACGCCTGATTCAGGAGACGGTGCGCGCCTTCGTGGACGAGCGCGTCCTGCCGGTGGCCGTGCAGAACGACATCGACCACAAGCTCGACCTGGAGCTGATCGAGGGCATGGCCGAGCTCGGGATCCTCGGCATCGTGATCCCCGAGGAGTACGGCGGCGCGGGCCTCGACTTCGTCGCGGAGGCGCTCTCCTGCGAGGAGATCGAGCGCGGCGAGGCAGCGTTCCGGACCCTGATCTCGGTGCATGTGGGGCTCAACTCGCTCTCGCTCCTCAAGTACGGGAGCGAGGAGCAGAAGCAGCGCTGGCTGACACCGCAGGCGAAGGGCGAGAAGCTCGCCTGCTTCGGCCTGACCGAGCCCGGAGCAGGCTCCGACGTCGCCGCCATGCGGACGACTGCACGTCGCGAGGGCGACGTGTTCGTCCTGAACGGCCAGAAGAACTGGATCTCGTACGCGTCCGTTGCCGACCACGCGCTCGTCTTCGCGAAGACCGACGTGGGTGCGGGTCACAAGGGGATCAGCGCGTTCGTGCTCGAGCGGGGCATGAAGGGCTTCTCGGCACGCGACACCGAGAACAAGCTCGGCATCTGGGCCGGCTCGACCGGCGAGCTCTTCTTCGAGGATCTCGAGGTGCCGGCCGAGAACCTGATCGGCGAGGAAGGACAGGGCTTCGAGATCGCGATGCACTCGCTCGACCAGGGACGGTTCACCGTCGCCGCCGGTGCCTGCGGTGTCGTGCGCGCGTGCCTCGAGCGGTCGGTCGAGTACGCACGCGAGCGCGAGACGTTCGGGCAGGCGATCGGCAAGTACCAGTTCGTGCAGGACATGCTCGCGAAGATGGTGCTCGGCTACGAGACGTCGAAGCTGCTCGTGATGCAGGCGGCATGGATGAAGAACGAGGGGAAGCGAAACACGCGCGAGACGTCGCTTGCGAAGTGGCACGCGACCGAGTCCGCGTTCGAGGCTGCGCATCTCGCGATCCAGGTGTTCGGCTCGTACGGCTACTCGGCCGAGTACGGCATCGAGCGCTACTTCCGCAACGCGCGCGCCCCGATCATCTACGAGGGTACGACGCAGATCCACAAGATGATGCAGGCCGAGCACGCGCTCGGCTACCGCCGCCTGAACGGACGCGACGGCGAAGCCTCGCCGATCTGCTCGTGGGCCCCGGCGCTCTCGCCGGTGCACGCCTAGTACTAGTCGAGCGTCGAGTAGTCGCCGCCGCGCCAGGGCCAGGCGGGGACGCCGACCCGTTCCGCGTTCGCGAGCACGTACGCGCACGCGCTGCCGAGATGCTCGTCGTCTCGAACGACCTGGGCGTGGTAGCGATCCTGGAACAGATGGCCGCGGCGGCCGTGACGAACGTTGAAGAGCTGCGCGTAGCGGAAGCTCAGCAGGTGCATCCCCGTCGACATCGCTTCGCGCTCTGCGAGGAGGACCAGGTGGAAGTGGTTGCTCATCAGACAGTACGCGAGGAGGCGCCAGCCCCCTCGTTCGCGCGCCAGGTGCAGGAGGCGTACGAAGCGGAGCCGGTCGGCGTCGTCCGCGTAGATCGAGCAGCCGGCCACGCCGCGCGCGGTCACGTGAAACGCACCGAAGTCGGGAAGGTCGAAGCGAGGTGAACGAGGCATGTGCCGAACCTACCGCCCGACCGCCGCGCGCGCATCGGACCTTCGCGACATGCCCCCGAAGGACGTGTCCAGGGGACAGTCCCCGCGACATGTCCCGAACAGACAGGCCGACGCGCGGCGTAACGCCGCCGCAGCGGCTGCCGCGATCCGGCCATGTCCAGGGGACTGTCCCCGGGACATGGCTCAAACGGACATGCTTGTTACGCCTCGCCGTCCCAGTAGTCGACGGCGTCCGCGATGCGGAAGAGCTTGCCGGGGGGCCAGGCGCCGACCTTGTTCGAGTCGGGATAGATCGAGGTGGCGGGGCTCACGCGGTTCGACCAGATCGCAACGCGCAGCGTCTCGCCGCTTCGGTTGGACACCTTGTGCGCGCCCTCCTCGCCGGCGGGGAAGAACACGGCGTCCCACGGCCCGAGCTCCTGCTCGCCGTCCGGCGTGCGCAGCGTCGGCCTCCCGGTCAGCACGATCAGCCATTCCTCCTCGCCCGTCTCGTAGTGATACGGGCAGATGCTCTGTCCGGGCGGAAGCTCGTAGACGGAGAGCCCGAGCTTCGAGCCGCCGACGAGGGGGCCGACGCGGGCGTACGAGATCTCGTACCCCTCTGCGTCGTCGTCGTCCTTCGTCACCCCGAGATCGAAGAGGTTGACGCTCACGGCTCGCGGTCCCAGTACCCGAGGTCGTCGTCGAGCGGGACGATGCGCCGGAAACCCGGGCCGACGACAAGCGCCGTGTTGCTGTCCGGCCTGATTGCGACGTAGCCGTCGCCGGCCCACGACGAGGGCATGACGAAGCGCGCCGGAGCGGCCGCGTCGTTTCGCACCTGGTGCGCGCCCTCCTCGCCGACGGGAAAGCAGACGACGTCGCCCGGGCGCAGCGTGCTCTCGCCCACCGGTGTGCGCACGACGACCTCGCCTTCGACGACGATCAGCCACTCCTCTCGATTCAGCTCGTAGTGGTAGGCCCACGCCTTCTCGCCGGGCGGCAGCTCGTACACGCTGAACCCGGTCAACGCCGCGCCGACGCGCTGCCCGAGCATCGACCGCAGGAAACGATGACCGTCGCGTGCGCGCGGCTCCGCGGCAACCTCGCACGAGCACAGGTTGACGACCTGCACGGTCACGCGGCGAGCCCGGCATGGGTGACGTCGACCACCGTCGCGACGGCGCGCTCGACGTCGGCGTCGCCGTCCGGCAACTGCCCGAGCACCCACCCGGTGAGGATCTCCTCGAGTGCGCCGTAGACCACCCACGCGGCGAGCAGCGGATTGCAATCGGCACGCACCTCACCACGCGCCTGCGCGGCGGCGATCATCCGCTCGAGCGCGAGGAACACCGCGCGCAGGTCGTCGACGCGCTCCTCCACCTCCGGGCTGCGCCCCACCTCTCGCACGAGCACACGGACCGGATCCGGGCTGACGAGCCACGAGCCGAGATAGATCCGCGAGAACCGCCTCAGCTGCTCGTACAACGGCACATCCGCCGCCTCGATCCGCTCGGTGTCGACCACGAGCCCACCCCACGTCTCACGAAAGATCGTCTCGAGCACCTCGTCCTTCGACCGGAAGTAGTGGTAGAGGAGACCGTGTGCGACCCCGGCCTCCTGCGCGATGTCGCCGACGCGCGAGGCGTGGAAGCCCTTGAGTGCGAAGACCCGCGCTGCCGCGTCGAGCAGCTCACGCCGTCTGTCTGCCGTTCTTCCGGCCAAGTGTCTGAGCATAATCGCCGCGTGTCCTCGCTGACCGGCGTCACGGTGGTCGACTTCACCCGCCAGCTCCCCGGACCGTTTGCGAGCCGTGAGCTGATGCGCCTCGGCGCACGCGTGGTCAAGGTCGAGCCGCCGGAGGGCGACCCGATGCCCGAGGGGTGGTACCGGGCGCTGAACGAGGGCAAGGAGACCGTCTCCTGGGACGCGCGCCGCGAGCCTCCGCCCACCGTTCTCGCGGACGCAGACGTGATCCTCGAAGGGTTCCGCCCCGGCGTCTGGGAGCGCCTCGGAGCACCGGTCCCGCCGCGCGCCGTCCTCTGCTCGATCACCGGGTTCGGGGCCGCCGGGCCGAGGGCAGGCGACGCGGGGCACGACCTGAACTACCTCGGCTACGCCGGCGCGCTCGCCGACACCGCGCCCGCGCTTCCTCCGCTCCAGGTCGCGGACCTCGCCGCGGGCGCGCAGGCAGCGGTGATCGAGGTGCTCGCCGCGCTCCTCGAACGGGCGCGGACCGGGACCGGTGCGCGCATCGTCGTGTCGATGACGCACAACGCGCACCGCTTCGTCGCCCACCGGCTCGCGGGCGACCCGCAGCCCCGGCTCCTCACCGGCGGCGCCGCCTGTTATCGCATCTACGAGACCGCCGACGGTCGACACGTGACGGTGGCCGCGCTCGAGCCGAGGTTCTGGCGCAACCTGTGCGCGCTCCTCGAGCGGCCCGACCTCGTCGACCGCGCGTTCGACGCGGAGCTCCCGGAGCTCGCGGCCGTCTTCCGCTCGCGGACGCTGCAGGATTGGCGTGCGTTGCTCGAGGGCAGGGACACCTGCGTGGGACCGGTGCTGACGCTCGCCGAGGCGGCCGACGAGCTCGCATGAACGGCCTCGCGGCGCTCCTCTTCGCCCTCGCGGGGATCCACGCCGGCGCCCAGCGCGTGCTGCCGGTCGGCTACGCGCCCGCCTGGAGCCCCGATGCGCAGCGCATCGCGTACGTGACGCGAGGCGACCTCTGGATCGCGGATGCCGACGGCACGCACTCGGCCAGGCTCCTCGCCCGGGCGGACCAGCCGGCATGGTCTCCGAACGGGCGCCGGATCGCCTTCACGCGCGGAGGATTCGTCTGGACCGTGCGTGTCGACGGCCTCGACGAGCGGCGCCTCGCCCGCGGGGCACACCCGGCCTGGTCACCCGACGGCGAGCGCATCGCGTTCGACCGCGACGACCAGGTCGTCACCGTGCGCTGGTACGGCGGCGATACGCGCCTCGCGGGAAGCGGCGAGGACCCGGCCTACGCGCCCGACGGCCGGCTCGCGGTGGTGCAGGACGGCTCGGTGGTCGCCGACGGCGCGGTGGTCGACGAGGGGACGTCGCCGGCGTGGTCGCCGTCCGGGCGCCTCGCCTACGTCCGCGACAACACGATCTTCGTCGACGGGCGCGCGGTCCACCGCGGCAGCCAGCCGGCCTGGCGTCCCGCGAAGCGCGCCGTCGAGCTCCTGCCCGACTTCGACCAGCGGCCGCCGTCCGATCTCCAGATCGCGGGCGGCGCCGGCCACTGGCTGCTCGGCTTCACGTCACTCGTCGACAACGTCGGGCTCGGGCCGGGCGAGCTCGTCGGCATGCGCAAGCCCGGCCGGCCGCGCATGAACGGCACGCAGCGGGTGCGCCTCTCGAACGGCAAGGTGCGCACCTACGACGACGTCGCACAGTTTCGCTACACGAACTCGCCCCCGCACCACCACTGGCACCTGATGCGATTCGACTCGTTCGAGCTTCGCGATCTCGACGGCCGCACGCTCGTGCGCGACCGTAAGAGCGGCTTCTGCCTCGCAGACCACTGGGGCATCGCGCCCGGCCGCTGGCCCGGACGGCGGCCGCACTTCCTCGGCGACTGCGAGCAGTACCACCCGGAGGCGACCCGTGTCGTGATGGGCACGACGCCCGGCTACACGGATCGGTACCCCGCGTTCTTCCACGGTCAGAACGTCGACATCACCGGGGTTCGCGCCGGCACCTACGACCTGCTGCACCGGGTCAACGCGGCGATGCAGCTGCACGAGCTGCGCTACGACAACGACGCGGCGTCGGTGCGCATCCGCCTGACCTGGCGCAAGGGCTATCCGAGCGTGCGTGTTCTGCGCAGGTGCCCGGCGACCGCGACCTGCTGAAGCCTGCCCTGCGCGTGCCAGGCGCCGAGGGCGAGCACGAACGCGAAGCCCGCAGCCATCAGGAGCGCCTGCGCCGCGATGCCGAACGCGACGGCCTCCTCCGTGTGGACGCCCGAGGCGACGAGGATCGCTGCGCCGGCCCCTGCCTGCATCGCAGCCCCCGCAGGCGCGATCGGCAGCACCGCGGACGCCGACGACGCGCAGACGAAGGCGAGCGCGAGCGCGAAGTCGGCGCCGAACCCGAGCGCCGCGAGCAGGACGAAGACGGCGAGCGCCCGGAGGACCCACGAGACGGCCACACCCACCCAGGCCCACACCGCCTCGCGCGGCGGCGTTGCGTTCTCGCCGACCCAGCGCGCGAGCCGGAACCGCGTCAGGAACCGCAACGCCGCAAGCCTCGGCAGCGCGAGCACGACGGCCGCGGCGGCAACGCCCGCGACGGCGACGACGACGAGCCCCGCCTGCATCCAGCCGTCGAGGTGCGTCACGCCGAGCGTGACCGATGCGAGGGGCGCGAGGGCGGCGCTGTCGAGCAGGCCGAGCAGGAAGAGGGAGAGCGCGACGGCGCCGACGCTGACCCGCCGGCGGCGGCAGCGGCGCACGACTGCGACGCGAATCACCTCGTCGCAGCGGCCGGGCAGCGCGATGCCGCCCACGGAGGCCGCCCCGCCCGCGGCGGCGAGCGTCAGGACCGCCGGGCGGTGGTCGCCGTGGAACAGGTGCTGCCAGCCCCAGGCCTTGGCGGCGTAGGCGGCGAGCAGGATCACGATCGAGAGGGCGACGAGCCAGAAGTTGGCGTGCGGCAGCGGCCAGCCGGCGTGCGCGAAATGCCGAGCGACGAGCGCGGTCATCACGGCAGCCGCGAGCACGAACAGGATGTTGAGGAGACGTTTCAGAGAGAGCAACTACCGATTCATCGGCACGTGTGCTCTCACGTTGTATCCGACTTCTCACTCGATGGAGGGAGAAGCCTGTCCGAGAGCCCCCCGAGTGCCTTCGTCAGCTCGCTCGGGATCACCCAGACCTTGTTCGCGTCGCCCTGGGCGATCTGAGGCAGCATCTGCAGATACTGGTACGCGAGGAGCTCCGCGTCGGGCTTGCCGTCGTGGATCGCCTTGAAGACGGTGCCGATCGCCTCGGACTGGCCCTGTGCGGCGAGGATCGCGGCCTGCTTCTGGCCCTCCGCCTTCAGGATCGCCGACTGCTTCTCGCCCTCCGCCGTCAGGATCGCCGCCTGCTTGACCCCCTCCGCCTGCAGGATCGCGGCCCGCTTCTCGCGGTCTGCGCGCATCTGCTTCTCCATCGTGTCCTTGATCGACGGCGGCGGGTCGACGGCCTTCAGCTCGACGCGGTGGACCCGGATGCCCCACTTCCCCGTCGCGTCGTCGAGGATGCCCCGCAGCTGGTCGTTGATCGAATCGCGCGAGGTCAGCGTCTGCTCGAGCGTCATGCCGCCGATCACGTTGCGGAGCGTCGTCACGGTGAGCATGTCGATCGCGTCGACCGGGGTCGCGATCTCGTAGGTCGCGGCCTTGGCGTCGGTCACCTGGTAGTAGATGACCGAGTCGATGTTCACGACCAGGTTGTCCTGCGTGATCACGGGCTGAGGGTCGAACGACAGGACCTGTTCGCGCAGGTCGAGCAGCGGGCGGACACGGTCGACGAACGGGAAGACGAGCGCGAGGCCCGGCGTGAGCGTCCGCGAATAGCGGCCCAGACGCTCCACCACGCCGGCGCGCGCCTGGGGAACCACGCGCACCGTGCGCGCCAGCACGACGAGCACGAAGAGCACCAGCACGGCGAGCACGATCAACGCTGTCACACGAGCCTCCTATTCGGCGACGAGGGCGGTCGCGCCCTCGATCTGGACGATGTCGACGCTGGCGCCCTCTTCGAGCACCACCCCGTCGAGATACGAGCGGGCGGTCCATTCGTCGCCGCCGATCCGCACGCGGCCCCCGTGCGCGTCGATGCGGCGCGTGACGAGCGCCTTGCGGCCGACGAGCGCGTCCGTGCCGGTACGCGAGATCGCGGGCAGCCGCACGTGCCTGCGCGCGATCGGGCGCAGAAACGCGAGCGACGCGAGCGAGCCGAGGATGAAGACGACCAGCGAGCCGACGGCGCCCGCGCCGAGCGCGCCGGCGAGAGCCGCCGCCGCCGCCGCGATCGCGACCGGCCCGAGGAAGAAAAGGCCCGGCGTGAGGATCTCCCCGACGGCCAGCGCCACGGCGACCACGACCCAGATGACCCAGCCCACGTGGAGGACTCTACGCCAGGCCGAGCGCCCCGGACAGTCCGCGCAGGTCACTCAGTGCGGCGAGCTCCGGGTACCGGCCCTCCCGGTCGACGAGCAGGGCCTGCATGCCGACGGCGCGCGCGCCCTCGATGTCGTCCTCGACGGTGTCGCCGACCATCACCGCATCCGCCGCCTCGACCTCGAGCAGCGCGAGCATGCGGCGGAAGATCGACTCGTGCGGCTTTGTCTTGCCGTGCACCCCCGAGGTGAGGACCGCGTCGACGGTCAGCCCGTGGTGCGCGACGAAGAGACCGAGGTCGCGGGCCGAGTTCGAGAGGAGCCCGACGGAGAGGCCCCGGTCGCGCACCGCCGCGAGCGCGGGAAGCACGTCCTCGTAGAGCTCGAAGTGGTGGGCGTGCTCCCACGAGCGCTCCATCTCCAGCGCGGCTGCATACGTGTCGCCGACGCCGCCCATCCCCACGATGATCCGCTCCGTGAAGAGCACCCAGATCTCCTCGTCGTGGTCGAGCTCGGGATGGCGCTCGAGCGTCGTCAGCGCGGCGCGGCGCGCGTCGTCGTACCGCGCCGGGTCGAGCTCGAGCCCGTAGCGCGCGCCGAGCACGCGGTATCCCTCCGGGCCGAGGTCGGGCCCCGGTTTCGCGATCGTGAAGTCGACGTCGAAGACAACGGCTCGGAGCGCCACGAGGCCCGACGATAGCCTCAGCCGGTGGTCGTCGACCTGCTCCGCCCGTGATCGTCGCCGAACGCGCGGGGACGCTCGCGGCGTTCCGCAGCCGCGACTTCCGCCTCCTCTGGGGCGGCCAGACGATCTCGTTCGTCGGGGACGCCGCCTTCGTCGTCGCACTCGGCTGGCGCGTCACCGACCTGACCGGCAAGGCGAGCTCGCTCGGTTTCGTGCTCGCGCTCGAGTCGCTCGCGATGCTCACGACGCTGCTCTGGGGCGGCGTCCTCGCAGATCGGTACTCGAGGCGCCTGCTGATGATCGCCTCGGACGTCGTACGCGCCGGAGTCACTGGCGTCTTCTTCCTCGTCGACGCGACCGGGCATCTCTCGATGGCGCAGGTGCTCGTGCTCGCCGCCTGCTTCGGCGCCGCGGACGGCTTCTTCCAGCCTGCCTTCGGAGGCATCGTCCCGCTCGTCGTCGAGCAGCCGATGCTCCCGTCGGCGAACTCCTGGCTCGGGATCGCGCGGCAGGGCAGCGCCGTCGTCGGCCCCGCCCTCGCCGCCGGGCTGTACGGCGCAGCCGGCCCGTCGACCGTGTGGGCGATCGAGGCCGTCTCGTTCCTCGTCTCGGCGGCGGCGCTCTTCCTGGCACGGCCGCGCGCTACGGCGGCCGCTCCGAAGCTCGGGATGCGGAGGGAGCTCGCAGCTGGGTTCCGGTACGTGGTCAGCGTCCCCTGGATCTGGACCGGCATCGCCGCGGCGACCGTGATCCTGATGGTCGCGATGGCGCCGTTCACCGCGCTCCTGCCGCGGGTCGTCCAGCTGCACTACCACCGCGGCGTCGGTTCCTACGGCCTGCTCTTCAGCGCGATGGCCGCGGGCATGGTGGCCGGGTCGCTCGCGTGGGCGCGCTGGCACCCCCGCAGGTGGCGGATCGCAATCTGCTTCGCCGCGTTCGGGATCAACGACCTCGGCATCGTCGTCCTCGCCCTGTCGCCGTGGTACCCGGTCGCGGTCGGCGCGGCGATGTGGCGCGGGCTCTGGATCGGGGTCGGCATCTCGGCCTGGTCGACGCTGATCAGCGAGCTCGTTCCCGAGCACCTGCTCTCGCGCGTACTCAGCTTCGACTACTTCGGATCGCTCGGTCTGACGCCGGTCGGCTTCGTCCTCGCGGGCGTCGTCGCCTCGTCGGTCGCGCCGACGGCGATCCTGGCGGTCGGCGGCGCGCTCGGTGCGCTGCTCTGGTTCGTGCCGCTCGCCTGGACGCGCGTCCGCACCGTGGCTTGAACCCGTAAACTTGTTGTCACAACTACTGAGGTGTCAACGACTCGGGAGGTTGACATGGCTTACGGATTGCTCGTGCTACGCGTCGTCGTCGGCTCGCTCTTCTTCGCCCACGGCTCGCAGAAGCTCTTCGGCTGGTTCGGCGGCGGCGGCCCGCAGGGGACCGCCCGCTCGCTCGAGAACATGAACTTCCGCGCCCCGCGGGCGCTGGCGCTCGTCGTCGGCCTCTCGGAGGCCAGCGGGCTTCTCCTCGCACTCGGCCTGCTGACGCCGCTCGCAGCGCTCCTTGTGAGCTCGACCATGGTGGTGGCGATCGCCACCGTCCATCGGCGCAACGGCTTCTTCAACACCGCGGGCGGCTACGAGTTCAACCTGACGCTGATCGCCGTCGCCGTCGCCCTCGCGGCGGCCGGCCCGGGGCGCTTCTCGATCGACCGTGCGATCGGCTGGGACGGGTCGACGAGCGGGCTCTGGTGGGGTGTCGGGGTCGCCGTCCTGGCGCTCCTCGGGGGCGGATTCGTCGTCACCGCGCTGCGCCCGCGGGCGGTCCGCTCGGGGCACGCCGCCGCCGCATGAGCTCACCCTCCTGAAGGCGCCGAGGGGCGGGCGCGAGCCCGCCCCTCGGCGCTGCATCGGGGTGCGGAGATTTGAACTCCGGACCTCTCCGACCCGAACGGAGCGCGCTACCAGGCTGCGCCACACCCCGAGACGCGACACAGGTTAGCGGCTACGTCGCGGCGTCTTGCCCGAAGAACTCGAGGGCGGCGCGCGCGCAGACCTCGGGCCGCTCGCCGATCAGCAGATGGCCGCAGTCGGCGATCACCCGCACGGGCGCCCGCAGGCGGCGTGCGTACTCGAAGCCGTCCTCGACCGGCACCTGGCGGTCGCGTGCGCCCCAGAGGACGAGCACGGGGCAGCGCACGCGCTCGAGATCGTGCCGGGGGTCGTCGGCGGCAAGGGCGAGGCCGGCACCGAGCGCGTCCGTGTGCTCCCGCGGCCCGCGCAGGAAGCCGTGCACCGCGCGCTCGCTCAGCAGGGCGGCATTCGAGACCTCGAACCCGCCGAAGACGAGCCGCCGCAGCCGCCGCGACGCCGCGATCCGCTCGACGCGCCGTGCGGCGAGGCGACCAGGCTGCACGATGCCGATCAGCGAGATCGTGAGCTCCGCCACGCGCGTGGAGCTCGAGATGCCGGCGGCCGCGGCGACGACGACGCGGCGGACGAGCGACGGATGCCGCTCCGCGAGCCGCAGCGCCACCACCCCGCCGAGCGAATGCCCGAGGACGTCGGTCGGCCCGTCGAGGAGCGGCGCGAGCGCATCCGCGAATCCGCGCAGGCTCGCCGCCGCGGGCAGCGGCGAGGAGCGCCCGTGCCCGGGCAGGTCCGGGACGATCAGCCGGCGACCCGTCAGGTACGGCTGCAGCTCGGTGAAGTTCCAGGCGGCGCCCCCGAACCCGTGGACGAGCAGGAGCGGCGGCCCCTCGCCCCCGGCGAAGACGCGGATCCGGGTGCCGCGCCATTCGTGGAACCGCTCTTCCAGGCCCGGCAGCAGATCGAGGCGCCCTCCGATTCCCTCCGTCACGCCGATCGATTATGGTGTGGTCACTGTGAGCTCGACGGCGACAAGGCAGGGCGCGTGAAGCTTCCTGTCCTGCGCCGAAAGGAGCTGGAGTCCTCGCCCGCTAGCGCATTGTGCGCGGCGGGCTTTTTCGTGGCGTGAAACGGGAAGGAGCGAGATGGCCAACCACCTGACGCCGGACGACCTCGCGAAGGAGGTCGGAATCGCACGCGACGAGGTGATTCGCATCTGCCTCGAGGAGCACGTGCCGATCTACCAGGGGAAGATCGACAAGACGCTGTTCCAGGCACAGCTCGAGGCGCTGGGGGCCCTGCCCACGCGGCACTGATCTGCGCAGAGCAGAACTAAGGCAGGGCAGAACGAGGCAGAGCAGAAAAAGGCCGAGCAGAACGAGGAAGCTACTTGCGGGAAGAGGCGGCGGCCCGCTTGTGCGGCGCCGCCTTTTTCTTGCCGCCGGCCTGCTTGCCGCCGGCCTGCTTGCTGCCGGTCGAGCGGGAGCTCTTCGCCGCCGCCTCGACGGACGCGCGGAGCGCCTCCATCAGGTCGATCACCGGTGCCGGCTCGCCCGCCTCGGGCACCTCGATCTCGACGCCGGCGAGCTTCGCCTCGAGGAGCTCGCGCAACGACTCGCGATACTCGCTCCTGAGGGTCTCCGGCTCGAAGGCGCCGGCGAGCGAGGCGATGATCTGCTTCGCGAGCTCGAGCTCGGGCTCGCGCACGTCTGCGGCGGCGACCGCCTCGTCGATCTCGGCGTGGTCTCTCACGTCCTCGTGGACGAAGAGCGTCTCGAGCGCGAGCGCCTCGCCCATCGGGCGGATCAGGCAGAGCTTCTCCTTGCCGGCGAGGACGAAGCGCCCGAGCGCCGCCACCCCCGCCTCCTTCATCGCCTCGAGCAGCAGGACGTACGGCCGGCGCGCCGCCTCCGCGCCGGCGGGCACGAGGAAGTAGGTGCGGTCGAAGTAGATCGGATCGACCTCCTCGAGGCGCACGAAGCGGTTGATCTCGATCGAGCGGCTCTGGTCGCGCTGCTCGATCGCCTCGAGGTCGGCCTCCTCGACCATCACGAACTGGCCCTTCGCCACCTCCCAGCCCTTGACGAGCTCGTCGGACTCCACGTCGCGCTCGTGCACCGGGCACCAGCGCTTCTGCTTGATCGGCGTCCCACACTCACGGTGCAGGAGCCGGAACGAGACGTCCGACTGGCGGGCAGCCGGTTTCGTCGCCGGCGCGAGGCCGACGGGGATGTTCACGAGACCGAAGCTGACGGAGCCGTTCCAGGTTGTACGCATCTGCAGGGGTAAATCGTATCTGGGACGGCCTGGATTCGCCCTCCCCTTCCGTCTTCCTGCGGGATATCGTGGCTGCTGGATGGTGATGGCAACGGCCCGCGCCGAGACGATCGCGAATCTGTGGCGCGACGCGGTTGCGGCCGGGCATCCCGACCCCGCCTACCTGCACCTGGTCGACGGCGAGTGGGCGCCCGTCACCTGGGCCGAGGCCGCCCGGGCGGTCGACGAGATCGCGCACGGCCTGCTGGCGCTCGGGATCGAGCGAGGGCAGTCGTTCGCGATCCTCGCCCGAACCAACCTGGAGTGGTCGCTCTTCGACTTCGCCCTCGCGCTCGTCGGCGCCGTCGGGGCGCCGATCTATGCCTCGAGCTCGGAGCGCGACGTGCGCTACGTGCTCGACCACGCGGAAGCGGTGGGGGTGCTCGTCGAGGACGAGGACCAGCATGCGAAGGTCGCCGGCTCGGGCGTCCGGCATGTCATCTCGTTCGCCGACCTCGACGCGCTGCGCGAGCGGGGCCGGGCCCATGCGACGGAGCACCCCGGTGCGCTCGACCTGCGCGCCGACGCGATCGAGGAGGACGACCTCTTCACGTTCATCTACACGTCGGGGACGACCGGCCCGCCGAAGGCGTGCATGATCCGCCACCGCAACTACTACGCCATGGTGCGGAAGGGCGACGAGATGGAGGGTCGCCTGACGCAACCCGGCGACATGATGCTTCTCTACCTGCCCCTGGCGCACAACTACGGGCGCCTGCTGCACCTCTCCGCGGCGTACACCGGCTACACGATCGCCTTCCTGGCCGACCCGCTGCGCGCCGCGGTCGAGCTGCCGCGCGTCCGCCCTCATCTCTTCCCGAGCGTCCCGCGCGTCTACGAGAAGATCCACGGCGCCGTCCTCGCGAAGTTCGACGAGGAGACGGGGGCTCGGCGCTCGCTGATCGACTGGGCCATGCGGGTCGGGTATCGCGTCTCGCGACTGCGACAGGAGAAGCGGCCGGTCCCGCGCGGGCTCCTCGTGCAGCACGGCATCGCCAACCGCCTCGTCTACTCGAAGGTGAAGGCGAGGCTCGGCGGCCGGCTGCGGGTCGCGAACGCGGGCGGCGCACCGCTCTCACGCGACATCGCCGAGTTCTTCCACGCACTCGACATCCTCATCCTCGAGGGCTACGGGCTCTCCGAGGTGACGACCGCCGCCACCGTCAACCGCGCCGAGGACTTCCGGTTCGGCACCGTCGGCAAGCCGCTGCCCGGCGTCGAGCTCCGCATCGCAGCCGACGGGGAGATCCTGATCCGCTCGAACACGGTGTTCGCGGGGTACTTCCACGACGAGGCCGCGACCCGCGAGGTGCTCGACGACGAGGGATTCGTGCACACCGGCGACATCGGGCATCTCGACGACGAAGGCTTTCTCGTGATCACCGACCGCAAGAAGGACATCATCGTCACCGCCGGCGGCAAGAACGTCGCGCCGCAGAACCTCGAGAACGAGCTGAAGTCGCACCGGGCGATCTCGCACGCGCTCGTCGTCGGCGACCGCAAGCCGTACATCGCGGCGCTCGTCACCCTCGACCCCGAGTTCGCAGACGGCGACGCGCACGCACGGGTGCAGCGTGCCGTCGACGCGGTGAACGACGGCCGGTCGCGCTACGAGCAGATCAAGCGGTTCGCGATCCTGCCGCGCGACTTCTCACTCGAGGAGGGCGAGATCACCCCGACGTTGAAGCTGCGCCGCAAGGTGATCCTCGAGCACTTCGCCGACGAGGCCGAAGCGCTGTTCGACTGAGGGCTCGATGCCCTCAGTCGAACACAACCTGGTTGCCGCGAAGCGGAACCAGGTTGGTGTCTCTCACGGCCTACGACCTGAACCTGGTTCGAAGGGCGGAACCAGGTTCAAAAGCGCCTGGTTCAGAGAATCCGTCTTGCGCCGACGTACGTCGACGCGTACCAGCTCTCGTCGAGGCTGGAGATCTTCACGACGTCGCCGGTATGCGGCGCGTGCACGAACTCGCCGCCGCCGATGTAGATGCCGACGTGGCCGAGGCCGTCGAAGAAGACGAGATCGCCGGGAGCGAGCTGGTCGCGCGAGACGGGAACGCCGTAAGCGTACTGGCCGTACGAGGAGTGCGGCAACGCGACACCGACCTGCGCGTACGCCCACATCACGAGCCCCGAGCAGTCGAATCCACCCGGTTGCGCGCCGGCCCACACGTAGTTGGTGCCGAGCTGCGAGAGCGCGATGCCGACGACCCCGCCGTGCGTCGGCGGAGGCGCGACGACCGTGTCCGACGCCGGCGAGATCGCCGAGACGCCGACAACCGTGTCCTGCTCCGTCTGGCTGACGCGATGTTCGAGCTCGATCCTCGCCTGCGCCGCGCGCGCCATCTGGAGCTGCCGCGCCTGGTCGGCCGCGACGAGCTTCGCGATCTGGCCCTTGAGCGAGTCGTACAGGCTCTGCTCCTGCGCGATTCGCGATTCGATCTCGTGCTTGGCGGCCGCACGCTGCGCGACGACGCGCTGCTGCGCGGCGTGCGCGTTGGCAAGAATCGCACCGTGGTGCTTCACAGCACTGCGAAACGTCTTGACCTGGGCGAGGACACTCGTGTCGAGCTGCGTCACGCTCTTCGCGCTGTCCATGCGGTTGATCATGTCGTCGAGGCTCTTTGCACCGAGGATCACCTCGAGCGTCGATGCTTGATCCGTCGTGTACAGCGTCACGAGGCGCTTCGCGATCGTGCGCTGGCTCGATGACAGGTTCCGTTTCGCGATGTGCAGCTCGTTGCGGTTCTCCCGCACGTCACGCTGGATCTGCGCCAGCCGAGTGTTCGCGTCGATGTACTGCGACCGGGCGCGCTCGAGCGAATCGGAGAGCTGCTGGAGCTGGCCCATGACCTGCTGGGCCTCCGCACGCTTGGAGGACACCGAGGGGTCGGCAAACGCCGGGACTGCCGCCAGGAGGGCGAGACAGATTCCCGCAAGAACGTACGGCGCCTGCCCCAGCCTACGAATGACGACCCCCGGACCGGGGACGGGACGGGCGCACCGGTAGGGGCCGGTACGTCACGAAGAGCGGAGACTAGCAATGTGTTCGGACGCCTGCAATGAAGATGCGTCGCAAACGATGGAGAAATGTGTCGTAATCGGTGCAGAAAACCTCCTTCTTTCTCCACGGAGAACGGTTTCCCTCCCTCGCACCTGTGGTACGGTCCCGCTCCGTGCTTGGGCAGGCACATACGCCGCGACGGCGCATGGTACCGCTCGCTCTCCCGCTCGCCGTCGTCGCCCTCGCGGTGTTCGTGGCGCCTGCGGTAGGCGGTGCGAACGCCCCGCGCAGCGCCGCCTCGCTCCGCCTGCAGGACACGGCGATCGCGGCAAAGTCGCGCGCGGCCGTGCTCGGCCTGTACGCGCTCGACCAGCGCCTCGTCACCGCGCAGACGAGGCTGGCGACGCTGCAAGCGCGGGGGCACGTCCTGCGGGTCGAGCACGCGAGCCTCGAGCACCAGCTCGCCGTGGCGAAGCGCGGCACGCGGATCTCACAGGAGCGTCTTGCTGAGCGGCTGCGCGCGCTGTACGAAGAAGGCAATGTCGAGCCACTCGAGGTCGTCTTCGGTGCGACGAGCCTCGACGAGGCGCTCACGAATCTCGAGAACCTCGACCGTGTCGCCGGGCAGGGCGAGGATGTCCTGCGCGAGCTCACACGGGCGCGCGCCTCGCTGCGCGTCGCGTCGCAGGCGCTCGCCCGTCGTCGTCGTGCGCTCGCTGCGTCGATGCGCGATGCACGTGCGACCGCTGAGGCGCTCGTGGAGACGCGGACGACGCGCAACGCCTACATCTCGTCGCTCGCCGCGCAGCGTCGGCTCACGCAGCGTCAGATCGCCGCGCTCGTCGCTTCGGCGCACGCAGCGCAGCTGCAGAGTGCGCAGATCGTGCGCACGAACCTCGCCGACGCACGGGTCCTGCCGGCGGATGCCGCCTCGCAACCGGCGCCGACAGGACGCGGAGCGCAGACGGTGACCGTGACCGCGACCGGCTACTCACTGGCGGGCCATACCGCGAGCGGGCTTCCGGTCGGATGGGGCGTCGCCGCGGTCGATCCGTCGCTGATCCCGCTCGGGACACACATGACGATTCCCGGCTACGGCGACGCGGTTGCGGCCGATACCGGCGGCGCGGTCGTCGGCGCGAAGATCGACCTGTGGTTTCCCACGCTCGCGCAGGCGAACGCGTGGGGTAGGCGTAGCGTCACGATCGTCGTGCACTGATCGCGCCGAGCGCACGAATCCCGCCGGGCCCCGGGTACACTTGTCGCCCCCCAGGAGGGCAGAGCTGACGAACCGAGCGGACATCCCAGACGTAGTCGTGCCACGCGTTCTCCTCGTGGACGATCACGACCTCTTCCGAACGGGGCTCCGCAATCTGCTCGACGACCAGGAGGTTCAGGTCGTCGGCGAATGCGACAACGGCACCGACGCGTTGCGCGCCGTGCGCGAGCTGGCCCCGGACGTCGTGGTGATGGACTTGAACATGCCCGGAATCAGCGGCGTCGAGGCGACACGCCAGATCTCGATGATCGCGCCGCTCACACGCGTTCTCGTGCTGACGATCTCGGACCAGGACACCGACGTGATGGACGCGATCCTCGCCGGGGCCTGCGGCTACCTGCTCAAGGATGCGTCGATCGCGGAGCTGATGAACGGCATCCGTGCCGCGGCGGTCGGCGAGTCGCTCGTCTCACCCACGATCGCGTCCAAGGTCCTGCAGCGCGTACGGGCGTCGAGCGCCTCGCACCGCGAAGCCGAGCTGATCCAGTCCGAGCTCTCCGACCGCGAGATCCAGGTGCTGAAGCTGATTGCGAACGGCAAGGACAACGCGATGATCGCGGGCGAGCTGCACATCAGTCCGAAGACCGTGAAGAACCACATCTCGAACATCCTGATGAAGCTCCAGATCGACAACCGGATCCAGGCCGCGGTCTACGCGGTGCGCTCCGGGATCGTCTAGCCCTTCTGGCTAGAGGCGGGCTGCGGGGCTGCCGACCCGAACGCCGTCGGCGTGGCGCCGGAGGGTTGCGAGGAGCGCTCGGAGCCGCCCGAGATCCTCGGCGTTCACGTCGAGCGTCTGCGAGAGCGACGAGAGCTCGCGCACCTTCGTCGCCCGATCGCCGTCCCCGATCTCCCGTGCAACCAACGTCAGGCGCTTCTCGAGCCGCCAGCGCTCGGCCTCGAGCGAGAGCGCGTACGCGTAGCCGTCCGTCAGCGTGCGCTCGATCCGGTCGAGGTCGTGGACGGACGAGCTGAGCAAGGCGTCGATCTGGTCGAAGAGTTCTGTCATCGCGGGCCGTCCGGCGATTCTTCGCTGCGCGCACGTTGCGGGCAAGGGCCCCCAGGCCCATTCCCCGAGCGAGTCAGGCCCAACTCGACCGGGGCGTCGGTCACAATGCCGAGGTGCGCAGGGGGCTTGCGATCGTCGCGTTGATCCTGGCGGTCGCCCCCGCAGCACGCGCGTCGACCCTCCCGCTCCCCACCCGTCTCGCGAACGCGCTCGCCGTTCCCGGGAACGCGCCGACGGCCTCGGGCGCGGTCGCCGTCGACCTCGCGACGGGGCAGGTGCTCTTCGCTCGACATCCGGACCTGTCACTCGCTCCCGCCTCGAACGAGAAGCTGCCTGTCACCTACGCCGCACTCCGCGAGCTCGGCGTCACCTACCGGTTCCGCACGGAGATCCTCGGCCGCGGCCATCAGGACGGAACCGTGTGGCGCGGCGACCTCTATCTGAAGGGGTTCGGCGACCCGACCTTGACCTCGCTCAAGATCGACCGCCTCGCGACTCAGATCGCGGAGCTCGGCATCGAACGCGTCGACGGCCGCGTGCTCGCGGACGAGTCGTGGTTCGACTCGGTGCGTACCGCACCCGGCTGGAAGACGGTGTTCTTCGTCAACGAATGCCCGCCTCTCTCCGCACTGGTCGTCGACCGCGCGTTCTACGACCACCACACCGCGCTGCAGCCCGCGATCGCCGCCGCGGGCCGGCTGCGCCGGCTGCTGCGCACGCACGGGGTCGCAACCGGCGCCGTGGGGCCGGGCCGCGCGCCGGCCTCCGCGCTCGCACTCGCGCAGGTCGAGTCCGCGCCGCTGCCGAAGATCCTCTCCGAGATGGACCGGGAGAGCGACAACTTCACCGCGGAGATGCTGCTGAAGGATCTCGGCGCAGAGACCGGTACGGGCGGCACCACCCCTGCGGGCGCAGCGGTCGTCCGCCGCGCCCTCGCGGCCGACGGCCTGCCGCTGACCGGCGTCCGCATCGTCGACGGCTCAGGCCTCTCGCTCGACGATCGCCTGACAGCCGGCCTCCTCTCCGACCTGCTCGTTCACGCGTGGCGCGACGACGACCTGCACACGACCATCTGGAACGCGCTTCCCGTGGCCGGGGTGACGGGGACGCTCGAGGACCGGTTGCAGCGGCGGCCTGCGCGCGGGGCCGTCCGCGCCAAGACCGGCACGACCGATCTCGCGTCGGCACTTTCCGGCTACGTCCGCGACCGGTACGTCTTCGCGGTGCTGCAGAACGGGCGGCCGGTCGCGACGAGCGC
>Ga0207657_10000484_pt1 | contig 42047 bp, 32 predicted proteins | sample KBSC33metaG_FD_184316 | JGI IMG/M metagenome (GOLD analysis project Ga0207657, IMG submission 184316) | Corn rhizosphere microbial communities from Kellogg Biological Station, Michigan, USA - KBS C3-3 metaG (SPAdes) (version 2) | ecosystem: Host-associated > Plants > Roots > Rhizosphere > Soil ... | reverse complement strand
GTCATCCACCGCCTTCTCGAAAGGGCTTTTGCATGACGCCAGTTCCGCGCAATTGACTCTCTCGCCGTTGCCCCATTTAACTGCGCGCGATTTGGGGGACCGGTGGTATGAAACGTCTCATTCAAGGCTATCAGGATTTTCGCAAGCGCCGCTGGCCGCAGGAGCGCCGCCGCTACGAGGAAGCCGCGAAGGGCCAGAAGCCGGAATATCTCATCATCGCCTGTTCGGATTCGCGCAGCGATCCGGCCACAGTTTTCGGGGGGCGTCCCGGCGAGTTCTTTCTCGTGCGCAACATCGCGGCCCTCGTGCCGCCGCATGATGCGACCAACGGCGTCTATGGCACGCGCGCGGCGATTTCTTTCGCTGTCATGGCGCTGAATGTGCGCAACATTCTGGTGATGGGCCATGCACAATGCGGCGGCATCGCGGCCGCAATCGCGCCGGAATCCGCGCGAGACATTCCTTATGTGAATGACTGGGTGGAACTTGCCAAGCCTGCCATCGCACACGCGCACAATCACGGCGACAACACAGAAGTGGAACGCGAGGCGGTGAAGCTCTCTGTACGGCGGTTGCTGGAATATCCCTTCATCGCCGAGCGGGTGAAAGCCGGCAATCTGCAAGTGGATGGCGCGCGCTTCGGTATCGCGAATGGCGTGCTGGAAGTCCTGGATCAGAAGACCGGAGCATTCGAGCCGGTGAAGACCAAACGGTTCGGGTTCTTCTGAAACAAAGCGGCCGCCATGGACTCGGGCGGACCGGGGCTGGCCTCATGGCGGCGGCGGGACTAAAGATTAGCGCGGATTTCAACGGTTCGCCCCATGCCCGGTTTGTATTTCGAGGAATTCGCCGTCGGCCAGACGTTCGCGCACCCGATCCGCCGCACGGTGACGGAAGCCGACAACGTCTTCTTCACGGCGATGACGCACAACCCCGCGCAGCTTCACCTCGATGAGGAATATGCCAAGGGCACCGAGTTTGGCACGCGCATCGTCAATTCGCTGTTCACGCTGGGGCTGATGATCGGCATCTCGGTGGGCGAGACGACGCTGGGCACCACCGTCGCCAATCTCGGCATGGATGAAGTACGCTTTCCCAAGCCCGTCTTCCATGGCGATACGCTGCATGTGGAAACCGAAGTGCTGGAATTGCGCGCCAGCAAGTCGCGGCCGGGGCAGGGCATCGTCACCTTCCTGCACAAGGCGATCAACCAGAAGGGCGAGATCGTGGCGCAATGCAAGCGCAATGCGCTGATGCTGGGGAAGTCCGCTTCATCCTCTCATGCTTCGACAGGCTCAGCATGAGGACGCCTGCCCAACGCCTCACCCTGAGCTTGTCGAAGGGTGAGCGGAAATGACGAATATGATCCTGCGCTCGCTGCTCTTCGTGCCCGCCGACAGCGAGAAGAAACTCGCCAAGTCGCAATCATCCCCTGCCGATGCGTTGATCCTCGATCTGGAGGATTCGGTGGCGGCACAGAACCGTCCCAAGGCGCGCGGGCTGGTGAAGGAATTTCTGAAAGACAAGCACAGCCAGTCGATCTGGGTTCGGATCAATCCGCTGGGCAGCGAGGATTTCATCCGCGATGTGGAGTCGGTGGTGGTGAGCAACCCCGCGGGTCTTGTTATCCCGAAACCCGACGGCCCACAGACTTTGCGCGAGATCGACAATCATATCTCCACGCGCGAGGCGAAAGCGGGCGTGCATCACGGCGATATCAAGCTGCTGCCGGTCGCCACCGAAACGCCGGAAGCCGTGCTGACGCTCGGCGAATACCGCAACCCGCCGCCGCGTCTCGCCGCGATGAGCTGGGGTGCGGAGGATTTGTCGGCGGCGCTGGGCGCGGCGACCAATCGCGACGAGAACGGCGAGTTCCTGTTCGTGCACAAGATGGTGCGCGCGCTGGTGCTGATTGCGGCGAAAGCGGCGGGCGTCGATGCCATCGAAACCCTGCATGCCGATTTTCGCGATGCGAAGGGGCTGGAGCGCGTGGCGCGTGCGGCGCAGCGCGAAGGGTTCTCCGGCATGCTCGCGATCCATCCCGATCAGGTGGAGACGATCAACGCCGCCTTCACGCCGTCAGCGGCGGATATCGAACATGCGAAGAAGGTGGTTGCCGCGTTTGCGCAAGGTGCCGGCGTCGCCTCGCTCGACGGCAAGATGCTGGACCAGCCGCACCTGAAGCAGGCGAAACACGTGCTGGCGCTGGCGGAACAGATCAGTTCAAAAAATTAATTGTCATCCCCGGCGAGCGCGCCCTTCGCGCGCGAGGGAAGGGGACCCAGGTATCGACATCCGAAAGGTGCCTGTAGTTGGACAACGATCTATTCTTCCAGACCGTCCAAACTTCGATGCCTGGGTCCCCTTCCCCTCGCTGCGCTCGGCCGGGGATGACAGCTCATATTACGCCGCTTCCGATCGCGCGCGGTTCATGATCCAGGCGTAGAGAACCGCGATCAGGATCACGAACACGCCGAGGCCGATCCAGTTCATATAGGCGAAGTCCGCCGGCACCAGCGCCAGCGGCGCATCCGACGAGAAGCCGACGATCAATCCCGCCAGCACCACGCCGAACAGGCTTTCGCCCACGATCATGCCCGACGCGACCAGCACCGCGAGGCGTTTGGAATATTCCGGGTTCTTCGTGCGATTGGCCCACACATCGTAGAAATGCCCGATGATCGCGCCGACGACGACGGGAAGCGTCGCGCTCATCGGCAGGTAGATGCCGATGCCCACGGCGAGCGGCGGCAGGGACAGCCATTTGCGCCAGACGAGAAATTCGTTGAGCGCGACAAGGATCACGCCCACCACCGCGCCGATCTCGATGGACTTCCAGTCGAGATTGCCGCCGATCACGCCCTGCGCCAGCGCGCTGATGAGCGTGGCTTGCGGGGCGGCGAGCGGTTGCGCTGTGACCGTGTGCAGGTTCGGTGCGCCCGCGAAACCGAAGGCGTTGGCGAGCAGGTTCAGCACCGGCGGGATCACCGCGGCGCCCGCGATCACGCCCAGGATCAGCGCCCATTGCTGCGCGCGGGGCGTGGCGCCGACAAGCTGGCCGGTCTTCAAATCCTGCAAATTGTTGTTGGAGATCGTCGCGATGGCGAACACCACAGCGGTGGCGAACAGCGCAAAGGCGATGAGCGGCTTCTGCATGTCCGCGCTGGGCTGGGCCACCGCCGCGAACGCGGTCGCGCAGATCACGATGGCGAGAATGCCGACGCCGGAGATCGGCGAGTTGGAAGAACCGATCAGCCCCGCCATGTAGCCGCAGATCGCCGCGATCATGAAGCCGCCGATCACCACGAAGGGGATCGATGCGATCATCAATCCGGTTGTGCTGCCGGCGAGCACTGTGGGTTGCAGGAAGGCATAGAGCAGCCAGCCGATAACGGCGAAGCAGGCGATTGCGATGATGCCGATCCATGCGGGCGACAGGTCCGTGTCGGTGAGATCGCCGTCACCGGTCTTCGCCGCGCGCGAGGCCGACATCGTGCCGATCACCCCGCTCACCACCGGGCCGATAAGCTTGATCAGGGTCCAGATCGAAGCGACGCCGATGGCGCCCGCGCCGATGAAACGGACCTGCGTGCGCCAGATGTGATCGGTATAGGCGTCGAGCGATCCGGTCAGCGGATGCAGCGAGGTGAGATAAGGCACGAAGCCTGCCCAGGAAATCAGAAGACCCAGCAACATCGCCATGCCGACGGAGAGGCCGACGAGATAGCCCGCGCCCACCAGCGCCAGCGAATAGCCCATGTCGATGCCGCTATAGGCGCCCGCGCCGAGGGCGAAGAATTTGGTGACTTCCGCAGTGGCGATGCGGGTGGCGGCGAGAAGCGCCATGCCGGCGGCGGCGATCGCGCCCCACACCACGGCGAGCAAGCCTTCGCGCGATTCCCGCGTCGCCTGACCGCGCGCCGCCTCGCCGACTTCGAGGACTTCGGCGGCGGCGACGCCTTCGGGATAGGGAAGATCGGAGGTCGTCACCATCGCGCGGCGCAGCGGGATCGTGAACAACACGCCGAGGATGCCGCCGGAGGCGCAGATCCAGAAGGTCGTCCAGAACGGGAAATTCACCCACCAGCCGACGATCAGAAGGCCCGGCAGCACGAAGATGATCGAAGACAGCGTGCCCGCCGCGGAGGCGACGGTCTGCACGATGTTGTTTTCAAGGATCGTGGAGTCTTTGAAAGCGGAGAGGAACGCCATCGAGATGACGGCGGCGGGGATGGAGGTTGCGAAGGTGAGGCCGACTTTCAGGCCCAGATAGACATTCGCCGCCGTGAACACGAGCGTGATCAGAACGCCGAGGATCAGACCCCGCAGCGTGATTTCCAGAACTTTCGAACCTTTGGCAGACATCCCGCCCCCACCCGCTGATTTGCGCGGGCGAGACTGTCATGGCTTGCGCCGCAATCCCACCCTCCCCTTGAGGGAGGGTCGAAATTTGCGAAGCGAATTTCGGGGAGGGGGCATTCTTCGAGAATGGCGCGCGGACCCCTCCCCGAAAATTCTTCGCTGCGCTACGAATTTATCGACCCTCCCTCAAGGGGAGGGTGGAGTCTCTACGCCATGATGCTGCGGAGATATCCGTTCATGAGCCGTCCATCCGGATCCATTTCGCGGCGCAACGAAATAAAATCATTCCAGCGCGGGTAGAGCGATGCGAAATCTTTCGTCTTCAGCGCATTCAGCTTGCCCCAATGCGGCCGTCCGCCGTGACGGCGGAAGATCGGTTCGATCAGCGTGAAGAAGAAGTCGTAGTCGTCTTTATAATAGGCGTGTACGGCAACCGAACCGTGCTCGCCGCCCTGGAAGGGCGAGAGCCAGGCATCGTCGGTGGCGATGCGGCGCGTCTCGATGGGGAAGAACACATCGGGGCGATGTTTCTCGATGGTGGCGACCACCTCCTTCAGCGCGGAAAGCTGCGCGTCCGCCGGCATGTGAAATTCCATCTCGTTGAAGCGCACCGGGCGCTCGGTCGAGAGCAGTTTCCAGCCTTCGTCCACCGCTTCTTCGGGCGTGCCGAAAGTCTCAAGGAGGATTTTCGCCGCCGCTTTGCGCATGCCAGTAGAGAAACCGAGCAAATTGCGCAGGCCCTTCAGCATTTCCAGGAAGCCGGTGTCGGTATCCGGTCCGCGCGGCCGCGCAGGCTCATCCGTCTCGTCATGCGCGATGCTGGCGGCGAGGCCGGTGAAGGGGATCGCGTAGAATTCATAATTGCGATGCGTCTTCCAGCGCTCTTCCGCCCTGCTCACCGTTTCCTCGAACGGCTCCAGCCACACGCGGCGGTGCAGCCGCTTGTTGGGAATGGTTTTGAGCTTCGCCTGCGTGATGATGCCGAGCGATCCCAGCGACACGCGCGCAGCGTTGAAAAGATCGGGATTGTTGTTGGTGTCGCATTCCACGATCTCGCCTTTGATTGTGGCAAGGCGCAGTCCCACGACATCGCCATGAATGGCGCGCAGTTTCAGCCCGGTGCCATGCGTCGCAGTGCCGAGCGCGCCGCCCAGCGATTGCTTGTTGATGTCGGGCAGGTTCGCCATGGCGCGGCCTTTGGCGGCGAGTTCGGGACCAAGATCGCCAAGCCGCGTTCCGGCGCGCACGGTGGCAATGCCATCCGCATCGACATTCACGACGCCATCGATCTGGTCGAGCGTCAGCAGCGTGCCATCCGTCGGCACCAGCGGCATGAAGGAATGGCCTGCGCCCACCGCGCGGATCGGCGCGGGCGCGGTCTTCAGAATCTGCGTCAGCTCGGCTTCGGATTTCGGAGACAGGCGTTGGCTCGGATAAGAGTGCTGGATGCCCGACCAGTTGCGCCATACCAGGTCGCCCTTCGCATCGGTGGCCGGCGGCGCGGGCGGCTCCGGCTTCTCGGCAACGGCGCGCTCGTAACCCAGCGCGCCAACCCCCACGACGGCGGCCGCGCCGACGCCCGATCCAATCAGAACATCACGCCGGTTCACGCTCATTGTTTGTCCTCCTCCGCCATGAAGCGGATCAGCTTTTCATAATCGTCGCGCGTGCAGGCGCTGCATTGGCCGCCTGCCGGCATCGCCTGGAATCCGGTGATGGCATGGGTGACGAGTGTGGGCAGTCCTTTCTGCCAGCGCGGATCCCATGCCTCGTGGTCATGCACCAAGGGCGCGCCCGATCCGTCGACGGCGTGACAGGCTTTGCAGGAATGATCGTAGAGCTGCGCCAGCGCGGGATCGGCAGGCTTCAAATTGGCCAGTTCTTCCGGCGTCGGCTTGCTCTTGCCGCAACCGGCCAACAGCAGGCCGGTACATATGAATATGAACGCGATACGCATGGTGCCCACCCCGAGTTATTCGCAAGATTTGTCGCAATCGATGCGCGATGCAATCCCACCCTCCCCTTGAGGGAGGATCGACAAAATTCGTAGCGCAGCGAAGAATTTTTCGGGGAGGGGTCGGGCAGCGGCGCATGACCCCTCCCCGAAATTTGTTCGCGTCCGTTCGCTGTCGCTCTCGGACCTCACAAATTATCGACCCTCCCTCAAGGGGAGGGTGGAATCTCTCAAGCACAAAAAAAGAGGGAGGGCTTTGAAGCCCTCCCTCCTCCGGCACACGCCGTTGCCCCCGGCGAATGCCTGCGCGAAACGTCTAATTACTGAGCGGTCGAGTAGTGGATGATCTGGCCGGTGTTGCCGATGGCGGTGGCCGAGGCCGACACGTTGCCGCCGATATTGGTCAGCGTGGTGGTGGTCGAAGCGTTCACCGCGGCGCGGTTGATCTGCCAGTTCGTGACATTGCCATAGGGCGCGTTGGTGTCTTCTTCCATGGTGTTGCTCACCGCCATCGACGCCAGCGAAACATCGTTGTTCGTGTTCGACACATTGGCGTGCATCGTGGCCGACGGATCGTTTGCCTTGCATTCCTGCGTCGAGTCGACGTTCGTGGAGGTCGGGTCCATCGAGATCGAGGCCGAGTTACACACCGCCTGGCTGGTCAGGCTCGTTGCCCCGCCAACATTGGTGACGTTCGCATAGACATCGGAATCGATGTTCTGCGTCGACGTGTACTGGTTGTTGATCACGTTGGTATTGTTCATCGTCGTGATGTCGATCGCGTTGCCGCCAGCCACCGCTGCGCCGGAGAGATTCCCCTGCACGCTGTCGGAGTCGAGGTTCAGCGTCGCGGTCTGGTTGTTGAGATTGACCTGACCGTTCAGGATATTGCTGGTGCCGCCATCATTGCTCCCGTCCGCGAAGGCCGAGGCCGTCATTAGCGTCAGCATGGCTGTAGCCGTGATAAGGGTCTTGGCGAGGCGCGTCATAGTGGTTCTCCTTGAAAGTGGGGGCTGCCGCACTTGCCATGCGGGGTTGGTTGCTGGGTGAATTGTCTCCCGGACCGGCGAGCGGATCGCTGGCCGTTCCGAAATTGGATACGCAGGCGCTGGTCGGCGCGTGATAGAGGCGGGACACCATCTCCAGCACCGCGCGTTCGACGACCGAACGCACCGCGAGCTGGATCGGCTCAAGGGCGCTTTCGCCGAGCGAAGCGTCGAAGAAGGTATGGCCGAGGAAGTCGAACACGCCGGCCTGAATCTGGCGGCCGATGATCTGCTTCTGGTAGGAGATCACGTCCACGACTTCGAGCGTGTTGGTGTCGACGAGACGCAGGTCGAGACCCACATTCATCACATACATGTTCGCGCCGGCCGTGCCCTTCAATGCATCCGTCGCGGTGCCGCCGCCATCGGCGCTGGCGCCCATCGAGCGGATGTTGAAGTTCACTTCGGTCACGCCGCCGACGAGGTAATAGTCGGAGCCGGGGATCGAGCCCGCGAAAATCTTGCGGTAGTCGCTGCCCTGCGGGGCGCCCTGTGCGCTGCCGCCGGAGATCAGCTTGTTGTTGGCATATTTCAATTCCATCTCGGCGACGGAGGTGTCGAAGCGCTCGACCAGTGGAACGCCCGCCTTGGAGAGCGCACTCATCGCCATCAGGGCGGCGCCCTGGGTGACTTCGCGTCCGGAGTTGTCCGAGCTGATCTTGCCGGTGTAGTCAGCGATCTGGCCAACCGCGATGCGCACCGGGCGGCCGCGGGTGTAATTCGCCATGCAGCGCAGGCCGTCCGAATAGGGCGTCTCGTTTGCGATCACCGGCGAGCCGCCGATCGGGGCCGTATAACGGCCGGTGACGGAGCTGGCTTCAGGCGTGATGCAGCCGGAAAGGGCAATGGCTGCAAGTCCGAAGACAAGCGGTTTGATCAGTTGTTTGCGTCCGCGCAAGGTCATGGGAGGGGCTTCCCTTTATCCTTCAAGAGTTTCAGTGGCCGTTCATGTCCACTGTGGCAGTCTGGTTTCCGTTGTTCGTCTGGTGCGAGTTCACGATGACGGTGTTGTTCGAGCCGGTCGTGATCACGTTCAGTGAGTTGCCTATTGCAGAGGCCGTGCCGTTCGAACTGTTCCCAAATCCGACACCCGCGTTCTGGCCGAGCGAGCTGAGGTTCTGCACGCCGGTCGAATGGGCCATCGTCGATGTGGTGAACTGGCCGTTCACGACGGAAAGGTTTCCGTTACCATCCCGCAGCGATACGTTGACCGGCTGCTGGGCGCTGCCCGCGTTCATCCCGTAGCCGGAATTGTAGGAGCCGGCGTCGTTGAAACCCGCGACCTGCGCCAGCGAAGGCGTTGCGAAGGTTGCGAAAATCGCCGCAAGGCAGAAGATCTTGGTCGTGTGCATCATGGGTGCGATGGCCTGTTGTTCCGCTGATCGAGGGAGCAACCGCCATGCCAAGTCCTAACGCGTATTAAGGCAGTGTCTGTTTCAAAGAAGGACAGGGACCGCTAGATTCCGCGGCAATCCTTAAAAGAGGCGCGTGTGGCCAAGCTGGAATTCTTCTTCGACTGCTCCTCGCCCTGGACCTATCTGGCCTTCACCCGTGTGCAGGACGTGATCGCACGGACCAAAGCCGAAGTGGTCTGGTGTCCCATTTTGGTTGGCGGGGTGTTCAACGCCGTGAACAAGGATGTCTATGAGCGCCGCGCGAACCCCGATCCGAGGAAAGCGTCCTATTCCGGGAAAGACTTGCAGGACTGGGCACGGCTCGCAGGCATCGCGATCGGAAAGCCGCAGCCTTTTCCGGTTAACGCCGTGCTGGAGATGCGCTGCTGCCTCGCCGCGGATGAAAAAGGAAAGCTGATCCCCTTCGCGCGCGAAGCCTTCAAGGCCTATTGGGGCGATCTGAAGGATGTCAGCAAGCCGGAGGTGATCGCCGATGTCTGCCGCACAGCGGGCCTTAACCCTGACGAGATTCTGGAGCGCGCCGCGGCGACATATATAAAGGACAAGCTGCGGGCAAACACCGAAGAGGTGATCGCGCGCGGCGGTTTTGGATCGCCCACCATGTTCGTGAACGGCACAGATATGTATTTCGGCAATGACCGCCTGCCGCTGGTTGAAGCGGCCCTGATGCGCGCGCATTAACAATCATGGACGCGACCACGCCGCCTTATGAACTTCCCGGAGAAGGGCCGCAGCCTTTCCTGCGCCTGCCATGGGCCGTCGGCGCGCTGGCGGCGTTGATGCTGGCGATCCAGGGCGTGTTGTCGCTTGTGCCAGGACAGGCGGATGCGATCCTGTTCAATTACGGTTTCGTGCCGGCGCGCTATTCATCTTCTTTTCTCGCCGCGCACGGCATCGATGGCGGTTCGCTGCTGGAGAAAGCGCTCCCCTTCTTTACTTATATGTTCCTGCATGCGGGCTGGATGCATGTCGTGGTCAACACGGTGTGGCTGCTCGCCTTCGGTACGGCGGTGGTGCGCCGCTTCGGGAGTGCGCGTTTCTTTCTCTTCTTTATCGTCTGCGGCGTCGCCGGTGCGGCGCTGCATCTGGCGCTCAACTGGCAGGCGGTTGCGCCGGTGGTCGGGGCTTCCGCCGCGATCTCCGGATTGATGGCGGTCGCGTTCCGGCTGATCGGCCGGGAAGGCAACGCTTTTTCGCCGCCGCAACCGCTGATGCCGATCCTGTCGCGGCGGATCCTGTTGTGGTCGGCGATCTGGGTTGTCATCAACATTGCCGCCGGGGTGACGGGTCTGGGTGCCGGGCCGGGCGCGCAATTCATCGCCTGGCAGGCCCATCTGGGCGGTTTCGCGGCGGGCCTGCTTCTGGCGGGATTATTTGATCCGGTGAACCGCTTGAACCCTGAGCCGTTGTAACCACATCAGACTCGTGGGGATTGCCCCATGGCTGCGGAGGTAACAATGAGCGACAACCCCAATACCGCCGGTGGATACCAGCCCCCGCCGCCTCCGCCGCCACAGGTTGAGCCGCATCACCCCTTCCCGGGCGTGCGCCTTCTTTATGCGATCGGTTACGGCATTCTCGCCTATTTCCTGCTTCATATCTTGTTCGCCGTCGCGCTGGTGCAGTTCGTGCTCTTTGCCATCAACGGCAAGCTCAACGAAGAACTGAAAGCTTTCAGCCTCAATCTGGTGCAATATCTGTTCGAGCTGGTGGCTTTCATAGTCTTCGCGCGCGATGAACAACCTTTCCCGATCGGACCATTCCCCAAGCGCGCCTGAAGGTCACGCTGCGCTCGAACAGTTTCAGCTTTCGCCCGATCTGATCCATCTCAATCACGGTTCTTACGGCGCCGTGCCAAGGGTGGTGCGCGACGAGCAGGATCGCTGGCGCGCGCATATCGAAAGCAATCCGACCGATTTCTTCCGCGATGAATTGCGTGTGGCGCTACGCAGGCTTGCGGGCGTCGCGGCGGGGCGTTTTGGCGGCCATGCGGACGATTGGGTATTTTGCGAGAACGCCACGGCGGCGGTGAATGCGGTGCTGTCGTCCTTCGGCCTGCAAGCCGGCGACGAGATCGTCACCACATCGCACGTTTATGGCGCCGTGCTGAAGGCGATGCGGATCTGGGCGCAGCGTTTCGGCGCGAAGGTTGTCGTCGCGCAAATCCCCGTCATTGTTGAAAGCGAAGAGCAGGTGGTTCAGGCCATCGCGAAAAACCTTTCGGATCGCACCAGGCTTCTGGTCATCGACCACATCACGTCGGCCACGGCGATCGTGTTTCCGGTTTCGCAGATTGTGAAAGCCGCGCACGCACGCGGGATTGCCGTGCTGGTCGATGGCGCGCATGTGCCGGGGCATCTGCCGCTCAACGTCGAAGCGATCGATGCGGATTGGTACACCGGCAATGCGCACAAATGGCTGTTCGCGCCCAGAGGCTGCGGCTTGCTGTGGACCGCGCCGGAGCGCCAGGCGCAAACGCTTCCGGTCGTGCTCTCGCATGGCTCGCCCGAGGGCTACACCCAGGCCTTCGACTGGATCGGAACGCGAGACCCGACGGCATGGCTTTGCTTCGAAGCGGCGTTGCATTTCCACGATGCGCGGGGCGGCGAATCGCTCATGGCGCGCAATCGAAAACTGGCGGCGGCGGCCGGCGACATGCTTGCCCGGCGGTTGGGCCTGCAAATCTCCGCGCCGGAGTCGATGCGCGGTGCCATGACATGTTTGACGCTGCGACCGTCGCCTTTGACCGCGTCCCACACGGGGTCATTGATCCATCGCCTGCGCGAATGCTGCAGCGCGGTATTGCCGGTCCATCTTTTCGAAGACATGCTTTGCATCAGGATTTCCGCACAGATTTATAATGAGATGGCGGATTACGATGTACTCGCCGATGCCTTTCCTGCCGCGTTGCAGCAAGAAATCGGGTTGTAACATTTGTGAAAGTATCATTGCAGCGCGGCAAAATCCCCATGTTACTATTGATACTATTCAGTATTTCGACTGTTGCGCCGCAAACACAAGTGGAATGACAAATCATCAGATGCCGCGGATTTGCTGCAAATCCGCTTGAAGAAATTTGTCGGCGGCCCTTTTCTCTCCGCAACGCAACAAATCCAGTCAGTGCTGTCGCCCGGAGCGATTTCTTCCGGCCGCTGACTCTTTGCACCAAGCGCCAACAACAGGCGCAGACGAACAGGAAGAGGGAAGCCACTTATGTCAGTAACGCGTTCAGTACGGACGAGCCGGTCCGCCACGCTCATCGGCGCATTGCTCCTTTCAACGGCGCTTGCCGCGCCGGCCTTCGCGCAGATCGAAGAAGTGGTCGTCACCGCGCAGAAGAAGACCGAAGACGCCCAGTCCGTTCCGATCGCGATCACCGCGTTCACGGGCCAGGACCTCAAGGATCATCAGATCCAGCAGTTCAAGGATCTGGTCTTCAGCACCCCGAACGTCAGCTACACCAAAGGCAATTTCACCGGCTCGGATTTCCAGATCCGCGGCATCGGCATCACCGCCGTCGGTTACGACGCCGAATCCGGCGTGGCCGTGCATGAGGACGACGTCTTCCTCAGCAACCCGCCGCTCGCCGAAGCGAATTTCTACGACCTGGAGCGCATCGAAGTGCTGCGCGGTCCGCAAAGCACATTGTATGGGCGCGGCGCCACGGGCGGCACGGTGAATGTCATCACCGCCAAGCCGAACCTCGACGAATTCCACGCCGACCTGGAAGGCACCTACGGCAACTACAATGCCCAGGAGATCAAGGGGATGGTGAATATCCCCATCATCGAAGGTCAGCTCGGCTTGCGTATTGCCGGCGACTGGCAGCAGCGCGACGGCTTCGTGAAGAACGTCGCCAATGGCGACAAGCTCGACGGGCGCAACCAGTATTCGTTGCGCGGCACGTTGCGCTGGACGCCGACCGCGCGCACCACCATCGACCTCATCGTCTCCGGCTCGCATGAAGACGACAACCGCATGCGTTCGCAGAAGCAGCTTTGCTCCTCCGATCCGACTGGAACGCTGGGCTGCCTGCCGGACTCGCTGTCGAACGGCCTCGTCAATCTGAACGCCGGTCAATCGACGATCGCGTCGAGCGTACAGGGCTTCAACTCGGCCTTCGCCGGAACGCCGCTCGCCGGCCTCGGCGGTGCATTGGGTCTTTATGACCTGTCCACGCCGCCGGCGACGCCGGCGCTGTGCCTGACGCCGGGCAATCCGTGCAACCCGTCCGATCCGCGCAAGGTCTATTCGGATTTCGATCCGAAATATAACGCGCAGGATGCGTTCTACGCGCTCAACTGGAAGCAGAACGTCACCAGCTGGCTGGATTCGACCCTGGTGGTCGGCTTCGACCGCGCCACGACCTATTCCCAGGAGAGCTACAACAACGTCAACGGATTGAACTTCGATCCGGTTCGTCTGGCGACGGCGGAAGGCACTTTCCTCGGCCTGATGAATGCGCTCGGCGGCCCGGCCTATGCCGCGCACTACGCGCCGTTCTTCTCGGTGCCGGGTTCGCTTCCGGTTTCCAATCCGGGCAATCTGGGCCTGATCAGCGGCGACATCGCCAAGTTCACGCCGCAGGCCACCGCGTTCGACCAATCGAACGGTTATTCCAAGCAGTACTCGGCGGAATGGCGCTTCAACACCAGCTTCGAAGGCCCGCTGAACTTCATGCTGGCCGGCTATTACCTGCGCACGACGACGAGCGGAAACTACTTCGTCGATACGCCGACGCTGGACTATCCGTCGGTCGTGCTGGGCGGCATCGAAGGCCTGTCCTCGCCTGCAGCGGCCGCGCTTTGCGCACCCACCGGCTGCATCTATGGACCGGGCTATTACAACAACAACGGTCACAAGGACTCGCTGACGTCGAAGGCGATCTTCGGCGAAGTCTATTATGACGCGATCCCGGATCTGTTGAAGTTCACCGCCGGTCTGCGCTGGACGGAAGATCAGAAGACGCAGGTTGGCCGCATCGAATTGCTCGATGGCCTGATCCCGATCGGAACGACGGGCAATGCGAACGACGTGATCTCCGGCCTCACGGCGCAGGGCGTTGACTTCGACGGCTCCACGCCGGGCGTTCAGCCCTGGCAGGTCAACAGCGTGAAGTACGACAAGGTGACGGGCCGTTTCGTGGCCAACTACACGCCGAAGCTCGACTTCACGGACTCGACGTTGATCTATGCGTCTTACGCGCGCGGTTATAAGGCGGGCGGTTTCAATCCGGGTGTCGCGCCGGGATTGGGCGTGCCGGTCAGCTACGCGCCGGAATCGATCAACGCCTATGAACTCGGCACCAAGAACCTTCTGCTGGGCAGCACGCTGCAGTTCAACGCGGACGTCTGGTACTACGACTACAAGAGCCTGCAGGTGTCGGCGATCGAGAACAACACCTCGGTCAACCAGAACATCAACGCGAAACTCTGGGGCGTGGAAGGCGAATTCTTCTGGGCGCCGGATACGCATTGGCAGTTCAACGTCAGCTTCGGCACGACGCAGTCCAGCATCGGCAATGTCGGTCTCGTCGACGACCGCAATCCGACCGCGGGCCGCAGCGATGTCGTGCTGATCAAGGACGCGACCTTGGCGCCGACTTCCGGCCAGAACTGCGTGCTCTATATGACGGGCGGGCAGACAGTTGCGCCGGCGGACAATCCTGCGTTCCTCGCGGCAGCCGCCGCATCGGGCGCGGGCGGCATCTTCTTCGCGCCGCCGGGTGGTTCGCATGCGCTGCAGGCGAACGGCGTTGCCAACACCAACTACGGCAGCTGCAACACCGCGCTTAATCCGCTCCTGAATGCGTTCGGTTACACGCACACCGATCCGAGCGGCAAAGGTTCGGGCTCGGGCGCGTTCGTCAATCTGAAGAACAACCAGCTGCAGAACACGCCGGACTTCACGGCCAGCATCGGCGCGCAATACACGTTCGATCTGGACGGCGGCTACACGCTGGTTCCGCGTGCGGACTATTACTGGCAGTCCCACATGTTCGCGCGAATCTTCAACGACAGCGCGGACCGGATCAAAGCCTGGGGCGTGGGCAATGCGCAGATCACGCTGAATGCGCCGGACAATCTCTGGTACGCGTCGCTGTGGGTGAAGAACGCCTTCAACAGCAACAATGTGACCGGCGAATACCTGGCCAGCGCGACGTCGGGCCTGTCGACGAACGAATTCCTGGGCGACCCCCGGACGTTCGGCATCACCGCGGGCATCCACTACTAGGCCGCCCAGCCGCCAGAATCGGGGTGCCGGATCATCCGGCACCCCCTTTTGGGCGGGACGCCGGGCCAGCCGCGCTTTCGAAAGACCGGTATTTCCGCGATCCGCGGAAATCCGATGAAATAGTGTGGCATTCCGGGCACAAGTCCGGGATCAAATGGCACTGGAAAAACCGGTCTGCCGACAATCTTCTTGCGGGCTACATACCCTTCATCCAGAGTTTCGGGTGAAAAAATCGCCATACTCTGCTGCCTATCGGGGACAGTGGGGGCTGGCAGTGACATTTCGCCATAAGGCGGATGCTAGGGGAGCTCAGGAAATGGTTGCTACGCGTTCATCGCGGACCGGTCGGTCCATGACGTTCATCAGCGCATTGTTGCTTTCAACGGCGCTTGCCGCGCCGGCCTTTGCGCAAATCGAAGAAGTGGTCGTTACCGCGCAGAAGAAATCGGAAGACATCCAGTCCGTTCCGATCGCGGTGTCCGCCTTCACCTCGCAGGACTTGGCGGCCCATCAAATCCAGGGCTTCAAAGACCTCCAGTTCAGCGTGCCGAACGTCACCTTCACGCACGGCAACTTCGGTCCTTCGAACTTCCAGATCCGCGGTATCGGTTCCGCCGCCGTTGCGACCTCCGGCGATAACGGCGTTTCGATCAACGAAGACGACGTCTACCTCTCCTCCCCGCCGCTGACGAGTGGCTCCTACTACGACACCGAGCGCGTCGAAGTTCTGCGCGGTCCGCAGAGCACGCTGTATGGCCGTAACGCCACCGGCGGCGCGATCAACGTCATCACCGCCAAGCCGGATGTCGATGCGTTCCACGCCGACCTCGAAGGCACCTACGGCAATTACGATTTCAAAGAAGCGCGCGGCATGGTCAACCTGCCGCTCATTCCGGGGCAGTTGGGCCTGCGCGTTTCCGGTTTCTGGGAAAGCCGCGCCGGCACGATCAAAAACATCTACCCGGGCATCAATCCGGGTTCCGGCATCAACGACAAGATGGATAGTCGTCACGACTATTCCGTGCGTACCGCCCTGCGGTGGACGCCGTCCGATCGCACGACCATCGACCTGATGGTGCAGACCGGCCACGAAGACGACAGCCGCGTCCGTGCGCAGGCCACGCGCTGCCACACCGATCCGTCGGGCGTGCTGGGTTGCTTGCCGGATAGCCTCGCGGCCGAACCCGCGAATGCGAATGCCGGCCTGAGCCGCACCTTCGGCAGTGACATCGGTCCGCTCGCCGGATCGCCGTTCCAGATCTACAACGTCACCGGCGCCGGCGCGGATCCGACGATCACCAATCCCGCCAAGCAGTTCATTCCGAACAGCCTTCGCACGGTCAACAGTGACTTCAATCCGCTCAGCCATGGCCGCGATCTGTTCGCGAAGTTGAACTGGAAACAGACCATCACGCCGTGGCTCGATGCCAACCTGTTGCTCGGCTACGACAACCAGGGCGGACGGAGCCAGCAGGCCTATACGACCAACCCGGGCTCCGACTATGCGGACTTCGCGCCGACTTGCGTGCAGAAGCTGGCGATCACGGGCTTGGCCAATCCGGCATTCTGCCCGGCGATCACCACCTTCGGTCCGGCCCTGCCGTTCAACCGGGTTGCGGCCGCGCAGGCGGTCTTCGGCGCCATCGCACCGATCAGCTTCAACAACTACTTCGCCGGCCATATCGGCACGTTGCCGCTCTCGTCGGTGCTGAACAACGGCACGGTGGGCAATTCGATCGCGCGCTATGTCGATCACGATTCGGCTTATGACCAGATTTCCGGTCAGAACAACGAAGACACCGCAGAGCTTCGCTTCACGTCGAACTTCGATGGTCCGTTCAACTTCCTGCTCGCCGTCTACCACCTCGATTATCACGACTACAATGTGCAGTACTTCGTGAACAACAGCGGCGCCTTCGACTATCCGGGCATCATCCTGGGGCCGTTGCTGGCGGCGGACGGTACGGTGCTGTCGCCGACGCAGTTCAACAGCAACAACCAGGACTATCATTTGAAGTCGAGCGCCATCTTCGGCGAGCTCTATTATAACGTCACCGACGACTTCAAGCTGACGGGTGGTCTGCGCTACACGGACGACAAGAAGCACTTCGAGTCGAAGTCGATCGCCCTCCAGGCGATCCAGGCGATCGGTTCGACAACGCCGCCGGCCAGCAACCCGAACTGCGCCTTCGCCGGAGCGGTTTGCGATGCCAACGGCTTCCTGCTCCAGAGCAAGACCTACAAGGCCTGGACGGGCCACGCTGTCGCGACATGGACGCCGAAGACCGACTGGTCCGATCAGACCACGGTCTACGCCTCCTATTCGCGCGGCTATCGTTCGGGTGGTTTCAATCCGCCGGCGAGCGTGCCTGGCCTCTTCCCGACGTCATTCGCGCCGGAAAAGGTCGACTCCTTCGAAGTCGGTACGAAGAACACCTTCGAAACCGGTCTGGGTGCGGTGCAGGCGAACGTCACCGGCTGGTACTACAAGTACCAGGGCTACCAAGTCTCGCAGATCATCAACCGTCAGTCGGTGAACGGAAACATCAACTCCAACCTGTATGGCGCGGAGGGTGAGTTCTTCTGGGCACCGAGCGACGATCTGCAGTTCAACGCGAATGTCGGTTACACGCATTCGAAGATCGGCAACACCGCTCAGCTGGACACGCGCAGCCCGACACTCGGCACGCATGGCTGGACGCTGCTCAAGGACTCGAATGGCGCGAACTGCGCCCTTCAGACCCCGGGCGGCGGTGCGGCGGCGACGCCGCTGACGTCTCCGATCCCGGGCCTCATCGCTGCGCCGCCGGCGCAGCCTGGCGCCTCGGTGGCGGAATATGCCGGCTACCTCAACAGCAATGCGGGCGTTCCGTTCGGTCTTCCGGCCGGCGCCGTCACTTGCGGCACGTTGCAGGCGGTCCTCAACGCGGTTGGCGCGGGTGCGGGTGGTGCGGGCTATGTCGCTTCCGGCGGCGTTCTCGACAACCTGTCCGGCAACAAGATGCCGAACACGCCGACCTTCACCCTCAGCCTGGGCGTTCAGTACACCTTCCACCTCGGTGGCGATTACACGATCGTTCCGCGCTTCGACTACTACTGGAACGGCAAGTCGTGGGGCACGATCTACAACGATCCGGCCGATCGCATGAAGTCGTACGACGTGATGAACGCGCAGATCCAGTTGAACGCTCCGGATAACTTCTGGTACGCGCGCGCCTGGGTGCAGAACATCCAGAACAAGACGAACGTGACCGGCATGTATGTGACCGACCCGTCGTCGGCGCTCTTCACCAACCTCTTCGTTGGCGATCCGCGCACCTACGGCCTCACCCTGGGCGTTCACTTCTAAGAGAAGCGGACACAGGACAGATCAAGGGCGTCGGGAAACCGGCGCCCTTTTTCTTTGCTCTTCGCCGCGCGCGACATCGCGGCGGTTGGGCTGGTGCCTATGCGGTGCCAAGCTTGGCGGCAGAGAACCAGAGATGAGCGGCGCTATGGAAATCCGAAACGTGGGAAAATCGGGGCTGCGCGTCTCCGCGGTGGGCCTTGGTTGCAACAATTTCGGCAGACTCGACATCGAAAGCTCGCGCAAGGTGGTGCATCGCGCGCTCGATCTGGGCATCACCCTGTTCGACACAGCCGACATCTACGGCAACAAGGGCGGCTCCGAAGAGCAGCTCGGCGAAATCCTGGGCGCGCGCCGCAAGGACATCGTGCTGGCCACGAAATTCGGCATGGCGATGAGCGACATCCAGCAGGGCGCGTCACGGCGCTACATTCTGCAGGCGGTGGAGGACAGCCTCCGCCGCTTGAAGACCGACTGGATCGATCTCTACCAGCTGCACCAGCCCGATCCGCTGACGCCCATCGAGGAAACGCTGCGCACGCTCGACGATCTGATCCGGGCGGGCAAGGTGCGTTATGCCGGATGCTCCAACCTGAAGGCCTGGCAGGTGGCGGACGCCCATTGGACGGCAAAGACGCAAGGCTTCAATCGCTTCATCAGCGCGCAGGACGAATACAGCATGCTGGTGCGCGACGCCGAACGCGAACTCATTCCCGCGCTGGAAGCGAAGGGCATGGGCCTGTTGCCCTATTTTCCGCTCGCATCCGGCATGCTTACCGGCAAATACCGGCATGGCGGCGAACTTCCCGCCGGCACGCGCATGGCGCTGATGAAGCGCTTCACCGACCGCTACATGACCGAGGAAAACTGGGCCATTGTGGACAGGCTGCAGGCCTTCTGCGACGCGCGCGGCCACACCTTGCTGGAGCTTGCATTCAGTTGGCTTCTGTCCCGGCCATCTTTGGCCAGCGTGATCGCCGGCGCCACCAAGCCCGAGCAGATCGAGATGAATGCGAAAGCGGCGGACTGGAAACTCTCCGCGCACGACTTGGCGGAAATCGACAAGATCACCAGAAAATAGATTCACGCGAAGGCGCGAAGCCCGCGGAGTTATAACCCACATCGTCATGGCCGGGACAAGCCCGGCCATGACGGTTTGTAGAGAGCGAATGACTCCGCGCCTCCGCGTGAGATTTTCTATTCCGCGGCCGCCGGGGCGTGCTTGTGGCCGCGGCCGCGCCAGTTGCCGATGCGCTCACCCAGATGATCCATGTACGTGTAGATCACCGGCGTGATGTAGAGCGTCAGAAGCTGTGAAAGCATCAACCCGCCGACAACCGCGAGGCCGAGCGGCTGGCGCGTTTCGCCCCCGCTGCCGAAGCCGATCGCGATCGGAATGGTGCCCATGAGCGCCGCCATGGTGGTCATCATGATCGGGCGAAAACGGATGACGGCGGCTTCGAAGATCGCCGCTTCCGCCGGAATGTTCTCGCCGCGCTCACGCGCCAGCGCGAAGTCGATCATCATGATCGCGTTCTTCTTCACGATGCCGATCAGCATGATCATGCCGACGAACGCATAAAGGCTGAGCGGCACGCCGAACAGCCACAGCGTGATCAGCGCGCCCACCGCCGCCGACGGCAGGCCCGACAGGATCGTCAGCGGGTGGATAAAGCTCTCATAAAGAATGCCCAGCACGATATAGACGACGACCAATGCCGCCAGCAGCAGGATGCCGGTGCCGCGGGTGGATTCCTCGAAGGCCTGCGCGGTGCCCTGGAACGAGGTCTGCACGGTGTCCGGCAGGCCGATCTGGGTCTGCACTTTGCCGATGGTGCGGACGGCGTCGCTCAAGGCATATCCGGCGGCCAGATCGAACGAGATCGTGACCGACGGAAGCTGGCCCTGATGGTTGATGCTCAGCGCCATGGTGCTGTTGGTGATCTTGGTGACGGAGGTCAGCGGCACCAGCGTTCCGTCCTGCGCGGTCACATACAGCCGGGAGAGGTCTTTCGGCCCGGTCTGATATTTGTCCTGCACCTCCAGGATCACTTCATAAGTGTCCGACGATCCATAGATCTGCGAAATCTCTTCGCCGCCGAACGCCGCGCCCAGCGCGGTTTCCACCGCCGCGGGCGTCACGCCCAGTGCCGCGGCGCGGTCGCGGTCGATGACGACATTCACGGCCGGCGTCGAAAGCTGCAGATCGCTCGTCACATCCACGAAGCCTGGCGCGGTGGACAGCGCTTCCATCAGGCGGTTGGAGGAAGTCTGCAACTCATCCATGTCGAGATCCTGCAGCGTGTATTGGTACTGCGATTTCGACAGCCTGCCGCCGATGCGGATGGGTGGCGGCACCTGCATATAGATATTGATGCCGGGAATGCGCGACAGTTTCGGGCGCAGCTCGCGCACCACTTCCTCGGCGGAGAGATGATGGCAGAACACCACCATCCAGCATTTTGACTGGCGCTCCGAAACCGGCTTCAGGCTTCCGAAGATGCGCCCGCTGTTGACGGCGGAGCTGGCGCCCCCCGATCCGACCGACGACATGAATCCATCGATATCGGGGTCCTGGGCAACGATGGCCGCCGCCTGCTTCTGATAGCGCACCATCTGGCCGAAGGACGTGCCGTTCGCCGCTTCGGTGAGGCCGAAAATCTGCCCGGTGTCGCTGGATGGCAGGAAGTCTTCCTGCATGACCATGAACATGCCCACCGTCGCCAGGATGCTGGCGAAGAACACGCCCAGGATCGTGCGCCGGTGCTCCAGGCTCCAGCGCAGCGAATGTTCGTAGCGGTCCTGGATGCGATTGAACGCATTCTCGCTCCATTCGTAGAAGCGGTTGTGCTTCCTGTTGTGCTCCGATTGCAGAAGCCGCGCGCACAACATGGGCGTCAGCGTCACCGATACGATGCCGGAGAACACGATCGCCAGCACGATGGTCACGGCGAATTCGTGCAGCAGGCGCCCCATGATGCCGCCCATGAAGACCAGCGGAATGAACACCGCGGCGAGCGAAACGGTCATCGACAGAATGGTGAAGCCGATTTCGCGCGAGCCCTTGAGCGCTGCCTCGAACGGCTTTTCGCCTTCCTCGACATGGCGCACGATATTTTCGAGCATGACGATGGCGTCGTCCACGACAAAGCCCACCGATAGCGTCAGGGCCATCAGCGACAGGTTGTCGAGGCTGTAGCCCAGGAACGACATGCCGGCGAAGGTGCCGATGACGGCGATGGGCAGCGCCAGCGAGGGAATGATCGTCGCGGTGACCGTGCGCAGGAACACGAAGATCACGGCGATGACGAGGATCGCCGCCAGAAGTAGCGTTTCTTCCACGTCATGCACGGAATCGCGGATGGACTGGCTGCGGTCGTAAAGCACGTTCAGCGAAACCGTCGCGGGCAGTTGCTCCATGAAATGCGGCAGGATGCTCTTGATCCCGTCCACCACCTGAATGGTGTTCGAGCCCGGCTGGCGCTGGATTGCCAGCACGATGGCGCGGTTGCCGTTGAACCAGCTCGCGTTGAACTTGTTTTCGACGCCGTCCACCGTCTTGGCGACGTCCTGAACCCGAACCGGCGCGCCGTTCTTGTAGGCGATGATCTGCTGGTCGAACGCTGCGGCGTCCTGCAGCTGCCCGCTCGAATGCACGACGACGGACTGGCGGTAGCCGTTTAGCTGCCCTGTGGGGATGTTCGGATTGGCGGCATTGGCGATGTTCGCCACCTGGTCAATGCCGATTCCGCGCGCGGCCAGTGCCACCGGATCGGCCTGGATGCGCACCGCGAATTTCTGCGAGCCATAGACGTTGACCTGCGCCACGCCGTTCAGCGTGGAGATCTGCCGCGCCAACAGCGTTTCGGCGTATTTGTCCACTTCCTGCAAGGGCAGGGTGGGCGAGCCCATCGCCAGATACATGATCGGCGAATCCGACGGATTCACTTTGCGCATCGTCGGCGGCGACGGCATGTTCTGCGGCAGATGGTGACCGGCAGCCGAGATCGCGGCCTGAACGTCTTGCGCCGCGCCGTCGATATTGCGGTCAAGGTCGAACTGGATGGTGACTTGCGTCGAGCCTTGCGTGCTCGACGAGCTCATCGAACTGATGCCGGCGATGGTGGAGAACTGGTTCTCCAGCGGCGTCGCCACGCCCGACGCCATCGTTTCCGGATCGGCGCCCGGCAAGGATGCCGACACCACGATGGTGGGAAAATCGACGGCGGGAAGTTCGCTGACCGGCAGCGAGGAATATCCGAACAGGCCGAAGATCACCAATCCCGCCATGAGCAGGATGGTCATGACCGGGCGGCGGATGAAGGTTTCGGAGATATTCATCGCGCGGCGGCGGCCTTATGGCCGTGCGCCCCCTTCTTGCCCATGATGGTCACCGGCTTGCCGGGGATCACCCGAAGCTGGCCATCGGTAATGACCTTCTGGCCGATCTTGAGTTTGCCCTGAACCGCGGCCACCTGGCCATCGTCATTGAGCACATTGACCGGAACCAGAACCGCGTTGCCGTTTTCGAGCGCGTACACATAACGGCCGTCGGGGCCGACGTTCACCGCGTCATGCGGCACGACGATCGCACGGTTGAACTGGTTGAGCGCCACGGCGACATCGACCACCTGTCCGGGCACCAGCTTGTTGTCGGTGTTGGGGAAGGTGGCGCGCAACTCGATCGTGCCCGTGGTGGCGCTGACCGCATTGCCGACGAAATCCACCTTCGCGCTTTCATGGACCGCATCCGTGTTGTGCGCCTGCACATTGGCGATCAACGCGCCGCTGGCCATGCGCTGCTGGATCTGCGGCAGATCCGATTGCGGCAGGAAGAAAGAAACCTTCACCGGATGGATCTGCGTGATCGTCACCAGCGCATTGGTGTCGTTCGCCTTGATGAGATTGCCGGGCTGGATCAGGATCGGTCCGGTCTTGCCGTCCACCGGTGAGCGGATCACCGACCATTCCAGATTCAACGCCGCCATATCGGTCGCCGCCTTGTCGGCTTTTACCGTCGCGGTGAGCGCCTGGGCCTGGGCCACGAACTGATCGCGCTGCGAGGACGACGCCGCGCCCATCTTGGCGAGAATGGAATAGCGCCTGGCATCGTTGTTGGCGCTGGCGAGCGAGGCTTCGTCCCGCGCCGTGGCGGCTTTGGTCTGCGCCAATGCGGCTTCGAACGGCTTGGGATCGAGGCGGAAAAGAATATCGCCCGCTTTCACCGTCTGGCCTTCGGTGAACGCGGCGGAGTCGAGCTGGCCGTCCACCCGCGCCGTGACCTGCACGGTGGCGTTCGCAACGATGGTGCCGATGGTCTGCTCATACGCCGTCACATTGCTTTGCGTGACGGTGCCCACCCGCACCGGCGGCGGCGGGATCACACGCTCCGGCGGTGCCGTCAGCGTGTCGACCGCATACCAGACGAGGGCCAGCGCGACGACGATTCCCACCGCGCTTGCGATCAGGCGCGTGCGCGGGTTCGCCTGCCGCACGCTGTCCGGAAAGCCTTGCACCGCGGCCGGAACAGACTGAAGAGAGTCAGGGAGCCTGATATTCATCGCCATCCAAATCTACTGTCTTGCGCCGGCGTTCCACGGCTGGCCGCACGATCCTCGCAAGAACCTTGAAACAAACGCGCTCCCGCGGGTCTCCTACCATGCCCGTAGGGAATTGCGAGGTTCGCACGGTTACGATTGAGAAATGTCATACGGCAAAGACGTGTCGGCCGCCGTTCGGGCTGCGGCCGGCCCTCTTTGGCGATCGCAACCAGGCGGGGCCTGTAGCTCCAATTCCCCGGTCGACCGAGCGCGGGATAAGGAAAATCCCTTATTTTACAAGGCATTACCTGTTCGGCGCGGCGCGAACCTGGAATCATTGGCGGAATCTGGGGTGAATTTGCCCGGAAACCCTGGCTTTTTTTGACCCAAGGATTGGCAGTGGCGCATCCGGGGCGGCCCTGTTTGCGGTTGCGAAAGGCGGCGTCTATAAGCGCGCGCTCCCGAACGCGCCGGTCCCCATGGATATTCGTAACATCGCCATTATTGCTCACGTCGACCACGGCAAGACCACGCTGGTCGATCAGCTGCTGAAACAGTCCGGTTCCGTCCGCGACAACCAGCACATGGACGAGCGCGCCATGGACTCCAACGACCTGGAGCGCGAACGCGGCATCACCATTCTGGCCAAGTGCACATCCGTCGATTGGGAAGGCCACCGCATCAACATCGTCGATACGCCGGGCCACGCCGATTTCGGCGGCGAAGTGGAGCGCATCCTGTCGATGGTCGATGGCGTCGTGCTGTTGGTCGATGCGGCGGAATCGGTCATGCCGCAGACCAAGTTCGTTCTCTCCAAGGCCCTGAAACTGGGGCTTAAACCGATTGTCGTGATCAACAAAATCGATCGCCAGGACGCGCAGCCGGAAGAGACGCTGGAAAGCATCTACGACCTCTTTCTCGCGCTTGAGGCAAACGATTACCAATTGGATTTCCATGTTTTGTATGCATCCGGGCGCAACGGATGGGCAGTCGCCGATTTGAAGGATGATAGGAAGGACCTGTCGCCCCTCTTTGCCAGAATTGTCGCAGACATTCCCAAGCCGAAGGCTTTGGAGAAGGCGGGAGATGAATTTCCCTTCACAATGCTGGTTACCACGCTGGAAGCAGACCCCTATCTGGGCCGAATCCTCACCGGCCGCATCGAAACCGGCGCCATCAACGTCAACCGCGTGATCAAGGCGCTGAACGCCGAAGGCAAGGAAATCGAGCGCACCCGCGTCACCAAATTGCTGGCGTTCCGCGGGCTTGCGCGTGTTCCGGTTTCCCGCGTGGAAGCGGGCGACCTTGTCGCCATTGCCGGCCTGCCGCAAGCGACCGTGGCCGATACGCTGTGCGACGTGAATGTGGAGGAGCCGATCGCGGCGATCCCGATCGATCCGCCGACCTTGGCGATCACGCTGGCCGTGAACGATTCCCCGCTTGCGGGCCGCGAGGGCGACAAGGTGCAGAGCCGCGTCATCCGCGACCGCCTGCTGCGCGAAGCCGAAGGCAATGTCGCCATCAAGGTGCATGAGACCGGCGAAGGCGCTTATGAAGTGTCCGGCCGCGGCGAACTCCAGCTCGGCGTTCTCATCGAGCAGATGCGCCGCGAAGGTTTCGAGCTTTCGATCTCGCGTCCGCGCGTGATTTTCCAGACCGGCGAGAACGGCGAGCGTCTGGAGCCGATCGAAGAAGTCACCATCGACGTGGACGATCCCTATGCCGGCGTCGTCATCGAAAAGATTTCGCTGCGCAAGGGCGAATTGCAGGACATGCGCCCGACCGGCGCGGGCAAGACGCGCCTTGTGTTCTTCGCGCCGTCGCGTGGCCTTATCGGCTATCACGGCGAATTCCTCACCGACACGCGCGGCACCGGCGTCATCAACCGCATGTTTCACAGCTATGCGCCCTACAAAGGCACGCTCGAAGGCCGCCGCGAAGGCGTGCTGGTCGCGACCGGCGACGGCGAAGCGGTGGCCTATGCGCTGTGGTACCTGGAAGAGCGCGGCAAGCTGTTCGTCACGCCGGGCACCAAGATCTATCAGGGCATGATCATCGGCGAGCATTCGCGGGACAACGATCTCGACGTCAATCCGCTGAAGGCCAAGCAGCTCACCAACATCCGCACCACGTCCAAGGATGAGGCGGTGAAGCTGACGCCCGTCACGCCGATGACGCTGGAACAGGCCATCGCCTATATCGAGGACGACGAGCTGGTCGAAGTGACGCCGCAATCCATCCGCCTGCGCAAGCGCGCGCTGCTGCCGCATCTGCGCAAGCGCGCGAAGGCCGACGCGGAGTAATTCGTTTCCCGCGTTATTCCTGCCTCGTCATGGCCGCCCTTGTGGCGGCCATCCATTTTCCAGAGGCCAATGGCTTGCGTTAATGGATGGCCGGGACAAGCCCGGCCATGACGTTTTGAGGCTTAGTCTTGCGGCTTTAGTCCCAGCCGCCCGGCGATGATGTTATCCACGATGCGCTTGGGCAAACTGCCGGTGACGAAATCCTGCAGGCCGTTGGGCGACACGGTGTAATGCACCTTCGGATTCTTCAGCGTCAGCGCTCGCCACACCGTTTCCCCGATCTTCTCCGGCGGATATCCCTTGCGGCCCAGATCGAGCATGAATTTCTTGATCGTGGCCATCGACGCGGCATAAGGCGTGTTGTCGTAACGCGTGGTGTCGATCTGGTCGGCCTTGTCCCAGATCGGCGTCGCCACCGCGCCGGGGGCGACGACGATCACATCGATGCCGAAGATCATCAATTCGCGGCGCAGCGATTCCGAAAGACCTTCAAAGCCGAACTTCGATGCGTTGTAAGGCCCCATGAACGGATTGGCGTTGCGCCCGCCGACGCTGGTAATGTTCACAATGCGTCCTTTGTCTCCGTGCCGTGAAGGATCGGCGCCGAGCAGCGGCGCGAACGCCTGCGTCACGATCAACTGTCCTGTGAGATTCACTTCGAGCTGATTGCGGAACTCGTCCACGTCCAGATAGAGCAGCGGCCCCGCCACCGCGATGCCGGCATTGTTGACGAGACCTGACAACGTGTCATTGCCGAGCGCGACCGCGACTTGATCGGCGCCGCGTTTTACTGCGGCGGTGTCGGTCACATCGAAGAGAAGTGGCGTGAAATTCTTGCCGAACTCTTTGGTCAATCTGTCCGCATCGGCCTGTTTGCGCAGGCTGCCGAAAACGCGAAATCCTTTGCCGATGAGCACTTTCGTGCAGCCCCAGCCGATGCCCGTGGAGGACCCGGTAACAACGACACTTTTCATTTTGCGCCCCTTCCAATAAGCCTGTGCCACTATAGCGGAAAGGAAGCCCGGCATGACGATCGATCGCGATACCATCGCTTTCGCCCACAGCCTCGCCGATGCTGCGGCTGACGTCGTCCGCCCCTATTTCCGCCAGCGCATCCGGGTCACTGACAAGGGCGCCACCGGTCCCAAGCCCATTTTCGATCCGGTCACCGATGCCGACCGCGGCGCGGAAACCGCGATGCGCAATCTCATCCACGCCGAACGCCCGCGCGATGGGATATTGGGCGAGGAGCACGGCCATGAAACCGGCACCAGCGGGCTCACCTGGATTCTGGATCCCATCGACGGCACGCGCGCCTTCATCACCGGCCGCCACACCTGGGGCACCTTGATCGCACTGCATGACGGCACGCGGCCCACGCTCGGCATCATCGACCAGCCGATCCTGCGCGAGCGCTTCATCGGCCATAGCGGCAAGAGCGAGATGATCACCGCCGACGGGCGCGAGCCTTTGCGCGTGCGGGCCTGCTCGTCGCTCTCGCAAGCGGTCGTTTCGACGACGCATCCCTGGAGCTATTTCGACCGCACGCAACGGGCGGCATTCGAAAGCGTGTGCGAAGTATCGCGCATGAGCTATTTCGGCGGCGATTGTTATGCCTATGCGTTGCTGGCGATGGGCTTCATCGATGTGATCATCGAAGGCCGGCTCGCGCCCTGGGATGTGGCCGCGCTGATTCCGGTGATCGAAGGCGCAGGCGGCATCGTGACGGACTGGGAAGGCGATCCTTTTTCCAACGGTGGCAGCGTGATCGCGGCCGGCGATCGGCGCACCCACACCGAAGCCATCGCCATGCTCAAAGGCAAGGGTTGATTCGCGGGCTGACGTTCAAGCGACTGTGAACGGCGAACGCCCCGCGCCGTGGCAAGCTGATCCGTGTCGGCAAATCGGGGATGGCGATGCTCAACACAAAGACGGCAATTCAGGCGGCGCTGGTTGGCGGGCTGCTGGCGGGTGCGATCGATATCGGCGCGGCGTGTTTGATCTTTCACGCGCCACCGGGGCCGGTGCTCAAATCGGTGGCCGCCGGACTGGTCGGCCGTGAGGCTGCGCGCGCCGGCGGCACGAACATCATTCTGCTCGGCGCATTCCTGCAGGAATTCATCTCGGTCGTCGCGGCGGGCATCTATGCCTTCGCATCGATGCGGCTGCCGATCCTTATCCGCCAATGGCTGATCATGGGCGTGCTGTTTGGCGGCGCCTGCGATCTCTTCCTGATGCATATCGTCGGCCCGCTCGCAGGGCTGCACATGCAGACGGTGGGCACCTATGGCTGGTGGGCCAATCTGATCGCGAATATGCTCACCTTCGGACCGCCGATTGCGTTTGTGAACCAGTGGTTCGCCAAACGAAGGTGAAGCCGAAGCTGAGGGGAGCATGACATGCGCGGCGTAATCGGGATTCTTTTCGCTGCGCTCCTTCTTCCCATGGCCGCAAACGCAGCCGATGCAAGGGCCGACGCCATCGCCTCCATCGATGCGGCAATGCCGGACGCCGTTCAGAAGCAAGGCTTCGGCGGCGTCATTCTGATCGAAGTCAAAGGCAAGCCGGTTTTCGAGAAAAGCTACGGCTTTGCGAATCGCGAGAAGAAGATCGCCTTCACGCCGCAGACGATTGCGCAGATCGGCTCGATCACGAAATCGATGACGGCCTTTGCGATCCTCAATCTCGCGCGGCAAGGCAAGATCGACATCGAAAAACCGGTGAAGACCTATCTGGCCGGTGCGGCCGATCCCGCCGGTTCGGCGACCATCCATCAGATTCTCACGCATCATGCCGGTCTAACCGATCATTGCGGCGATGATTTCGATCCTTTGACGAAAGAGGATGAACTCAAAAGATGCATGGCCAGACCGCTCGCATTTGCGTCGGGCGACGACCACTACTCCAACATGGGCTACAGCATTCTGGCCGCGGTGGTGGAGCAGGTGTCGGGCCAAAGCTGGGAGAGCTATCTGCGCGAGCACCTTTGGCAACCCCTCGGCATGAAGAACACCGGCCTCACGCAATTCGGTGACGCGAAGCCGGAGCAGTTCGCTTACGGCTATCCGCCGGGCAACCCGCGCGACGACGTGATCTCCAACTCCATCGCGAAACTGAAGGGCGCGGACTGGAATCTCAAGGGCAATGGCGGCACACAATCCACCGTCGTCGATATGGAGCGCTACTATCAGGGCCTGACGGGAAAGATACCCGGCGTCCCGCGCGACGTCGCATCGCTAATGATGACGCAGCACGATCCGATCGAAGGCGAAGCGTGGGAAGGCTATGGGCTCGCGGTGCGGCTCGACAAGAACAACAAGCCCTATCGCGTGGGCTTCGCGGGATCGGATGGCACCTTCTTCGCGTATTTCGGTTGGCTGCCGCAGCAAGATGTCTTCGTCTATGTGGTCGGCAACAATAGCGATGCGAATGTGACGCCGGTGGTACAGACGGCGCTCCGGGCCGCGCTGAAGATCGCGGGCATTACGCCGGACATGCTGCAGCCGAGGAAATAGCTAGACGAATTTGCCCACGAACGCATCGAACGCGCTCCAGAAGCGAGCGCGGATGGGGTCGCTCTCCATCAGGATCTCGTGCTCGGCTTCGGGCATGTCGAACAGTTCGCCTTTCGGCAGGTGCTTGATCAATTCGTGTTCGGCGGTCACATCGACGATGCGGTCCTTGCCCGCCGCGCAGATCAGGACCGGTGTCGTGATCGCTCCGGCATAGCTGGGCGCCATCACGGTCGCCATGCTGCGATAGGCGGCTTCGAGCCAGCCCCAGGTCGGTCCCGCGAGGCGAAGATCGGGATGGGCGCGCAGGAAATCCTGTGTGCGCTGGAAGCGCGCGCGGTCGGAGGTCACAAGCTGTGTCTCGAACGTGACTTTGTGCGGATCGCGCAGCTCCATGCCCCATACCCAATCGTTGCCGGCACCGATCTGGTTTTCGATCCAGCAGGCGGCGCGTGCGATCGCGCGTGGATAGCCGCGTGTCAGCGCGCGCAGCATCGGCGCGGACAGCACGGCGCATTTGAAGGCGCTGGGACGGTCATGCATCGCGCGCAGCGCGATATGGCCGCCCATCGAATGGGCGAGGATCACCGGCGGCTTGTCCGTCAGCGGGTTCACCACTTCGTCCATGAACAGCCACAGCGCGGAATCATATTCGGCGAAATTGCCGACATGCGCTTTCAGCGGATCGGCGAGGAAGCGATAGCTGCCGCCCTGTCCGGGCCAGTCGAAGGTGGCGACGGTGAAGCCGCGCCCCTGCAGCTCGCCGATGACCTCGACATATTTCTCGATGAACTCGGTCTGGCCATGCAGCAGCACGCAAACGCCGCGCCCGGGTGTTCCGGACGCGGCGTCGAAGATTTGCGTGCGAAGACGTTTGCCGTCGCGGGTCGTGATGAAACGCGGTTGCGTCATAAGAGTTTCTCCCCCCGTTTACGGGGGGAGTGCTGCCGCAGGCAGCGAGGGGGGCAAGCGCGCCCACTCACCCCCTCCGCGTCGCTTGTGCGACGCACCTCCCCCGTGAAACGGGGGAGGATCATCTCAACCGCGCGCCTTGGCGAGGATCGGGCCGAGTTTCATGGCGAGGCCCATGTCGCCGGCAACGCGCAGCTTGCCCTGCATGAACGCGGAGGTGCCGTCGAGTTCGCCTTTGACCATTTTTTCAAAATCCGAGAGCGCGACCGAAATCGTGCAATCGGCGGTCTTGCCGTCGCCGTCCGTCACCGTGTTCGGCGTGGACTTGCCGTCGATATACACGCTGCCCGGTTCGCCGAAATCGAATTTCAGCGTGCCGCCGAGGCCGGAGTTTTCACCCAGCGTGCTGCTCATCTGCGAGATGATCTGCTTGACCTGTTCCGAAGCCATGAAAGTTGTCCTTCCCTTAAACCTTTTGAATCCAGTTCCCACCGCCAGCGTTGTGGTCCCGGATTGCGGGTATCCAGCCGAGGCGCGAGGGCGAATATGAGCATTTGTCATTAACCGGCACAACTCCCGGAAGAGGCGGATTTCGTCAGAGGCTTCGGGCCATTGGCGATGGGGAAATATGGACTTAAGCTTGCCCCCGGGGAAATACCGGGGCGCGCGCGTGAGCATCACGGAAGAGAACGAGACAGATATTCTGGATTCGGCGCTGCCGGAGCATCCGCAAAAGCGCGATGCGATGGGCAATGCGTTCTTCTACCACCACTTCGCGATGATGCTGTTCATCGTTGCCGGATGGGCAGTGCCGTTCCGCCCACTGCTTTGGTTCTACGTCTTCTTCATTCCTTCCGTCGTGCTGCAATGGCGGTTGAACAAGAACACCTGCATCCTCAACAACATCGAAACCATGATCCGCACGGGCCGGTGGCGCAACATCAAGAATACCGAAGAAGGCGGTTGGCTCTGGACGCTGGCGCGGCGCCTCACCGGCTGGGACATTTCCCATTTCGCGATGGACGTCTTCATCTACTGTCTGATGGGAACCTTCCTGCTGCTCGGCCTCAGCCACCTGAAAGGGTGGCTGTTCTGGGGCTGACCGGAAAAAGAAGATTCACGCAGAGTCGCAGAGATGCGCGACTGTTGGCGATGCGCTTCAGTCCTTCTTTCAGCTTAGGCGCGCCAAAGTTGATCAACAGGCCTACGGGTAAGTTCATCAGTCTCAGATATGGCAGCAACTACTTCTGATGAACTGGAGCAAATCGCTCGACGGATTTCAGTTCGACAGCGACCCGGTCTTCGACAAGCAAATCGATGCGGCAGACGTCCTTGAATTGAAGGCCGTCATATTCGAACGAGACAGGCACTTGCCGCGCCGCGCGCAAACCGCGCCGCTCAAGTTCTCTGGCAAGTACGGCGTCTCTGCGCCTCTGCGTGAGAACTTGCCGGGCATCTGTCGCGGAACTTTCCGAGAGTATTCGCGAACTGTGTCCTGGTTCTCTGGCACTCCCCCTCTTGAAGCGCCAAAACCTGCTTCCTACCTAAAAAACGTCCGGGTGGCCGTCAGGCGTCCGGGTGAGGAAACCGGCCTTTGCCCATCCCGGGAAAGGCCAAACTCAAACGCTTTTGGAGGTTTGACCATGAGATTCGATTTTTCCCCCCTTTCGCGTTCGACCGTCGGTTTTGACCGTCTGTTCGATACGCTTGGCCAGGTCGCGCAGTACGACGCCGGCCATGCCTACCCGCCCTACAACATCGAGCGGACGTCCGAGAACCGCTATCGCGTGACGGTCGCCGTCGCCGGTTTCGGTGAGAAGGATTTGAACGTCGAAGTGAAGGACGGCGTCCTCACCATCGTCGGCAAGCAGGAAGACAGCGAGAAGAGCGAAGGCAAGAGCGTGCTCTATCGGGGCATCGCGGGCCGGGCGTTCGAGCGCCGGTTCCAACTCGCCGACCATGTCGAAGTGCGTGGCGCCAAGCTTGAGAACGGCTTGCTGCATGTCGACCTGGAGCAGATCGTACCGGAGGAAAAGAAGCCCCGCCGCATCCAGATCAACGGGCCGGAACTCAAGGCGATCGAGGGCCAGGCGAAAGCCGCCTAAAAACCCTTCGGGTTTCAACACGTAAGGGAAAGCCGGGCAGCCTTAACGCTGCCCGGCTTTTTCATTTGGGCCGCGCCGGTGCTTTCTCTATCCTGCCGGAGCTTCAACCTCCGGTTTTCCAAATGCCAAGTTGGCAGAGCGCCATTTTCTCCCGCATGAACCGCATGTCGCGGCCGCGCCCCGGTGCGGGTGACCCCACGGACGTCGAAGAGCTACGCCGCCAGTTCAATTATCTGACCGCCCGCTTCGCCGCCGTCCCCAAAGACGCAGTGTTCGAAGCCGGGCAGCTTGGCCCGGTGAAGGGCGAATGGGTGCGGGTCGATGGTTCGGCGCCCCATCGGGTGATCCTTTATTTCCACGGCGGCGGCTATATCTCCGGCTCGCCCGAAACCCATCGCACGCTGGTCGCGCGTCTTTGCAGCGCGGCAAGCGCCAATGGCTTTTCGGTCAATTATCGCCTTGCACCGGATTTCGCTTTCCCGGCGGGTTTGCGCGACGGGATCGATGCCTATCGTCATCTTCTCCAGCACGGCGTCAGTGCGTCGCAGGTTGTTCTGGCAGGCGACGGCTCGGGCGGCGGCCTTGTGTTCGCGTGTCTTCTGGCCATCCGCAATGCGGGGCTGGAGATGCCCGCGGCGGTTGTCGCGATGAGCCCGTGGGCGGATCTTTCGCTTTCCGGCTGGTCGATGCTGCAGAACGCCAAGAAGGACGCCGCGCTCTCCTGGGAATTGCTCTTCATGAGCGCGCGCAATTATCTGAAGAAGCAGAGCCCGGCCGATCCCTATGCCTCGCCGATCTATGCGCCCTTCCGCGACTTCCCGCCGATCATGGTCCATGCCGGCAGCAACGAAATCCTGCGCGACGACGCCAGCCGCATCGGCGATCGCGCGGCGGAGGCCGGCATTCCGGTGAGCGTGGAAATCTACGACGGGATGCAGCACCTGTTTCAGGCCAGCGCCTACGTGCCGGAGGCACGTGTTTCGTTGCAGCGTCTGGGTCAATTCATCCGGCAGCGCGTGCCCGATACGCTTGCCAAGGCCGCCGCCGGCTAGCGCGGATCGCTCGTCGCCATCGATGCCATGGCTTCGGCGATCATGGGCGGAAGCTTCGCGCCCCCCAGGATGGCGCCCCCCAATTCGCAATCGCGCAGATCCGCGCCCAGAAGATTGGCGTAGGAAAGATCGATCTCGTTGAGGCGCGCGCGGCTCATATCCGCGCCGCGGAAATCGGCGTAGCGCGCATTGGCGCTATCGAGGCGCGCGGGCAGCAGGCGCTGATCGGAGATCAGCAGCGGCCCGAGCTTGGCATCGTGCAGATTGGCGTTGCCGAGCTTCGCGCCGGACAGGTTGGCGCCGCGCAGATCGGCGCCCGCAAGCCGTACGCTTCTGAGATCGGCGCCGGAGAGATTGCTTCCCTGCAGCGACGCTCCCGAAAGATCGAGGCCATAAAGCATCGCACCCGGCGCGATCAGCGCGGTGAGCTGGCGATGCGCCAGCGATTTCAATTCGCGCAAATCCGCGCCGGTGAGATCGGCGGGGGTGCCTTCGCGGCCGTCGGTTTCGGCCCAGCGCGAATGGGCGTTGAGAATATCGGGGAGCGAGAAGTTTGGCGCGGCGTCCGGATTCTTCAGCAGCGCGCCCGTCATGTTCGCGCCGTCGAGGATTGTGTTGGTCATCTGCGCGCCGACAAGGATTGCGCCCGACAAATCCGCGCCCGCCAGAACGCAGCCGGACAGATCGGCGTTCTCCAGATTGGCGCCCGTAAGTTTCGCCTGGCGAAGATTGGCGCGCGTCAGCTTGCAGCTTCGCATGATGGCGTCGGTGAAATCGGCGCGCACCGCGAGCGCGCCGGAAAGTTTCGCGCGCTCCAGATTGGCGCTGCTCATCAACGCATCGGGAAGTTCGCTGGGGCCGACATCGTGCTGCATCACGCGCAGGTTTCCGAAGCGGTCCTTCTCGGCGATGGTGCCTTCGCGCAGATCGGCTTCGTAGAGATCGGCGCCGATGAGATTGGCGCCCCGCAAGGACGCCCCGCGCATGTCGGAACGCCGCATGGTCGCGCCGGCCAGGTTGGCCCGGCGCAAATCGGCGCCGAAGAAGCTGGCCGAGTCCAGCCGCGCACCCTGAAGGTTGGTTTCCTCCATGAGCGCGCCGGTGAAGTCGGCATCGGAAAGGTTGCGTCCCGAAAGGTCCAGGCCGGACAGGTCGCAGAAGGCGAAAACCGCGCGCGCACCCCCGATCCGCCCCGCGAACAGCATCTCGTGGCGGGCAATGGCGGCCGAAGCATCCTTTTGGGAAAGCTTCGAGAAGCTGATACGGCGCACTGCGCTCATCCGGTAACCAAGACCTACGGTTCAGGGTTGAAATTCGGGTCGTCCGCGATTGTGGGCGTAAGCGGCTAATGCCTGATTAAAAAAGCAAAATTTGAACCGGATGGGGGACTTACGGGCTAGCCTTGGCGGTAAAAATCTGGCTAAGGTCCGCCGCAGCGACGCGCTTTTAGGGGCGGCGGCGCTGTTTTTCGGCATGGGTCCTTGGGGCCGCCGGCCCGGCCAAAACCGGCTCTAAAGCTATGAGGTTCTACGTGTACAAGCGCGCGCTGATGCTGACTGCGGCTACGATTGCCCTGCTTTCGGGCCCGGCCTACGCCGCCGACAATACGCCGCACAAGACCTCGGTCGATGGCAATATCGACCTCACCCAGGCCCTCACCATTCCATCGTCGTCCGACGCGAACACCACGCCGGCGATCACCATCGATTCCAACAACACGGTAACGATCGCAGCGAACGGAAGTATCTCGTTCACCGGCACCCCCTCGGCCACCGGCATCCTGGAGCAGGTGGGCCATACAGGCGAGACCATCGTCGCGGGCGGCATCGATCTCACCGGAAGCGGAATCAGCAAAACCGGAATTCTGATCGGCAATCCCTCCGGCGTCGGCGGCACGTTTACCGGCATCACCGACACGACCAACAATTCGTTCACCACCGATCCCACCGCGGTGGTCCTTCAGAGCGGCTCGGTGATCAAGGTGCAAGGCGACGGATCGGACGGCATCCGCCTGGCGTCGGGTTCGACATTGGCCGGCGACATCATCGTTCAAGGCACGGTCGGAATGACGCCGAGCAATTTGAACGCCACCACTTCGACCAGCCCGATCACGGGCATCGAGCTGGACGGCACGACGAACGGCTCGCTGATCGTCGGCGCGACCGGCGTTGTGAGCAGCATCGGGCAGGCCGGGCAGGGCATTGTCGTGCTCGGTCAGTTCAACGGCTCGATCCAGAACTTCGGCTCCATACAGACGAGCGGCGCGCAGCAGATAACGAAGACGAGCGGCAATCCGGTGGCCGGTTCCGCCCTGGTCATCTCCAACAATGTGACCGGCGGTATCTACAATGCCGGGCCGCTCTCGGCATCCGACGCTTCCCAGTTCGGCTCGATCACGAGCAGTAGCGCGACGCCGACCGTGTTCATCACGCCCGGCTTCCTGGGATCGAGCACAGCCACGCCGATCACCATCGGCGGGTTCGCCGATCCGGGTGGATTGGGAACGTTCAGCTTCCTCAATCGCGGCAACATCACGAACGCTCCGCTCAACGTCAACACGTCCAGCACGGCGCTCGCGATCGTGGGCCTTAGCGCAACGAATACGGTGACGCTGACGAACGGCCTCTTCAACACGGCCGGGATTCGCGCCGCCGCGACGACGGACTCCAATGCGGCGGCGACGACGCCGGTAAGCGCCACCGGCATCCTGATCGGCAATTTTGCCAATCTCACCACCGGCATCACCAACTCCCTCAACGGCGCTTCGGCGGGAGCGGTCAGCGGCGTCGGCACGATCAGCGCCACCTTCAGCGGCACGACGGGCGGCACCGCCACCGCAGTCCTGATCGCGCAAAATGCCAATGTCCCGTCCTTCACCAACGAAGGCGTCATCACCGCCTCGGCCGTAACGACCGAGAGCAAGGTGACCTCGTTGTCAGCCAACGGCATCGTCGATCAGTCCGGAACGCTTTTGAACGTCAACAACTCCGGCACGATCAACATCCAATCGACCGCGAGCGTGAATGGCGTGGCCACACCGCTGGACAATAGCAACAACATCGCCACCGCGTTCGATCTGCGGGCGGCGACGGGCAGCATCAGCTTCGCCAACAGCGGCGTGATCGCGGGCAATATCCTGCTGGGCTCGTCGGGTGACACGGTCACCACGACCGGAAGCTCGGCGCGGCCCTCCAACATCCGGGGCAACATCAATTTCGGCGGCGGCAACGACACGCTGGCTGTCGGCGGCTTCTCCACGGTTAGCGGCGATATCCTCGAAGGCGCCGGCGGCCACATCGCGGTCACTGTTGCGACCGCCGGTACGTTGAACGTCACCAACAATGGCGCGACGACCAATGGTCAAAGCATCCCGGCCGGCACGACCGCCAATCTTTCGGTCAGCAGCTTGAACGTCGCGGACGGCGGCACGCTCGGCCTCACGCTGGCCGACGGCTTCAATATCAACCGCATCGGCAATGCCGGACCGATCGTTCAGGCAACACCGACCGGAACGATCAACATGGATTCCGGCTCCATCCTGAAGATCAATTTCGGCGGCTTCGTTTCCGCGCCGGCCCTGTCGAGCGGAACGGCGGGCATCGCGCAGTTCGTGGTGTTCGATGCTTCGAGCGGTAATATCAACATCGCCAATCCGTCGCAGATTCAGACGGCGCTGACGAACGGCATTCCGTTCCTCTTCAACGGAAGCGCCTGCGGTTACAATGTCGGCGGCTTCACCGGATCGCTCCAATGCACGGGCACCAATCCGGAAGGCAGCACGCATTCCGACATCATCCTGACGCTTTCGCCGAAGACCGCCGATGAAATCAAACTCACCGGTTACGCCAAAACGATGTTCGACTCCGCCAATCTGGCGCTGGCGAACGATCCGGCTCTGGGCGCCGCTGTCATCAATGCGGGCGCGCCGGTGAACAATCAGTCGCTGACGGCGGATCAAGGCCAGAAGCTTTATCAGAAGATTTATTCCGGCTTCGCGCCGGATGTGACCGGCTCGGCCCGCGCGATCGCGATCTCGCTGACCGATCAGTCCACCGGCATCGTCGCCGACCGCCAGCGCAAGCTGCGCATGTATGCGAGCCAGGACGGCGACATGACTCTGTGGGCGCAGGAATTCGGCCAGCGCCTGAACGTTCCCAACAAGACGACCGCGGCGGGCTACAGCAATTCCGGTTTCGGCATTGCGGTGGGCATGGATGGCGGCAGCATCTCGAGCGGGCGTTACGGCGCCGCGCTCACCTTCTACACCGGCGACACGCATGAGAAGGTGCCGCGCACCAGCAAGACCACTTCCGAATGGTACATGCTGACCGGCTATTCCGACTGGCGCGGCAAAGGTCTGTTCTTCGATTCGCAGATCAATGTCGGCTACGGCAACCTGAAAGGCCGCCGCGTTCTGTCGATCGACGACCTGAACGGCAACACCCTCATCACCCGCACTGCGGTCGGCAAGCGCGCTTCCGAAATGGCGTCCGGCGGCTTCAGCACCGGCTTCATCTTCAATTCCGGCGGCACCGTGCTCATGCCGCAATTCAGCATGGATGCGCTCACCTTGCGCGAAGAGGGCTACACCGAATCCGGCGGCGGCCCCGGCATGGACCTGCATGTGCAGCCTTACTATGCCAATTCCGTGCGCGCCTTCCTGGGCGCCGATCTGCGCCAGGATCTGAAGCTGGACGGCTTCTATCTGCAGCCGGAACTGCGCGCCGGCTATCGCTATGACATCCTGTCCGGCCAGACCAAGCTGAAGGTGAACTTCGCCGGCGACCAGACGGTCAGCCCGGTCGTTGCGCCCGGCGCTCAGTTCACGATCACCGGTCCCGATCCTGCGAAGGGCAATCTCGTGTTGGGCGGCGGTCTCGCCGTCACGACGGATGCCTGGTCTGTCGGCGTGACCTACGATTACACGCAGGGCATCGGCGGCACCAAGGGCGTCAACCAGGATGCCATGATCACGCTGATCGGCCGCATCTAGCCTTTCGCCGCTTCGATGAATTTCGCGACGTCCGCTTCGGGCGTCGCGAAACTCACGATCAACCGCGCCATGATGCGCTCCGGCTCGGCCACCCAGTCGTAGAATTTTGCGCCTTGTTTGTGCAGGCGTGCGGCCAGTGTTTTGGGCAGCCACACGAACACGCCATTGGCTTCCACCGGTGTGGCCAACGTCACGCCCGGGATCGCCGACAACCCATCGCCCAGCACCTTCGCCAGCGCATTCGCGCGCCGCGCATTGGCGAGCCACAGATCGTTTTCCAGATAGGCCTCGAGCTGCGCCGAGATGAAGCGCATCTTGGACACCAGATGTCCCGCCTTCTTGCGGCGATAGGCGAACTCTTCCGCGCGCGTCCTGTCGAAGAACACCACCGCCTCGGCGCAGAGCGCGCCGTTCTTGGTGGCGCCGAAGGACAGTGCATCCACGCCCGCTTTCCAGGTCATCTCCGCCGGCGTGCAGCCGAGCGACACCAGCGCGTTGGCGAAGCGTGCGCCATCCATATGCAGCGTCATGCCGTGTTTGTGCGCGACATCGGCAATCGCGCGGATTTCGTCCAGCTTGTAGATCGTGCCGAGTTCGGTTGCCTGCGTGATGCTGACCACGGACGGCTTGGGGCTGTGGACGCCGCCGCCGAAGCGCGCATGCACCTGTTCGATGATGCGGGGCGTAAGCTTGGCGTCATCGCCGTCGAGCTGTGCCAGCTTGGCGCCGCCGGTGAAGAATTCGGGCGCCGCGCATTCGTCCACCGCGATGTGGCTGTCCTTGTGGCAGAACACCGCGCCATAGGGCGGGCAGAGCGCCGCCAGCGCCAGCGCATTGGCCGCCGTTCCCGTCACAACCGGAAATACCGCGACCTCATGCGCGAAGATCGCGGCCAGCTTTTCGGCCACGCGCGCGGTCACCGCATCCTCGCCATAGGAGGTCTCGGTGCCGCTGTTGGCGGCGGTCAGGCTCGCCAGGATTTGCGGTGACGCGCCGTAAGCATTGTCGCTGATGAAATTCATGGCCGTTCCTTCGATCGGGCGGGGACCGTAATCACAGAAACACAAACGGGCTAGATATCCCGGCCATTTGATGCTGCAATCGAAGGAGCGGTATGGGATTGGACATGAGCGATCTGGAGAATTTCCGCGCGGAAACGCGCAAATGGCTGGAAGAGAACTGCCCCCCGTCGATGCGCGGGCAGGGCGGCGGCGCGTTCGAGGACGATGCCGTCTGGGGCGGTCGCAAGCAGACGTATAAGAATCCCGACGCCAAGCTCTGGCTCGACCGTATGGGCGCGAAAGGTTGGACCGCGCCGACATGGCCCAAGGACTATGGCGGCGGCGGCCTGTCGAAAGACGAAGCCAAGGTGCTGACGCAGGAACTGGCGCGCATCAAGGCGCGGCCCGCGTTGTTGTCGTTCGGCATCTGGATGCTGGGGCCGGTGCTGCTGGAATATGCGAATGAAGAGCAGAAGAAGAAATTTCTGCCGCAGATCGTCAAAGGCGAAATCCGCTGGTGCCAGGGTTATTCCGAACCCGGCGCAGGCTCTGATTTGGCGTCGCTGCGCACCAAGTGCGAAGACAAGGGCGATCACTTCCTCATCAACGGCCAGAAGATCTGGACGAGTTATGCCGACCAGGCGGACTGGATCTTCTGCCTCGTCCGCACTGACACCACGAAGAAACACGAAGGCATCTCCTTCGTCCTGTTCGACATGACGACGCCGGGCGTGGAAGCGCGGCCGATCAAGCTGATCAGCGGCCAGTCGCCGTTCTGCGAAACCTTCTTCACCGATGTGAAGGTGCCCAAGAACCAGATGGTCGGAAAGCTGAATGGCGGCTGGGAAATCGCCAAGCGGCTTCTGCAATATGAGCGCCAGAACATTTCCTCCGGCGGGTTTGGCGGCGGTGCGGGCGTCGAGCTGGAAGACATCGCCAAGGAATATGTCGGCACCGAAGACGGCGCGATTGCCGATGCCGATCTGCGCGCGCGCATCACCGCGCACCGCATGGACGCGCGCGCCTTCGCGCTGACGGTTCGCCGCATCGAGGAAGAATCGAAAGCCGCGAAAGGCCCGTCGGCCGCCGTGTCGATCATCAAATATGCCGCTGCGAAGCTGAATCAGGATCGCTGCGAGCTGATGGTGGAAGCGATGGGATCGCAAAGCCTCGGCTGGGACGGCGAAGGCTACAAGCCGGAAGAGATTGCGGCGATGCGCGGCATGTTGCGCTCGAAGGGCAATTCCATCGAAGGCGGCACAAGCGAAGTGAATCTGAACGTGATCAGCAAGCGCGTGCTGGGGCTGCTCGATCATCAATGAGTTTCCTCCCCCGCCGGTGCGGGGGAGGTGCCGAGCGAAGCGAGGCGGAGGGGGTGGCGATAGCCGCCGGGATTTATCGCCACCCCCTCTGTCTCATCGGCGCAAAGCGCCGATGATCCACCTCCCCCGTAAAACGGGGGAGGAAAGATTAAGGGTGGAGGAAACATGTCCGCAGCCGAAAAGCTCGATCCGGAGCTGGAGTCCTTTCGTACGGAAGCACGCGCATGGCTGGCGGAGAACTTCCCGCCATCGCTGAAGGACAAAGACGTCTCGATGACCGCGATGGCAGGCATCACGCTCTCGGGCGATGCCAAGCTCTGGCAGGAGCGCATGGGCGCGAAGGGCTGGGGCACGCCGACCTATCCGAAGAAATATGGCGGCGGCGGGCTGACGAGCGCGCAAGCGCGCGTGCTGCAACAGGAGATGGCGCGCATCGGCGCGAAAAATCCCATCGGCGGCATGGGCGTGATGATGTTCGGCCCCACCTTGCTCGAACACGGCAATGAAGAGCAGAAGGCGCGGCACGTTCCGGGCATCGTCACGGGCACGGTGCGCTGGTGCCAGGGGTATTCGGAACCGAATGCCGGCTCGGACCTCGCCGCACTGCGCACGCAGGCCGTCGACAAGGGCGATCACTATCTCGTCAACGGCCAGAAGATTTGGACAAGCGGGGCGCAATTCGCCGATTGGTGTTTCTGCCTTGTGCGCACGGACAATTCCAAGAAACACGAAGGCATTTCCTTCCTGCTGATCGACATGAAATCGCCGGGCGTGGAAGTGCGGCCGATCAAGCTGATCTCCGGCAATTCGCCATTCTGCGAAACCTTCTTCACAGACGTGAAAGTGCCGAAGGAAAATTTGATGGGCCCGCTGAACGGCGGCTGGACCATCGGCAAGCGCCTGCTGCAATTCGAACGCGCAGGCCTTGGCAGCGGCGGCGGCAGCGCGGG
>Ga0207657_10000483_pt1 | contig 42060 bp, 37 predicted proteins | sample KBSC33metaG_FD_184316 | JGI IMG/M metagenome (GOLD analysis project Ga0207657, IMG submission 184316) | Corn rhizosphere microbial communities from Kellogg Biological Station, Michigan, USA - KBS C3-3 metaG (SPAdes) (version 2) | ecosystem: Host-associated > Plants > Roots > Rhizosphere > Soil ... | reverse complement strand
CGCTGAAAGCCTCGCTGCCTGACGAGCGATTATACTAACCCTCCGCGGCCTCGCGCAGAATCTCGAGCTCCAGCCAGCGCTCCTCGGCCTTGTTCCGTTCGGCCTGCTTGGCCGTAAGAGACCGGCTGGCGCGTTCGAATCCGGCGGGATCGCGGGTGTAGAGTTTTGGGTCGGCGAGAGTGGCCTGCAGGATGGCGATGTCGATCTCCAGCGCCTTGATCTGCTTCGGCAGCGTCTCGAGGGCATGCTTGTCCTTGAAGCTGAGCTTGGCTTTCGGCGCGGTGGGCGCCAGCGAGGCGGGGCGGAAGGCCGGCTTGTCGGGCGCCGGGCGATCCCTGGCCGGAACGGCGCGGGCGGCGACGCCGGCGCCGCGCTGGGCCACCATGTCGGAATAGCCGCCGGCATATTCGGTCCAGTGCCCGTCGCCCTCGGCCATGATGATGGAGGTGGCGACGCGGTCGAGGAAATCGCGGTCGTGGCTGACCACCAGCACGGTGCCGGGATAGTCGGCCAGCATCTCCTCCAGCAGATCGAGGGTTTCGAGGTCGAGATCGTTGGTGGGCTCGTCGAGCACCAGGAAATTCGACGGCAACGCGAGCGCCTTGGCGAGCGTCAGCCGGCCGCGCTCGCCGCCGGAGAGCTTTTCGACCGGCGTGCGGGCCTGCTCGGGGGTGAACAGAAAGTCCTTCATGTAGCCGATGACGTGCTTGGGCTGGCCGTTGATCTTCAGCGTATCGGAGCCGCCCCCGGTCAGCACCTCCTTCAGCGTCAGGCTCGGATCGAGGGATTTGCGGCCCTGGTCGAGGCTGGCGAGCTCAAGGTTGGAGCCGAGCCGAAGCTTGCCGCTGTCTGGCGCCAGAGCGCCGGTCAGCAGGCGCAGCAGCGTGGTCTTGCCCACGCCGTTGGCGCCGACGAGGCCGACGCGGTCGCCGCGGATGATGCGGGTGGAAAAATCCTCCACGATGGGGCGATCGCCGAAACGCTTCGAGATGGAATCGGCGTCGACCACCATGGCGCCCGAAATGTTGCCTTCGGTGACCGTCATGCGGACGTCGCCGGTGGCGCGCTTCTGCTCGCGGCGGTCCTGGCGCAGGCCCTGCAATTGCTCGAGGCGGCGGACATTGCGCTTGCGGCGGGCGGTCACGCCGTAGGTGAGCCAGTGCTCCTCGCGGACGATCTGCCGGTCGAGCTTGTGGCGAGCGGTCTCCTCCTCCTCGAGGGTCAGGTCGCGCCACGCCTCGAAGGCGGAAAAGCCCTTGTTGAGCCGGCGCGTCACGCCGCGATCGAGCCACAGGGTGGCCCGGGTCAGGCCGGCCAGGAAGCGGCGGTCGTGGCTGATCAGCACCAGCGCCGACTTAAGGCCGGCGAGTTCCTCTTCCAGCCATTCGATGGCGGGCAGGTCGAGGTGGTTGGTGGGTTCGTCGAGCAGCAGGATGTCGGGCTCGGGCGCGAGGACGCGGGCCAACGCGGCGCGGCGCGCCTCGCCGCCCGAGAGGTTGGCGGTGGGCTCGTTACCGGTGAGCCCCAGCCGCTCCAGCAGATAGCGGGCGCGGAACTGGATATCGCTCGCATCGAGCCCGTCCTCGACATAAGCGAGGGTGGTCGGAAAAGCGGTGAGGTCGGGCTCCTGCGGCAGATAGCGCAGCGTGACGCCGGGCTGCAGGAAGCGCTTGCCGCCATCGGGTACGATCTCGCCGGCGGCAATCTTCAGCAGCGTCGACTTGCCGGAGCCGTTGCGGCCGACCAGCGCCAGCTTGTCGCCGGGGGTCAGCGACAGTTCGGCGTCCTCCAGCAGCAACAGATTGCCGAGGGTCAGGCGAATACCTTGCAAAGCGAGGATGGGCGCGGCCGCCATGAAACTCTCAATCGATTGGAATGGCGGGATAGACCATGCGCGGCCCCGAAGATCAACCGCGGGCGTCGACCAGGGTGACCAGGGTGGTCGGAAAGCCCGCCGGCGGGAAGTGGGGCGGCAGGGCAACGCCATCGGCGACGGCAAGGGCCTTGCCGTGGCGGGCGAAGACGATGAAGCCGTCGACCACGACCAGCAGATCGTCGGCGGCCACGTAAGGACGGATCCGCAAGGCGGAGGCCGGATCGAGGACGTAGAGGGTGTCGGGCGCCAGCGCCCCCCGGTCGAGTGCGGCGTCCGCCAGGTCCTGCAACCGGGCAAAGCCGGCGGCGTCGCGGCGGCCGAGATAGGCGGCATCGGAGGCCATGTGATGAAAGGCGGCGAAATAGGAGAGTACGGCCCAGTTCTTGTTGAGACCCCGCACCGGAATGGCGCGGATCTTGGTGTAGTGCGCGGCCGCGAAACGCCAGAACGGCGACTTGATCGGCGTCGGCCAGGCCGAGGCGACGGGCGGCTCCGTCGTCTCGAATTCGCGCCAGCCGCGACTGGTATCGACCGCCTGTACCAGCACGGCGACGCTGGCGAGCAGCAGCACGGTGCGCGGCGAGAATCTTCTCGCCAGCAGCATGAAGGCAAGCGCCACCACCAGATAGGCGGCCGGCCAGATCATGCGGCCGGAGGCACGGAACATCGAGGCAAAATCGAGGGCAATCGCCGGCAGCGGGATGGTGCCGAGCTCGAACTGGCCGAGCACCGGCTTGTCGGAGACGGCAAAGACCGCCATCGCGACGGAGACGACGAAGAGTGGCAGCCAGCGTGGCGAAAGGATCGCCCGCAGGTGCGGATAGGCGAGCAGCAGGCCGATGAGCAGTAGTGCGAGAACCCCGAGGCCCGGGAAGGACTGGCCCTCATAGTCGCCGGCGACGCTCGGCAGATTCGGCAGCACCCAGGACCAGTTGTTGGGATCGAGGAAGGAATCGAGGTTCATGCGATAGAAGCCGAACCCTTCGGCACCCAGCGAGGGGGTCATGAAGAAGCCCACCAGCCACAGCGTGGCGAGCGCCGCGGCAAGGCCGAGGGAGACCTCCAGCATTGCGTCGCGCCGGCTCAGCCGGCCCCGCCACAGCCGTTCGACGAGAGCGGCGCTCCAGATGGCGAGCACCATCACCAGCAGGTAGGCGTGCACCATGGAGGTGACCACCAGCAGCAGCGGCCAGGCATAACGGCGCGGCGGCGCCGCCTTGACGTAGAGAAACAGGGCGGCGAGCAGCGTCCAGTGGCCGGCCAGCGCCATATGCACTGGCATCCGCCACAGGAAGACCGGGGTCAGCAGCATGCAGGCCGCGAAGACCAAGCTGGTCAAAGGGGGCAGGCGCAACTGGCGCGCGATGGCGTAGCCGAAGACCGACTGCAGCACCATGCAGGCGAGGAACCAGATGCCCCAGTACTGGAACACCGTCGGCAGCCAGGGGGACAGGAGCTTGAATGGCATGGCGAACAGCGGCAGCGAATCGGAGAGTGCCACCGAGCTCGAAATTTCGAGGCCGTTGCGGGGATTTACCCCGAGCGGCAGCGACCACGGCGTGAAGCGATAGAACCACCAGCCGAGCGTGTGCATGGCGCGATCGCCGGTGCGCAGCCAGCCGACGTTCTGCGGATCGAGGAACGTCCAGCCGGCCCAGGCAAAAAAGCCGCCGACGCCCAAAAGCGCCGCGGCCAGCAGACCCACCGGTTCCAGCTTTGCCGTTGCAGTCAAATCGCCTCCGTCACGCGGTACCGGGCCGCCGGATGCGACTCAGGCGACAGTACAAGCAGCGCGGTCGGGAAACGTTCCGAACGGGTCGACGCGAGGCAGTGTGACGGCGGTTCAGTTCACCAGAGCGTCGGTGATGCCCAGCTCCTCGATGCCGAGCCCAAGGCGGGCCCGGATGAAGCGGCGCTTGCCGGCCAGATCGGCAATAGTATGGCTTTCGAGCACCGTAAAGAACGCCCCCAATGCCTCGTGCAGCGCGGCATTGAGATCGCAATTGGAGATCAGCGGGCAATTGACGTCGCCGCCCTCAAAACACTCGGCGAGTGCAAAGCTCTCCTCGGTCAGGCGGATGCAATCGAGCAAGGTGATGTCTTCGGCGGGCCGGCCGAGCCGGATGCCGCCGTGACGGCCACGCACGGTTTCGAGCAGCCCCGCTTCGACCAAGGGCTTGATCAGCTTGAACAGGAACAGCTCGGAAATGTTGTGGGCCTTGGCGATGTCGGCGATGTGGCTGAGGTCCGGCGTCTTCACCGCGCAGTAGACGAGGGTGCGGATGGCATAGTTGGATTGGCGGGTCAGGCGCATCGTCACCTCGGCGGGCATCGCCGGATTCTGCTTTCAACGCAAAGCGTTACGAGCAATCCGGCGGAAGCAGCTACCCCGCTAGATTATAATTATTCTAATGTTTGTCAACCAAAGGTGAGAGTAAAACTCAAGATTGGCGCGGCGACGCGGCCGGTTTGACCGTCGGTCGCCGGGCGGGTGCAAGAGAGATCGTCGCCAGGAACATTCGTCATACAGCGAATGCTGAGCTTGTGGCCCACCCCTCACCGGCCTGCCGGCACCCTCTCCCGCGGGGGGAGAGGGAGGCTTGGGGCATGGCTTCTTCCTTCTCCCCTCGTGGGAGAAGGTGGCGCGAAGCGCCGGATGAGGGGCTTCTGACTTGCGATGACTGCCCTGAATGCCGACTGCTCCTGGCGCGGGAATGACCCGGTGCAAAGCAGATGCCGTCAGCCCTCACTTCGCCGGAAGATAGGGGCGATGCAGCGCCAGGTCGGCTTCGCTCAGCCGGTCGGTGGCGCTGAAGGACTGGTGCCAATAGGGATATTGCAGGTCGAGCTGCGACACCTTGTCGAGCCGGGCGATTTCGTCCGGCGTGAGGCGCAGGTCGACTGAAGCGAGGTTGTCCTTGAACTGGGCTTCGGTGCGGCCGCCGATGACCACCGAGGTGATGGCTGGACGCTGCAGCAGCCAGGCCAGCGCCACCTGGGCGCCGGAGACGCCGTGCGCCTTGGCCACAGCGATCACCACGTCGATGATGTCGTAGAGCTTTTCGGCGTCGTAAACCGGGGGTTCCTTGTGACCGCCGACGTGGCGGCCGCTGTCGGGGCCCGCCGTGCGATGATATTTTCCCGACAATAGGCCGCCCGCGATCGGGCTCCATACCAGCACGCCGAGCCCCTGGTCGATGGAGATCGGCAACAGTTCGTTTTCGGCGTCGCGGCTCTGCAGGGTGTAGTGGATCTGCTGGGAGACAAAGCGCTGGTAGTGGTGCTTTTCGGCGATGCCGAGCGCCTTCATGATGTGCCAGCCGGAATAGTTGGAGCAGCCGAGGTAGCGGACCTTGCCGTCGCGAACCAGCGTGTCGAGGGCCTCGAGGGTTTCCTCGAGCGGGGTCAGGCCGTCCCATTCGTGCACCTGGTAAAGGTCGATGACGTCGGTCCTGAGCCGTTTCAGGCTGGCATTGGCTTCGGCAATGATATGGTGGCGCGACAGGCCGCGATCGTTCGGGCCCTTGCCCATCGGGAAGCGCACCTTGGTGGCAATAAGGGTGCGGTTGCGGCGACCGCCGGCCAGCGCTTCCCCGAGGATGCTCTCCGACTTGCCGGCGGCATAGACATTGGCCGTATCGATCAGGTTGACCCCGGCATCGAGGCAAAGGTCGATCTGGCGCTGCGCGTGGGCGAGGTCGGTGTCGCCGACCTTGGGATCGCCGCCAAACGTCATGGTGCCCATGGTGAGGGTCGAAATCTTGAGGCCGGAACGGCCGAGCAGTCGGTATTCCATGGGGGGCTCCGCAAAGAGAGTGGGATCGCGGCGGCACTAAAACCCCGCCGCAGCGTCACCGCAAGGGGGTGGGCGAAGAAACCGGCCGCCACGACTCCGGCCGCGCCGGAGCAGCGGGTGGCTTGCTTTTCCCGCCCGGTCGGGCAAATGTCCGAGCCCGGTGGGGCCGGGCCCGGTGGGCGACCGCCGCCCCCCGCCTCAAGGGATGAAGGTTATGAAAGTCACGCTCGAGCGTAATCATCTGCTGAAATCACTGGGTCACGTGCATCGCGTCGTCGAGCGGCGGAACACCTACCCCATCCTGGCCAACGTGCTGCTGAAGGCAGGCGACGGCAAGCTCGACCTGAGGGCGACCGACCTCGACATCGAGGTGACCGAGAGCGTGCCGGCGATGGTCGGCACGGCCGGTACGACGTCGGTGCCGGCGCACACCCTCTATGAGATCGTGCGCAAGCTCGCCGACGGCGCCGAAGTGCGGCTCGAGACGGAGGGCGGCGAGCAGATGCTGCTGACCTCGGGCCGCTCGCGCTTCCACCTGGCGTGCCTGTCGCCGGACAGTTTCCCCGACCTCAAATCGGGCAGTTTCAGCCACAGCTTCTCGATGCCGGCCGCGGCGTTGCGCGAACTGATCGAGCGCACGCAGTTCGCCATCTCCAGCGAGGAGACGCGGTATTACCTGAATGGGATCTACCTGCACGCGCTCGAGGTGGATGGCGTGTCGATGCTGCGGGCGGTGGCCACGGACGGCCACCGGATGGCACGCGCCGAGGTCGAGGCCCCCGCCGGCAGCAAGGCGATGCCGGGCATCATCGTGCCGAAAAAGACCGTCAGCGAGGTGCAGAAATTGCTCGAGGGCGACGACGGCGACGTCGCGGTGGAGGTGTCCGACACCAAGATCCGCTTCAGCTTTGGCGGCGTTGTGCTGTTGTCGAAACTGATCGAGGGCACCTTTCCCGACTATGAGCGGGTGACCCCCAAGAACAACGACAAGGCGATGAACGTCGACCGCGCGGCGTTCGCCACCGCCGTCGACCGGGTGTCGACCATCGCGTCGGATCGCGGCGGCAAGGCGGTGAAGCTGTCGATGAAGGAGGGCCAGCTCGAGCTGTCGGTGACCAATCCCGACCACGGCACGGCAAGCGAGGAGCTGGCGGTGGAATTCGAGCCCGAAAGCTTCGAGATCGGTTTCAACGCCCGCTATCTGCTCGACATCATCGGGCAGATCCGCTCCGACAACGCCGTCTTTCTCTTCAACGACGCCGGCTCTCCCACCCTGGTGCGCGAGGACGGCGACGCCAAGGCGCTCTACGTGCTGATGCCGATGCGGGTGTGAGCCAGCGGCGGTGAGGCTCTCCGACCTCACCTACTGGCCGCGCCAGCACACCGTCGGGTTTTTCCGCCTGTGGCAGTTCAACGGGCCGGGTCGTGCCGTCTCGCTGACGGTCTGCAACCTCTTGCGCGTGCGGCGCCTGTTCGATGTTCGACTCTACGGCTTTGCCGTCACGCTCAGGTCCGGCACGCCGGATCTGGCCGTAGCGCTCGACAGCCTCGAGCGGGAGTTCGAGTCGGTAACCGGATTTGCCGATGCCGGCGGGCTGATCATCGATGCGGGCGGCTATATCGGCACGGCGGCGCTGCGGCTGGCCGCGGCCTATCCGGCGAGCAGGGTGATCTGCCTCGAGCCGTCGGCCGAGAACCTCGAAATCCTGCGGCGGAATGTCGGCGCGGTGCAAAATATCGCGGTCATCGCAGCGGCCCTGGCCGCGCGCAGCGGCGAGGCGATGCTGCACGACGCAGGGAACGGCGAATGGGGATTTTCGACCGTCGCCGAGGGCATCGGCGAGCGTCGGGCGCTCGGTGTCGTGCCGGCCGTGACGATCGAGAGCCTGATGGCGGATGAGGGCGCCGAGCGCCTGTTCCTGCTCAAACTCGACGTCGAAGGCGCAGAGGGCGACATCCTCGCAGCGAGCGGGGGCTGGATGCCGAACACCGACATACTGGTCGCCGAATTGCACGACCACCTGGTGCCCGGGGCCGAAGCGGCCTTCGCGGCGGCCACCGCCGGCCGGGACAACCGGCGCCTGCCGGGCGAAAAAGTGGTGTCCCTGCGGGCCGGGTTCAGCCACTAGGATTCCTCGTGGCCACCCCAATGCCCTTCCCCACTGACCCCCTTGGCCTCCGGCCGCTATCCGGCTACCTGTCTCGCATGCCGGCCACCCGCTTCCTTTCACGTCTGCGCCTCTCCGCCTTCCGCAACTATCAGACGGGGGCACTCGATCTCGATGCGCGCCATGTCGTGCTGGTGGGACCAAACGGGGCGGGCAAGACCAATTTGCTCGAGGCGATCTCGCTGCTGGCGCCGGGGCGGGGGCTGCGGCGGGTGCCGTTCGACGAGGTGGCAGCCATCGGTTCTGACGGCGCCTGGGCGGTCGCCGCGACGGTCGAGACGCCGGACGGGCCGGCCGATATCGGCACGGGCGCCGGGCAGGCGGACGGGCCGCGACGGGTGCGGATCAACGGCGCCAATGCGAGAACCGTCGAGGAAATGAGCGCCTATCTCAGGGTCCTGTGGCTGACGCCGGCGATGGACGGGCTGTTCACCGGCCCGGCGGCCGACCGGCGGCGGTTTCTCGACCGGCTGGTGACGACACTGATTCCCGGCCATTCCGCGTCGGTCAGCGCCTACGAAAGATCGATGCGCCAACGCAACCGGCTGCTCGAGGATGGCGGCGATGGGCGCTGGCTCAGCGCCATCGAGCAGGAAATGGCGGCCGAGGCCGGGGCGGTGCATTTCTCGCGCACCGACAGCCTCGCCCATCTGCAGCAATTGATCGACGAGAGCCTCGCCGACGAGGGCTTTCCGAACGCCCGGCTGGCCCTGACGCCGCTGTTCGAGGACGGGCGTGAACCAGTGTCGTCATCGGCCCTCGAGGCGGAATTGCGCCAGCGCTGGGCAGCGGCGCGGCCCCTCGACCGGGCGGCGGGGCGCACCACCTTCGGACCGCACCGCGTCGACTTCGAGGTGACGCACGCGCAAAAAGGCATGCCGGCGGCGCTCGGCTCGACCGGCGAACAGAAGGCGCTGCTGATCGGCCTGATCCTGGCGCAGGCGCGGCTAGTGGCGCGGATGGCGGGCATCACCCCGTTCCTGCTGCTCGACGAGATCGCGGCACACCTCGATCCGGGCCGCCGGGCGGCGCTGTTCGAGGCGCTCGACGGGCTTCATACGCAGTGCTTCCTGACCGGCACCGACGCGGTGCTGTTCGAGGCACTCGGGGACCGCGCGCAGACCGTTTCGGTGCGCGACGGGCGGTTGCAGTCGACCGGTTGACACCCCATATTGCAACTATCCTCGGATCCCCGGCCGAAGCCCCGCAAATTGGCCATTTTGCTTGGGGACAAGGGGGCTTTCCGCTACATCTTCCCCACCCTCACTGACCGTGATTCGGACCCCATGACCGACGACGACACACCCGATCCCTCCGCCTATGGTGCCGACAGCATCAAGGTGCTGAAAGGCCTCGACGCGGTGCGCAAGCGCCCAGGCATGTATATCGGCGATACGGACGACGGCTCGGGCCTGCACCATATGGTCTACGAGGTGGTCGACAACGCCATCGACGAGGCCTTGGCCGGCCATGCCGACCTGGTGACGGTGACGCTCAATCCGGATGGCTCGGTGACGGTAATCGACAATGGCCGCGGCATTCCGACCGACATCCATCCGACGGAGGGCGTCTCGACGCCCGAAGTGGTGATGACGCAACTGCATGCCGGGGGCAAGTTCGACCAGAATTCCTACAAGGTCTCGGGTGGCCTGCATGGCGTCGGCGTCTCGGTGGTCAACGCGCTCTCGGTCTGGCTGAAGCTGAAGATTCGCCGCAACGGCAAGATTTTCGAGATGTCCTTCAGCAATGGCGACGCCGATGCGCCGTTGAAGATCACCGGCCATTACGAGCCGCACGAGGCGGCCGGCACCTATGAGGGGCGCAGCGGTACGGAGATCACTTTCCTTCCTGCTGCCACCACCTTCACCATGGTCGAGTTCGACTTCAAGACGCTGGAACACCGGCTGCGCGAACTCGCCTTCCTCAATTCGGGCGTGCACATCCTGCTGCGCGACCTGCGGCACCCCGAGCCGGTCGAGATCGACCTGCACTATGAGGGGGGGCTCGAGGCGTTCGTACGGTTTCTCGATACCGCCAAGACGTCGCTGATCCCCAATCCGATCATGCTGACATCCGAAAAGGACGGCATCACGGTCGAGGTCGCGCTGTGGTGGAACGACAGCTACCACGAGAACGTGCTGTGCTTCACCAACAACATCCCGCAGCGCGACGGCGGCACGCATCTGGCGGGCCTGCGCGGCGCGCTGACGCGGCAGATCGCCAGCTATGCGGAAAGTTCCGGTATCCTGAAGCGCGAAAAAGTGCAGATGACCGGCGACGACACGCGCGAGGGGCTGACCTGCGTGCTGTCGGTCAAGGTGCCGGACCCGAAATTCTCCTCCCAGACCAAGGACAAGCTGGTCTCCTCGGAGGTCCGGCCGGTGGTCGAGAACTCGGTCAACGACCGGCTCGGCCAGTGGTTCGAGGAGCATCCGGCCGAGGCGCGCATCGTCATCGGCAAGGTGGTGGAAGCTGCTGCGGCCCGCGAGGCGGCGCGCAAGGCGCGTGACCTGACCCGGCGCAAGTCGGCGCTCGACGTGAACTTCCTCGCCGGCAAGCTGAAGGACTGCTCGGAGAAGGACCCGGCCAAGTCGGAGCTGTTCCTGGTGGAGGGCGATTCCGCCGGCGGGTCGGCGACGCAGGGCCGCGATCGCTATCACCAGGCGGTGCTGCCGCTCCGGGGCAAGATCCTCAATGTCGAGCGGGCCCGCTTCGACCGGATGCTCGGCTCCGAGCAGATCGGCAATCTGGTCATGGCGCTCGGCACCTCGATCGGACGCGAAGATTTCAACATCGACAAGCTGCGCTATCACCGCATCATCATCATGACAGACGCGGACGTCGATGGCGCCCATATCCGCACGCTGCTGCTGACCTTCTTTTATCGGCAGATGCGCGAGTTGATCGATCGCGGCCACATCTACATCGCCCAGCCGCCGCTCTACAAAATCAAACGCGGGTCGTCCGAGCAGTACCTCAAGGACGAGCGCTCGTTCGAAGACTACCTGTTGACCACCGGCGTCGAGGAGGCGGTGTTCACCTCCAGCAGCGGCGCCACCCATGCCGGTTCCGACCTGCTGCAGATCGTCGAACAGGCGCGCGACATCGTGCACGCCATCGATACCCTCAATACCCGCTACAACCGGAGCCTGGTCGAACAGGCGGCGATCGTGGGCGCGCTCGATCCCGAGGCGCTGGCCGATCCCAACCGGGCGGCGGAGATGGCGGGGCGCGTCGGCACCCGGCTCGACCGCATTTCGGATGAAACCGAGCGCGGCTGGACGGGCGGGCCGGACGGCGCCGACGGCTTCACTTTCCACCGCACGGTGCGCAGCGTCATGGAGACGCACAATGTCGATGCCAGCCTGCTGAACAGCGCCGATGCGCGCAAGCTCAGGAGCCTCGCGCCGCGCCTCGACGAGCTTTATGGCGGCACCGGGCGGCTGGTGCGCAAGGATTTTGCCATCGACATTTTCGGGCCGCGCTCATTGTTCGAGGCGGTGACGGCGGCCGGGCGCAAGGGCGTGACGCTGCAGCGCTACAAGGGGCTGGGCGAGATGAACCCCGAGCAGCTCTGGGAAACCACGCTCGACCCCAATGTACGCACCCTGCTCAAGGTCGAGATCAAGGAGAGCGACAACCACGACCGGCTGTTCTCCGAGCTGATGGGCGATCTCGTCGAGCCCCGTCGCGACTTCATCAACGACAACGCCCTGAGCGTCGCCAATCTCGATATCTGAGCCGTGTGCCGGCGCGCCGAGCGTCGGCGCATATGAGCTTTGGCAGGTATCCGGCCCCCTGCCAAAGGGCGTTTGCGCGATTTTTTTTGGACCGCATGTCGCATTTGGCGCTGCTCGCTCGTCTTGGTCATGTAACCGAATGACGAGCGGACAGCAGAATGACCATCAACTTTGTCGAAAGCGCCATTGATGCCCTCAGCAACGAGCTCGATGGCCGACTGATCCTCCCGACCGACGCGGACTACGATACGGCACGCACGATCGTCAGCAACAGCGCCGACAAGCGGCCGGGCGCGATCGTGCGCGTCGAGAGCGCCGCCGATGTGCAGCGGACGATCGAGGTGGCCCGCAATGAAGGGCTCGAACTCGCCGTTAGGAGCGGCGGCCATTCCGGCGGCGGCTATTCGAGCACCGAAGGCGGTATCGTGCTCGATTTGCGCGACATGAACGCGGTCACGATCGATGCCGAGGCCGAAACGGCATGGGTGGAGACCGGGGCGACCTCCGGCCAGGTCATCGCAGCGGCGGCAGAGCATGGCCTCGTCGTCGGCTTCGGCGATACGGCGTCGGTCGGCGTAGGCGGCATCACGCTGGGCGGCGGGGTCGGCTATCTCGTGCGCAAATGGGGCCTCACGATCGATTCGCTGCTGGCGGCCGAGGTGGTGACCGCGGACGGGCGGCTGCTGACCGCCGACCCGGACACGAACGCCGACCTGTTCTGGGCGATCCGGGGCGGCGGCGGCAATTTCGGTGTCGCGATACGCCTCAAGTTTCAGCTTCACCCATTGCCGGCGTTCACCGGCGGGCTGATGGTCTTCAACGCCACGCCGGAGGTGATCGCGAGCTTTGTCGCCGCGGCGGATGCCGCGCCGGCGGAACTGTCGACCATCTGCAACGTCATGCCGGCGCCGCCGCTGCCGTTCCTGCCGGCCGACGTGCACGGCAAGCTGGTCGCCTTCAGCATGCTGGCCTTCGCCGGCGATGCCGCTGCCGCGGCGCGTGCGATCGCGCCGTTCCGCGCCCTGGGGCCGATCGTCGACATGGTCAAGCCCGGCCCCTATACGGGCATGTTCCCGCCGGAGGACCCCAATTATCATCCGACGGCCGCGGCTTGGACGATGTTCATGAACCGCGTCGACGGTCCGGCAGCCAAGACCATCGTCGACACGTTGTCGAGCTCATCCTCATCGTTTGCCGCGGTGCAATTGCGAGTGCTGGGCGGGGCCGTCGCGCAGATACCGGTCGACGCCACGGCGTATGCCCATCGCGCGAGCCCGATCATGGCCCATGTATTGGCGCTCTATACCCCCGACGACAAGGCAAGGCAGGAAGACTGGGTGAAGACCTTTGCGGCCGCCCTGCGGCAGGACGATGCCGGCGCCTACGTGAACTTTCTCGGCGCGGAAGGCGCCGAGCGCGTTCGGTCGGCCTATCCCGGCAGGACCTGGGACCGGCTGCAAGCCGTCAAGGCGAAGTACGATCCCGACAATCTCTTCCGCCTGAACCAGAATATCGTGCCGATGAAGTAAGCGATAAGCCGGCCGGCGGCATCACGGGCCCGCGCCGATCGGACCCCGCGGTGCCGCCGCTCAGGCGAGCTGGAACGCCTCGAAGCGGTGCAGTTCATCTTCGATGGCCTGCCTGAGCGCGGGGCTTTCGGCAGCGATCCAGGTCCAGCGCTGGACCCGCAATTGGCGGGCCTGCCGGTCGGCCTTGAGATCGAGCACGGCCACGATGCGGTCGCCAACCAGCACGGGCAGGGCGAAGTAGCCGAGGACCCGTTTGTCGGCGGGCACATAGGCCTCGAAACGGTGTTCATAGCCAAAGAACTGCGCCAGGCGGGGGCGCTGGATGACCAGCGGGTCGAACGGCGACAGGATATGGACCAGGGGCTCGGTTGGCTTCAGCCCCTCCTCCAGTATTGCCGGCGCGGCCCAATATTGCGGCTTTACGGCGTCGTCGAAGCGCACCGGAACGAGGTGCCGGCGGCGCACCGCCGTCTCGATCAGCGCCGCCACGCGGCGCTTCCAACGAACTTCGCCATAACAGATGGAATCAAGGCTCACGAGGCCCTGGGCGCGTAGCGCCCGCGCCAGCAGGTAGGCGGCATACTGGTTTTCGGTTGCCGCGCGCGGGCGGCCGGTCCAGCCGAAATGGCGTTCGGTGAGTTCATAGGTCTTGAGCATGCCGGCACGGGCGCTGATCACCAGGTCGCCGGTGTAGAAGGCCAGTTGCAGCACGCGCTTGCTGGGCTTTCGGCTGGCCCAGGGATGGTCCTTTTCCACCAGCACGTCATCGTCGACGTCGCGGATCGAGAGCGGGCCGTCGGTGCGGATGCGCCGCAGCAGCCGCCGGTAGGCCGCGGGTTCGACGGCGGCGTACCAAGTCCCCGGCGCCTCGCGGTGCCGCTTCATGGCCGGCACGAAATAGCGGAAATCGCCGGTCGGCACATAGGCGAGCGCGTGCGTCCAGTATTCGAATGCGGTCTTGTCGGCGGACTGCACCGCGGCGAGGTCCTGTCGGCGATAGGCTGGCAGGCGGGTGTAGAGGATGTGGTGGTGGCAGCGCTCGATGACGTTGATGGTATCGATCTGCACATAGCCCAGATGCTCGATGGCCCGCTGCACCGCCGCCGGACCGTCGCCAAACGGGGCGCGCGTGTCGAGCCGCTGGGCGCGGAGCCAGGCGGCCCGCGCCTGCGTCGGTGGGATGGCGACGGAACGGGCGGTCATGGCTCGGCTCGTTCCTGCGACAAGCGGGAGGCCTTCCGGTTCGGCAACGCGCTGCCCGCCCGAGTCGCGCCGCACCCGCTAATTTGTCTCATGGCGCAACATCGCGTTCCGCGCTTTGCTGACCGGCAGCACATTGTTCGCCCTTGGAGAATTAGGTGAATCTTCCCCTCACAGCTACCCTGCTTAGCGCCTGCCTGCTCTGGCCGTCCATCGCGACGGCGGCGCCCGGGTTTTCCGGTGCCGATTGTGCCAATCCAGCCTTCAAGGCCTATATGCAGGCGCGCATCGGACACGGCAAGTTGGCGTCAACCAACAAGCTCAACCCGAGCCGCTTCGACTATGGACCGATCAGCCAGGCGTCGACGGTGTCGCGGAGCGACAATTCAATTACCTGTGAAGTCGTCCTCGACCTTACGGGAACGCACGGAACCCACCAGATTCACGGCCGTTTCACCGCCCTGCACTCCCCCAAGGGCAACGGTTGGAAGTGGGCGCCCGCCTATTGAGGCCTCGACCGGCGAACGCCCGTGGCTACGCAGATGCGGCGAGGCGCGGAGCGCGGCAGGTGACCTGTGTTCGCCTGGCCACATTTGCCGCCGTGGCGTTGTGGTCACATAAACGTGCCACATTTGCTCACGATAGCATCGTATCGGATGGCGAAGCGGCTTATGGTCGCCGGTGCGTCGCGCCTGCCAGCGCTTTCTGGCCCCGGGGCTCGGTTGAATGGATATCAGACTTTCCGACGGCGATCGGATCGGCAAGCCGCAGGGCAAGACCCAGAAGCCAGCGCCGACCCCCAAGCCGCCCACGGGAAGGGCTGAGCCGCGTATCGCACAGCCGAAGGCGCAACCGGCGCGGTCGCGCGGCGAGTTGCGGGCCGATCCGCGGGAAGACCCGCGCTATCAATCCTATGACGATCTCATTCCCGATGGCAGGGGCGGCGGCAACGACGACGGCGGTCGCGGCCGCCGCGGCCGGAAGCCGCCCCCGCCGAAACGCGGCAAGGCCGGCAAGGCGCGCAAGAAGCGTCGCGGCGGCCCGCTCGGGCTGTTCGTCAAGCTCGTCACCTGGCTCGCCATCCTCGGCTTCTGGGGCGCCGTCGCCGTAGGCGCGGTGGTGGTCTATTACGGGGCGCAACTGCCCTCGTCCAACACCTGGGCGATCCCCGATCGGCCGCCCAATATCAAGGTGCTCGCCGCCGACGGCCAACTGATGTCCAATCGTGGCAAGTCGGGCGGCGAGGCGATCTCGCTGCATGAGCTGCCTTATTACGTGCCGGCTGCCGTCATCGCCATCGAGGACCGCCGCTTCATGAGCCATTTCGGCATCGATCCGATCGGGCTCGGGGCCGCGCTGCTGCAGGATATCGTCACGCGGCGGGTGACCCGCGGCGGCTCGACGCTGACCCAGCAATTGGCCAAGAATCTGTTCCTGACGCGCGACCAGACACTCGGCCGCAAGGTGCAGGAGGCGCTGCTGGCGCTCTGGCTGGAGCGCAATTATTCCAAGGAGCAGATCCTCGAGCTCTATCTCAATCGCGTCGATTTCGGGCACCAGAAGATCGGCATCGAGGCGGCCTCGCAGTATTATTTCGGCCATTCCGCCCGCAATCTGACGCTCGGGGAAGCGGCGACGCTCGCCGGCTCGCTGAAGGCGCCGTCCAACCTCAACCCGAAGGGCGATCCGGCGCTGGTCAGCGCCCGCCAGCACATCGTGCTGCAGGAAATGTCGGACCAGGGCTACATCACCGAGGACGAGGCGAAAGCCGCCGCCATCGATCCCGATACCAATCTGAGGACGACGGTCGCCGGCTCGGAAGGCTATGTCGCCGACTGGGTCGAAGGGCTGGTGCAAAGCTATATCGGGGACATCCACGAGGACGTGGTGGTGCAGACCACCATCGACTGGAATTTGCAGAAGCAGGCCGAATTCGACGTCCGCGAGATGATCGCCAAGAACGGCAAGGCCCGGCACTTCACGCAAGGGGCGCTGGTGGCGATGACCCCGGACGGGCTGGTGCGGGCCATGGTCGGGGGCGCCGACTACGAAAAGAGCCAGTACAATCGCGCCGTCACTGCCCGGCGCCAGTCGGGCTCGGCCTTCAAGCCGATGGTCTATCTCACCGCGCTCGAGCACGGTTACACCCCCGACACCATCGTTGACGATGATCCCTTCACCTATAATGGCTGGAGCCCGAAGAACGACAACAACAAGTATGCCGGGCAGATTCCGCTGCGGACGGCCCTTGCCTACTCGCTGAACACGGTGGCCGCGCGGCTGGCGGTGGACGTGGGGCCGCAGGCCATCGTCGATACGGCGATGCGCATGGGCATCTCGTCGCCCTTGCAGGCCGTGCCCTCGATCGCCCTCGGCACGCAGGGGATATCGCTGCTCGAGCTGACCGCCGCGTATGCGCCGTTCGCCAATGGCGGCAACGGCGTCATTGCCAGCGTCATCACCAAGATTTCGACGCCCGACGGCAAGGTGCTCTACCAGAACAACAATTCCGGACCTGGACAGGTGGTAGCCCCCGACAAAGTCGGGATGATGAACAACATGCTGTCGACCGTGGTCGATGTCGGTACCGGCAGGGGCGCCCGGCTGCCAGGCTGGGAGATCGCCGGCAAGACCGGCACGTCGCAGAAGAGCCGCGACGCACTGTTCATGGGCTATTCCGCCCACATGGTCACGGGCGTCTGGCTCGGCAACGACAACGATGCGCCGACGACGCTGACCGGCGGTTCGTTGCCCGCCGCCATCTGGACCGAGTTCATGCAGGCGGCGCACAAGGGCATCACGCCGCAGCCGCTGCCCGGCAGCTACACACCGTCCGAAGCGGATCTGCAGGCGCAGCAGGAATTGGCGCAACAGCAGGCACAGGTGCCGGGCGACCAGGTGCCACCCGACCAGCAGGGCCCGGGCCTGCAACAGCAGGAACAGCGAGCCCCGAAGGGCAAGTCGATCGGCGACCTGATCAACTCGCTATTCGGCAGCCAGTAGCGGGCGAGGGCCCTCTACTCCGCCGCCTTGGCCGACTCGGCGGCGGCGGGAGGCGATTTGGCGGCACCGGCCTTGCCCTTGCCACGGGGCCGGGCGACGGGGGGAGCCTTTACGCGCTTGATCTTGAGTTTCAGCACCTGGCGGCCATCGGCCTGCAGGATCTCGAACTCGAAATTCCTCAGCCCCTTCACCACCTCGCCCGGCGCCGGCACATGGCCGGCGAGGTCGAATACGAGGCCCCCGACGGTGTCGACCTCATCGGCGAGTTCACCCACGTCGAAGTCGGCACCGAGTGCGGCGCGCACCTCGGCCAGTTCGGCGCGGGCGCTGGCGATGTAGGTGCTGGAGTTGAGCTTGCGGATAAGGGGCGCATCGTGGGTGTCGTGCTCGTCCTCGATGTCGCCGACCACCGCCTCGAGCAGGTCTTCGATGGTTACGACGCCATCGGTGCCGCCGTATTCGTCGATGACGATGGCCATATGCACCCGCTTCAGCTGCATCTGCCCCAAAAGGTCGCCGACCGGCATGGAGGGCGGCACGAACAGCACGTCGCGCACCACTTCGAGCTTGCCGATGTGGGTGCGCAACCCCGTGCCCACCACCTTGACGCGCGCTTCCTCGATCGAATCATCGAGCGGCGGCACTTCGACGATGCGTCGCAGCGCGTCCTTGACGTGGACGAAGCCGGTGATGTTGTCGAGATCGTCGTCATAGACGGGAATGCGCGAGTGCCCCGCCTCGAGGAAGCGCGCCAGCAGGGTGCCCAGCGGCTCGTTGACATCTACGGCGACGATGTCGGCGCGCGGCACCATGACGTCGTCGACGCGCATGTCGCCGAGCTTCAGGACATTGTGCAGGATGGTGCGCTCGGCATCGGAAAAATCCGTGCCTTCGGCGCCGCGCTCACTCTCGAGCAGCACCTCGAGATCGTCGCGGATCGAGGCAGTCCGCAGGGCGAGGAGCGCCTTGAGGCGCTGCCACAAACCCGGCCCCCGCGGCGTGGCGGGGGCGGCACTAGGGGATGGTTCGGGATTGGCTGAGGCAGTCTGGTCGCTGTCGGTCATCGCAATCGGGGCCGCGCAGGGCGGCACTTATCCTTCCTGATAGGGGTCGGGGATGCCCAGGACGCCAAGAATCTCGGTTTCGAGCGCTTCCATGGTCGTGGCATCATCGTCGTCGACGTGATCATAGCCGAGGATGTGCAGAAATCCATGCACCACCAGATGGGTGAAATGATGGACGAAGGGAATACCCTCGGCGGCGGCTTCCCGTTCCACCGTTTCGCGCGCCAAAACGATATCGCCGAGCAGGCCCACGACGGGGCCAAAGGGCTCGATCTGGGGAAAGCTCAACACGTTGGTCGGCTTGTCGATGCCGCGCCATTGCCGGTTGAGGGCCTGCTGCGCGGCGTCGTCGGTCAGCAGGATCGAGAGCTCGGCGACGCCTGTGACGCGGGCTCCGGAACGCTGCAGCGCTTCACGCACGGCGGTCTCGGCGACCGGCTCGAGGTTGTCGGGCCAGCCCTCGCTATCGATGGCGAAGGCGATGCTGAGGGGCGGACGGACGGTAGTCAGCGCGGACGCCCCTCGGCCGAGTGCGCCGCCTCCAGCCGGCGCGCCGTGTCGGCCTCATAGGCCCGCACGATGCGCCCCACCAGGGCGTGACGCACCACGTCCTTGTCGTTGAAGCGCGAAATATGCACGCCTTCCACGCCTTCGAGCAGCGCTACCGCCTCGATCAGCCCGGAGCGTTCGCCGCGCGGCAGGTCGACCTGGGTCGGGTCGCCGGTGACGATCATCTTGGAATTCTCGCCAAGGCGGGTCAGAAACATCTTCATCTGCATCGAGGTGGTGTTCTGCGCCTCATCGAGGATGACCACGGCATTGGCGAGGGTGCGGCCGCGCATGAAGGCCAGCGGGGCGACTTCGATGATACCCGAGGCAATACAGCGCTCGACGTGCTCGGGGCGCATCATGTCGTAAAGGGCGTCGTAGAGGGGCCTCAGATAAGGATCGACCTTGTCCTTCATGTCGCCGGGTAGGAAGCCGAGCCGCTCGCCCGCCTCGACCGCCGGTCGGCTGAGGATGATGCGGTTGATGTCGCCGCGCTCCAGCAGCGTCGCGGCATGGGCAACGGCCAGATAGGTCTTGCCGGTGCCGGCCGGGCCGATGCCGAATACCAGCTCGGCGCGTTCCATGGCCCGCATATAGGCATCCTGCGCCGGGGTGCGGGCGACGATGGTCGCCTTGCGGGTCGCGATCTGCGCCATGCGGACCTTGCCCTTCTTCTCGAGCGTCGGCAGCACGAGCTGGGAATCCTCGCTCTCGATCATGCGGATGATCGAATCGACGTTGGAAATGTCGATCGGCCGGCCTTCCTCGAGCAGCCCGTAAAGTGATTCCAGCACGCGCCGGCCCTGGTCGATGCCGGAGGCCGGACCCTTCAGCAGTACATGGTTGCCGCGCGGCGTGGCGGACACGCCCAGACGCTGTTCGAGCAGCGCCAGGTTCTGGTCGAAATCGCCATAAAGCTGGGACGCGAGCCGGTTGTCGTCGAAGGCAAGTTCAAGCTGGGAGGAGAGCGCGCTGTCGAGCGGGTGATCCGGCGTCGGGGACAAATGCCTGCTCAAGCGTTCCGGCTCCAGCGTTGTTTCTCCGGGCGGCGTAGCAACGACCGCGCTCTAGAGGGCCATCGAAGTGACGAGGCTAGCAGATTTGCGTGCGGAATCTGTGACAATCTTGCCCGAAATCGAATTGTTTCCGGCCGCGGTGATCAGCACCGGCCGGATACTGCCGATAAAACTTGCCGGCGCATCGAGATGCACGGCCTGCAGATAGGGCGAGCGGCCGCCGAGCTGGCCCGGCAGTCGGCCAGGTTTTTCCAGCAGCACGTCGAGGGTGTTGCCGACGCAGGCACGACCGAAGGCCCGCATCTGTTCGGTGGTCAGCGCGAGCAGCCGCGCCAGCCGTTCGGCCTTCACCGGCTCGGGCACCTGGTCGGGGAAGCCGGCGCCGGGGGTGCCGGGGCGCGGCGAATATTTGAAGGTGTAGGCGGAGGCATAGCCCACGGTGCGGACAAGCTGGAGCGTTGCCTCGAAATCGGCGTCGGTTTCGCCGGGAAAGCCGACGATGAAATCGCCCGAAAGCGCCAGATCCGGCCGCGCCGCCTTGATCCGTTCGATCAGCCGCAGATATTCGGCGACGGTATGGCGGCGGTGCATGGCCTTGAGAATCGAGTCGCTGCCCGACTGCACAGGCAGGTGCAAGTACGGCATCAGCTTGTCGAGGTCGTGGTGGGCGGCGATCAGATCGTCATCCACGTCGCGCGGATGGCTGGTGGTGTAGCGCAGCCGGCTGAGGCCGGGGAGCGCCGCCAGGCGCCGCAGCAGGCCGCCGAGGCCAACGCTGCGGCCGCGTTCGTCTTCGCCATGATAGGCGTTGACGTTCTGGCCGAGCAGGGTGAGCTCCATGACGCCGGCACCGACCAGCGCCTGGGCCTCGCGCATGACCTGCGCAACGGGGCGGCTGACTTCGGCGCCGCGGGTATAGGGCACGACGCAGAACGAGCAGAACTTGTCGCAGCCCTCCTGCACGGTGAGGAAGGCGGTGAGGCCGCGGGCGATGGTGGCCTCGCGCCGCGGCAGCGGCAGGGTCGCGAATTTCTCGGTGATGGCGAAGGCGGTGGCGACACGGCCATCGCGGACGGCGGCATCGGCGGCTTCCCTCCCGTTCGACGGACGCGCGCCAATCCCGGCCCGGGCAACCAGTTCGGGCAGGCGATGGTAGGATTGCGGGCCGACCACCAGATCGACACCCGGGGCGCGACGGACGATTTCCTCGCCTTCGGCCTGCGCCACGCAGCCGGCCACGCCGATCAGCATGTCGGCGCCGGCGGCTCGCCGCTCGGCGCGAATTTCGTTGAGACGGCCCAGCTCGGAGAACACCTTCTCGGAGGCCTTTTCCCGGATGTGGCAGGTATTGAGCAGCACCAGGTCGGCGTCTTCAGGCCGGTCGGCCACGACATAACCCTCGCCGGCCAGCGAATCCGCCATGCGGTCGCTGTCGTAGACGTTCATCTGACAGCCATAGGTCTTGATGAAGAGCTTCTTGGCGGGGGCGGGCGTTTCGGTCATGGCGGCTCTTAGCAAAGATTGAGGCGGAGGGCCAGTTTTCGGCGACTGAGCCGAAGTATCTCCTATTGCTGCACCAGAAATCGGCTGCGCTAGCTGGCGATGCGCACGGGCTCGACGCTGGCGGGTGGAGCGCCTTTGGTCGGCAAGGGCAGGCCGCGGTTGAGGGCGACCAGCATGTGCCGGACTTCGGTCTCGGCGGCGCGAGTCACCACCTTGCGGTCGGCGTCGGTGGCCACCAGTATCGGCTCGCCGAAGGCAATGGTGGCGGCGCGGGTGCCGCCGACGAGCATTTCGCGGATATTCTGCCCGATCGTCTTGGACTTGATCCACGCGATGAGGCTACGTTCGGTGCGGCTCACCGGCAGGCCCTGCAGGCGCGTGTAGGCGATGGTCACCGGCTGGATGGCCACCTCGCTGGCCCCCGCCTCGAGCATGGCATGCTGGGCCGCGCCCACCAGGGCGGAACGGAACGGCAGGACGTGCGTGCCGACATCTGACTGGCCTTCGGCAAACAGCAGCACCGAACCGCCGGCGGCAAGGCGTTGCCCCATCTCCCGGCTGGCGCGGCCGGCATCGCCGCGCTTGCGGCGATCGACGTAGAGGGTGCGCTGCAGCGAGGCCATGAAGCCGACGAAGAACCAGTCGCGAATCTCCGACTTGGCAACGAAGGTCACATCCGCCACCGAACCGATGGCGATGATATCGGTCCAGGAAATGTGGTTGGAGAGCAGCAGCGTCGGCCGCCCGGTGGCCGGGCGCCCGATAACCGTCACCTTGAGACCGAGGAAGATGCAGCCGCAGTGATGGAACAGCCGCGGAATGAAGTTCCAGTCCAGCCCGAGACGCGTGATCGCCCATTGCAGGGGAATCCCGATCAGCATCATCGGCAGGTAGATGCAGATGAAGAACAGCGAGCGGGCGATCAAGCCGGGCCGTCCTTCTTGCTCGCCAGCGGTACCGCATAGAGCTCGAGCCGATGATCGACCAGTCGGTAGCCAAGGCGCTTGGCGATCAGTTCCTGGATCGCCTCGATCTCCTCGTTGCGGAATTCGATGACCGTGCCGGAGCGGATGTCGATCAGGTGGTCGTGATGCTCGTCCGGGATCGGCTCGAAGCGCGCGCGACCGTCCTTGAAATCATGCTTGGCGACGAGCCCCGCTTCCTCGAACAAATTGACGGTGCGGTAGACGGTCGACAGCGAGATTTTGGGATCGACGGCGGCGGCGCGCCGGTGCAGTTCCTCCACGTCGGGGTGGTCGGCGCTTTGCTCGATGACGTGGGCGATGACCCGACGCTGATCGGTCATGCGCATGCCTTTTTGCGCACATTGCTCCTCGAGCGTCGGCTCAGCCTTGCCCAGGTGCCCGTGGCTCATGCGACCCTGTTCCTGATGGTCCGTCATCTGAGCGGGTTATCCAAGATTGCGCGACATGACAAGCGCAGTGGCCGGCTTGCCGTCGGGGCGGGGGTAATAGCCGTCGCGCCGGCCGATCTCGGCGAAGCCGTGGCGGCGATAAAGGGCGACGGCGGGCGCATTGTCCGCGGCGACCTCGAGGAACAGCCGCTTGGCGGGAGAGGTCAGCAAATCCTCGAGACCGGCCCGCAGCAGGGCCGCCCCGACGCCCTTGCCGCGCCATTTCGGCTCAACCGCGATGGTCATCAGCTCTGCCTCGTCGGCGGCGAGGCGCAGCATGGCAAAGCCGGCGATGCGGCGTTTCGGGTCGCAGGCAACATAGGCGGGGGTGCGATCCGGATCGGCAAGGTAGGCGGCAAAGTCCTGGTGCGGCCAGCCGCGATAAAATCCCCTGGCATGGAGCCGCGCCAGCGTCTCGGCATCGACGCTTTCGGCCGGCTCGATATGCAGGCCCTGCGGCGCCAGCCAGGTGCGGTACATCAGGCACTCCCCTGGCGGGCGATACGGGCCTTGTCCTGCGGCTTGGCATCGGCGCCGCGCACATACCTAGCCTCGGGCGGGAATTCGGCCGGATCGGCCGTCGCGCCGAAGCGGGCAAGAGCGGCGATATCGACGAAGCCACGATCGGCCTCCGGCCGGTCGAGTTCGAGATCCTCGACCCCCGTCGATATGGCCGCCAGCGCGGCGCCGGAGCCGAGCGCATAGGTGAAGCGCATCCAGGGCGCGGCAGTCAGCGGTTCGGCGACGTCCGAGCCGAGGGGATGCAATTGGCGGAACGCCTGTTCGGCGGGCAGGATTTCATCGGCATCCTGAACCGGGCGCATCGGCGCGAAAAATTCCCGGCGATACAGCTCGTCGCGCCGGGCATCGACCAGGACGACGAACGGCGTGTCGGGCGGTCCGAGCAGCGACAGTGCCTGCAAGGTGGGCACGCCGATGACCGGAATGCCGAGGGCCAGGCCGAGGCCACGTGCCGCCGACAAGCCGATGCGCAGGCCGGTGAACGATCCGGGACCGGTGGTCACCACAACGCGGTCGAGGTCGCCATAGCTCATGCCGTTGCGCTCCAGTAACGCCGCGAGCCGGGGGAACAGCAGTTCGGCGTGCCCCTGCGCGAGGGCGTCGACGGAGCTGTCGACTTCCCCGTCGGCCTTCAGCAGCGCGAGTTGCAGGCGTGGCGCGGCGGTATCGATGGCGAGCACGGTGGTCATGAAAGGGAGATAGTGCCCCCGCGACGCGGTGTCGAGGCCATCTTCCCCTCGCCCGCTGGCGGGGAGAGGGTGGTCCGCAGGACCGGGTGAGGGCGGGACGGGCCGCCGACTACCCCTAGATTTGCTGCACGCCTTCGACGCCGGGGACGAAATGGCGCAGCAGGTTCTCGATGCCGGATTTCAGGGTGGCGGTCGAGGACGGGCACCCTGAACAGGCACCACGCATATTGAGGAACACCTGGCCATCGCGGAAGCCGCGGAAGGTAATGTCGCCGCCATCCATGGCGACCGCCGGGCGGACGCGCGTGGCGATCAGTTCCTTGATCACTTCGACGGTCTCGCTGTCGGCGGCATCAAAGAATTCAGCGCCCGGTTCGACGGCCGGCTCCCCGGTTTCGATCGCCGGCTTGCCGGAAAGAAAATGCTCCATGATTACGCCAAGCACGGACGGCTTGATGTGCGCCCACTCGGCCGTGTCCTTGGTCACCGAAATGAAGTCGCTGCCGAGGAACACGGCGGTTACCCCCGGCACGCCGAACAGCGCCGTCGCCAGCGGCGAGATAGCGGCTTCCTCGGCCTGTCGGAAATCGCGCGGCTCCCCGATCACCACATCGCGCCCGGGCAGGAATTTCAGCGTTGCCGGATTGGGGGTCGCTTCGGTCTGGATGAACATGGATCGGCTCCGCTCAGCGGTTGGAACAGTTCTAAAATAGAACTTTGCCCGGCCGGTGCAAGTGAAAGCTGATGATTCCGGTAGACATTTCGAGCGGCGCAAGCGCTCGAGGCGGGAACAAGTGACCCGCCCCTCCGCCGAAGGAGGGGCGATGGGGTGGTCTCAGTTGATCGGGGAATCCTCGAGCATGCGCTTCAGCAACTCGATCTCCTGGGTCAGCTCATTGTCATCCTTCATCATCTGCTCGACCTTGCGCACCGAGTGCAGCACGGTGGTGTGGTCGCGGCCACCGAAGCGCCGGCCAATCTCGGGCAGCGAGCGCGAGGTCAGCGATTTGGCGAGATACATGGCGATCTGGCGCGGCCGCACCACGTCGCGCGAGCGACGCGAGGACAGCAGGTCGTTGCGCGGCACCTTGTAGTGGCGGGAGACGATGCGCAGGATGTCCTCGATCCGCACCCGATGCGCCTCATGCGAGCGCACCAGATCGCCGAGGGTTTTTTCAGCCAGACCAACGGTGATGGGTTCGCCGGTAAGCTGGTTGGCGGCAACCAGACGGTTGACCGCGCCATCAAGATCGCGGCCATGCGAGACCACGACCCGGGCGATGTAGTCGAGCACGGGGGCAGGGAAATCCATGCCGGCGAAGCGGAACGCCGCCTGTTCGGCACGCTTGCCGACGATCGCCCGCCGGAGATCGGTATCGAAGCTGTTGATCGGCACCACCAGGCCACCGGAAAGTCGGGAGCGCACCCGCTCGTCGAGCATTTCGAGGTCGCGGGGAGCCGAGTCGCCAGCCACGACCACCTGCTTGGCGCCGCCCAGCAGAACGCCGAGGGTATGGCCGAATTCGGTGGCCGACTTGCCCTGCAGGAACTGCATATCGTCGATCAGGAGCAGGTCGACGCGCCGCAGCCATTCCTTGAAGCCGAGCGCCGACTGGCGCTGCACGGCGGTGATGAAATGATACATGAAGTGGTCGGCGGTGAGATAGACGATGTTGCGGCCCGGCTCGGCAGCGCCTGCCGCCCAGGCGATGGCGTTGAGCAGATGCGATTTGCCGAGGCCCACCGTCGAGTGCACATAGACCGGATTGAAGCTCACCGTGCCGTTTGCGACGGCGCTCGCCACCTGTTTGGCGACGCCGAGGGCGATCTCGTTGGGCGCGCCTGCGACAAAGCTGTCGAAGGTCATCTTCGGATCGAGGGCGCTGCCCGACAGGGCATCGGGGCGCGGTCCGGTGTCGCGGGGCGGGCGCGGTGCCGCGGCCACACTTGGTTCGGCCGGCGATTCAACGGTAGGTTCGGGGGGTGGGGCAAGGCGCGGACGGGCCTGGCCATTGACCCTGACGGTCAGGTGCAGGCGGCTGATGACGCTGGTTTCGGCCTTGAAGGCCACCAGAATCCGCTCGGCGTAGTTGGACTGGATCCACGAGCAAAGAAAGCGGGTGGGCACTGAGAGGTGAACGACATCGTCGACGATTTCCTCGAGCTCCAGCCGGGCAAACCAGCTGGTGAAGACATCCTCGCCGACGCTGGCCCGCAGCCTTGCCCGCACACGCTGGAACTGCTCCTCCGGGGTCATCGCCTTGCTCACTTCAGCGCCATTCCTGTCGCTCTTCTCCCGCTCCAGCTTCAGGGCAACCGTTGCCGGCGCATCGGGCGTGCCCTCCCCTTCTTTCTGGGGCATCGGCCGCCCCACGCCCTCATTCTGCCAACCGACACGCCCCGCCGCGCTGTTCGTCATCTAGTCATAACCCCTTTTGCCGCTTGACGGCGTGCCGCAGGCACACCGGTACCCTGACGGCTCGCCGACACTGCCGGGCCAACCGCCTGTTACCGCGCCTGGCGCGGTTTACTGCCTAAACTGTAATTAAACCGAGCTTGACGAGCTGCGGTTGAGTTTATCTCTTACGCCCTAACAAGATAAACGCGATCAGCGGGCTCAACTCCGCGCAGGCGGGCCCGCCGCAAACTTTGGATAGTCGAAATCCTGAAGACCCATCATCGCCCTAAGCTTGCCGTTACTCACCCGGTAAGGCCAGCCAACACCTCTGCGGGCGCCTCTTCTGACCCAACGAGGGCATTCTAACCAAGCGGAGGGGGGACAGGCAATGCGGTTAAAGTACAAAAAGGGGCTTGACTCGGCAGGCCCGAAAAGCGCGGGAACGACGGGCCCGCGAGGCCCTGAAAGCAAGCCGCTGTGACTCAATGCTGAATCGGTTTGAACGCACTTTCAGAGCGGCAGAAATATATTCCGGCGGGGCGGAATTTTTTCACCCGACATTGCGTTGCCTGCCGATGCGCTATCCGCAATTGATTGAAATCGTTCGATAATCCGCCGCGTCGCGGAAAGCTCGCAATTGTCACACTCCTGCCACACTCGGACGCGGCAAGCAGTTGACAGCGAGACTCGGCAATCGTGTGCCGCCAATGAAAAAGGCTCCCGAAGGAGCCTTTGCATAGACCAATGCCAAGCGTTCCCGCCGAGGCTGGATCAGGCGCTGAGCGACTTGATGCGGTGGCTGAGGCGCGACACCTTGCGGGAGGCGAGATTGGCGTGGAAAATGCCCTTCTGCGCGGCGCGGTGCAGCTCGGGCTCGGCGGCCCGGAGCGCAGCATTGGCCAGCTTCTGGTCGCCGGTGGTGATGGCTTCCTCGACCTTCCTCAGGAAGGAGCGCACCCGGCTCTTGCGCGACTTGTTGACCGCGGTGCGGGCCGCGATCTTGCGGGTGGCTTTCTTGGCCGAGCTGGTATTCGCCATTAATTCCTCTTGGACGTTCGCACCCGACTGGAGCGGCGGCAGTGCCGCCCGCGACCGGTCGCGTCAAATGAAAGCGGCGGCACCCGGCCGCCAAGTCGGCGGTTCTATAGTCGCGATGGAGCAAGCCGTCAACTGGGTTGGCCGCCCGCCGCGCTACTTCTGGCAGACCGGACAGTAGAAGCTCGAGCGCCCGGATTGCACGATACGGCGGATGGTACCGGCGCAGCCGGGGGTCGGGCAAGGCTTTCCTTCGCGATCGTAGACGGCGAAGCGATGCTGGAAATAGCCGGAGCCGCCATCGGCGTCACGAAAATCGCGCAGCGTCGAGCCGCCGGCATCGATGGCTTCGAGCAGCACGGTACGGACGCCGTCGGCCAGCCCTTCGAGACGCTTCGACGGCTGGCCGGATTTCAGCACCAGGGTGCGCGCCTCGCGGGTGGGCAGGATGTGGGCGCGATGCAGCGCCTCCGAGACATAGATGTTGCCCAGCCCCGCGACCACGCGCTGGTCGAGCAGGGCCGCCTTCATCGGGGCGCGCTTGCCGGCGAAGCGCTCGGCCATTTCGCTGGCGCTGAAGGCGTTCGACAGCGGCTCGGGTCCGAGCCCGCGGAGATAGGGGCTTTGCTCGGGATCCTCGAACAGGTCCATGAAGCCGAAGCGGCGGGCATCGGCGTAGATCAATGTCAGGGGACCGGCTTCCGGATGGGTCAGCTCCAGCACCACGTGGTCGTGCTTTTCGTCCACCCCCGGCTCGTAGTATCGCGACGGCCCTTTGAAGGTGCGGCCGGCGAAGCGGTAGCTGCCGGTCATGCCGAGATGGCTCAGCCAGGTCCAGCCGCTGGAGAGGTGGAACAGCAGATATTTGGCCCGCCGCCCGACCCCGGTGATGGTGGCGCCCTCGAGCGTTGAGGCGAAGGCCGGCGGGAAAGGAAAGCGCAGATCCTTGCGGTTGAGGCGCACGCTGTCAATGCGCGCCTGGGCGAGCCAGGGCTCCAGTCCGCGGCGGACGGTTTCGACTTCCGGCAGCTCAGGCATGGTGGCGGATCATCTGGCGTTTACAAATTCAGGCATGTTTCTCAATCATTCCGCGCCGTGACGTTGGCATCGGCCGATCGGCTTCTATAAGGTGCCGGCAATCCTGAAGAGGCGCTGATGGCCATGGCAGAGACGCAAGAAACCACGCATTTCGGCGAACGGACGGTAGCGCTAGAGGACAAGCAAGGTCTCGTCAACGCGGTGTTCCACGGCGTTGCCGACCGCTACGACCTGATGAACGACCTGATGAGCCTTGGCATCCACCGGCTGTGGAAGGATGCCATGGTCGCCCGTCTCGCACCGCCGCGGACCGGGAGCCGGCCGTATCGCGTGCTCGACATGGCCGGCGGGACCGGGGACATTGCCGAGCGCATCCTCAAGGCGTCGGTCGGCTATGCCGAGGTGACCGTCGCCGATATCAACACCGACATGCTGCGGGTGGGCGAGCAGCGCGCCACAAAGTGGCGGTTCGGCAGCCAGGCGAAGTTCGTCGAGGCCAATGCCGAGAAGCTCCCCTTCGCCGACGAAAGCTTTGATGCCTATACGATCGCTTTCGGCATTCGCAACGTGCCGCGCGTGGCGGTGGCCCTCAAGGAGGCACATCGCGTCCTGAAGCGCGGCGGGCGGTTTCTCTGCCTCGAATTCTCGACCGTCGACGTGCCCGGGTTCGATCGCCTCTACAAGGAATTTTCGGACCGGGTGATTCCCCCCATGGGCAAACTCGTCACCGGCGATCGCGATTCCTACCAGTACCTGATCGAGAGCATTCGCAAATTTCCCACCCCGCCGGCATTTTCCGCCCTGCTGGCGGAGGCCGGGTTCAAGCGGGTCACCCATACAGCGTTCTCTGGCAACATTGCCGCCCTGTTCAGCGGCTGGAAGCTCTAGCGCATGGGTCTGGGTGCCTATTTCCGCCTGGTTCGCGCCGGCTATGTGCTCGCCCGCGAAGGCGCTTTCTCGATCATCGATCCGGAAGCGCTGCCGCCGGCGCTGGCGGCCGGGATCGGCGCGGCGCGGCTGATCGAGCGACGGGCGGTGCGGCGCACCGGCCGGGTAGAGCGGCTGACCCGGGCGCTCAACCGGCTCGGGCCGACCTATGTGAAATTCGGGCAGACTTTGGCCACCCGCCCCGACATCGTCGGGGTGGAGACCGCCGCCGACTTGTCGGCGCTGCAGGACCAGATGGAACCTTTCGATGCGTCGCTGGTGCCGGGGATTCTCGCCGAGGCGCTGAAGGAGCACGCGGCCGACCTGCTGGACCTGTCGCCGCCGATCGCGGCCGCCTCGATTGCGCAGGTGCACCGGGCAACGCTGGTCGACCGGCACGGCATCCACCGTACGGTGGCGGTGAAGATCCTGCGTCCCGAGGTCGAGCGGCGCTTCGCGCGGGACCTCGAAAGCTATTATGCGGGGGCTCGGATTGCCGAACGGCTGCTGCCCAAGACGCGGCGGCTCCGGCCGACCGATGTCGTTGCAACGCTCGAACGTTCCGCCCGCATCGAGCTCGACCTCAGGCTCGAGGCCGCCGCGATCTCGGAAATCGCCCAGAATATCAAGGGCGACAGCGGCTTTATCGTGCCGGAGGTGAGCTGGGAGCATACCGCACAGAACGTGCTGACCACCGGCTGGGTCGACGGCATCCCGATCCGCGATGTCGAGGCGCTGGATGCGGCCAAGGTCAACCGGCCGGAATTGGCGAAAAACCTGCTGCAGAGCTTCCTGCGCCACGCTATCCGGGACGGATTCTTTCACGCCGACATGCATCCCGGCAATCTTTTCGCCCGCGCCAACGGCGACATCGTTGCCGTCGATTTCGGCATCATGGGACGCATTTCGCGGCGCGAGCGCCGGTTTCTCGCCGACATCATCTATGGCTTCATCACCCGCAACTACCGGTTGATCGCGCAGCGCCATTTCGACATCGGCTATGTACCACGCGACAAGTCGATCGACGATTTCGCCCTGGCCCTGCGGGCCATCGGGGAGCCGCTGCACGGGCGCACCGCCAACGACATCTCGATGGCGCGGGTGCTCGGGCAGTTGTTTGCGACAACCGAGCTGTTCGACATGCAGACGCGGCCGGAACTGATCCTGCTGCAGAAGAACATGGTGCTGGTCGAGGGCGTGGCGCGCGCCCTCGACCCCAACCTCGATATCTGGAGCATCGCCGAACCTGTGGTGGGGGATTGGATCCGGCGGGAAGCAGGGCCGCTCGGCCGCGTTGCCGACGCGCGCGACAGTTTTGCCACCATCGGGGACATGCTGGCGCGCGTGCCGGGGCTGGTGTCGCGCGTGGAAACGCTGCTCATCGACTACGAGAAATATCGCGCCCATCCGCAGCGCGCGCTGCCGCGCTGGCTTATCATAGCGGCGCTCGCCTTTGCCGTCGTGGCGGCGGCGCTCCTCGCCTTCCGGCTGGCCGGCGGCTGAGCGGCCGTCCGAGCTCCATGGGGTGCTCCGGGTCGCTCCGATGGCGCGCCTGAACCGGAAAAGTGCTATTCGAGCTTGTCGATCAACCCTGACGGACAGTCCATTCCATGACCAGCCTCAATGTAGCGTTCCGTCGCCTGCCGCATGGTGAGGGGTTGCCTTTGCCGATGCCGCAAAGCACCGACGCATCCGGGGCGGATCTGGTGGCGGCGGTGCCGGCCGGCGAGGAAATCGAGATGCTGCCGGGTGGTCGGGCGCTGGTCCCGTGCGGCTTTGCAATGGCACTGCCGAAGGGATTCGAGGCACAGGTGAGGCCGCGCTCGGGGCTTGCTGCCCATCATGGCGTCACGGTGCTCAACGCACCGGGGACGATCGATGCGGATTATCGCGGCGAGGTGAAGGTGATCCTCATCAACCACGGCGAGGTGAGCTTTATCGTCCGGCGCGGCGACCGCATCGCGCAATTGGTGGTGGCGCCCGTTACGCCATTCGCCTTCCATGAGGTTGAGCACCTCGAGCCGACCGAACGCGGCGCGGGCGGTTTCGGTTCGACCGGGGGAAGGCAGCCGTGACGTTGCGACGCCACGACGCCGGCAGATGCTGACGCCCGAGGAAGCCCGCCGGTATGCCCGACACCTGGTGCTGAAGGGCATGGGCGGCGCGGGCCAGCAAAAACTCAAGGCAGCCCGCGTGCTGGTGATCGGGGCGGGCGGGCTCGGCAGCCCGGTGCTGGCCTACCTTGCCGCCGCCGGCGTCGGTATGCTGGGCGTGGTCGACGACGACCGCGTCACGCTCTCCAATCTGCAGCGGCAGATCGTGCATTCCGGCGACAGTCTCGGCGCGCTGAAGGCGGCGAGCGCCGGTACATTCGTCGCCGCACTCAATCCACACGTGGACTTCGTGGCGCATTCGATGCGCCTCGATACTGCCAACGCGAACGGAGTGCTGGCCGGCTACGATCTGGTGCTCGACGGCAGCGACAATTTTGACACCCGCGCTTTGGTCGCGGAGGCCGCAGAACGCGCAAGGCTCCCCCTGGTGTCCGGCGCTGTGTCGATGTTCGACGGGCAGGTTACGGTGTTCGCGCCGCATCTCCGCCGGCCCGGTGGTGAAAACTGTCCGCGCTTTGCCGACCTCCACCCCGAACGGCCCGACCCGGCCGATCTGCCGAGCTGCGAGGCAGTGGGGGTGATCGGGGCGCTGACCGGTGTGATCGGCACGCTCATGGCGATGGAGGCGATCAAGCTGATCACCGGCATTGGCGAGCCGCTGCTCGGCCGCCTGCTGCTCTACGACGGCAAGGCAGCACGCTTCACCGAAATCACCTACTGATGGCCAAGACGCCCTAGCTCAGGTCCGGATGGCGGAAGACCAGCGTGGCGTTGGTGCCGCCGAAGCCGAAGCTATTGGAGAGGGTGATGCCGACATCGACGTTGTCGCGCCGGCTTCTCAGGATCGGCATGTCCTCGAAGGCGGGGTCGAGGTTGTCGATATTGGCGCTCTCGCAGAGGAATTTGTGCTGCATCATGAGGATGCAGTAGATCGATTCCTGCACCCCGGTGGCGCCGAGCGAGTGGCCGGTGAGCGACTTGGTGGCCGAGATCGGCGGGCATTTGTCGCCGGTGCCGAAGACGCGCCGGATAGCCTCGATTTCCCGCAGGTCACCGACAGGAGTCGAGGTGGCGTGAGGATTGATGTAGTCGACCTTTTCGCGCACCGTTTCGAGGGCGAGACGCATGCAGCGTTCGGCCCCCTCGCCGGAGGGTGCGACCATGTCGTAGCCGTCGGAGGTGGCGCCATAGCCGACGATCTCGGCGAGAACCTTGCCGCCCCGGGCGCGGGCGTGCTCCAGTTCCTCGAGCACCAGCACGCCGGCACCACCGGCAATGACGAACCCGTCGCGGTCGCGATCATAGGCGCGTGATGCCCGTTCCGGGGTGGCGTTGAAGTCGGACGACATGGCGCCCATGGCGTCGAACAGGTCCGACAGTGTCCAGTCAAGATCCTCATGGCCGCCGGCGAAGACGATATCCTGCTTGCCGATCTGGATCTGCTCGTAGCCGTTGCCGATGCAATGCTTGGAGGTCGCGCAGGCGGAGGAGATGGAATAGTTGATGCCCCTGATACCGAACGGGGTGGCAAGGGTAGCCGAAGCGGTCGAACTCATCGCCTTGGGCACCGCCAGCGGCCCGATCCGCCGGGGGCCCTTGTCGCGGGTGATGTCGGCAGCCTCGACCAGGGTGCGCGTGGACGGGCCACCCGACCCCATGACGATGCCGGTCCGAACGTTCTTGACGTCGTGCTCCTCGAGCCCGGCATCCTCGATCGCCTGCTGCATGGCAATGTAGTTCCAGGCAGCGCCCTTGCCCATGAAGCGCGTGGTGCGGCGATCGAGCACCGCAAAGGGATCGAGCCGCGGCGCGCCGTGGACCTGGCAACGGAAGTTCAATTCTGCGTATTCGGGAGCAAAGACGATACCAGGCCGGGCCAGCAGCAGGCTCTCCAAGACCTCGGCAACATCATTGCCGATGGAAGAGACGATCCCCATGCCGGTGACGACCACTCGCCTCATGCCTGGTCTTCTTCCTGGTGTGCAGGCGACTGCGCGCCAAGTCCGGGAAACAGGCCGACGCGCAAATCCTTGGCCTCATAGATAAGCTTGCCATCGACCTTCACAAAGCCCTCGGCAATGCCAAGGGCTACGCGCGAGCGCACCACGCGCTTTATATCGATGCCGTACTCGACCAGTTTTACGTCGTTGGTCACCTGCCCGGTCAGCTTGATCTCGCCGCCCAGGGCGCGGCCATGCCCCGGCGAGCCGCCCCAGCCGAGAAAGAAGCCGGTCATCTGCCACAGGGCGTCGAGCCCCAGGCAGCCGGGCATCACCGGATCGCCGGCGAAGTGGCAGGCGAAGAACCAGAGACTGGGATTGACGTCGAGTTCGGCTCGCACCTCGCCGCGGCTGAAGGCACCGCCCTCGGCATTGATCCGGGTGATGCGGTCGAACATCAGCATGGGGGGTAGCGGCAATTGCGCATTGCCGGGGCCGAACAACTCGCCCCGGCCGCAGGCCAGGAGCTCGTCGTAGCCATAAGAGCTCGGGCGCTCCGTCATGGGCCTACCTTGAGGGTTAGCGGCGCTCAGGCGCCGCAGTCGTCAGGCTTCTAGTAGAGGCGCGCCGAAAGAGGGTCAATACCGGGCAAACGCCGGCCAATAGGCGGCTGGCGAGGGTATGGCAACCATGCGGGTCCCCCTCGCTTGTCCTGAGCCCGCGCCGTCGCTATAAGGTCGGCTGTCGTATGCTGTTGTCGTGTGCCGCCCGAACGGCAAGGAAACCATGGATCGTTCCGCTCTGCCGCGCCCCCCGCCCTCCCAGAAGCCGTGTGTCACGGCGGTGCTGCGTATGGCGGGACTGAGGCCGACGCGGCAGCGCATTGCCTTGGCCGAATTGTTGTTCGCGGGCGAGCATCGGCACGTCAGCGCCGAGGAGCTCCACGACGAGGCCGGCGCGTCGAAGGCCAACGTGTCGCTCGCGACCATCTACAATACGCTGCACCAGTTCCAGCAGGCGGGCCTGCTGCGCGAAGTGGCGATCGATGCGTCGCGCTCCTATTTCGACACCGACACCTCTGATCATCACCACTTCTACCTCGAGGACGAGCAGCGGGTAGTCGACATCCCCCAGACCTCGATCGTCATCAACGGCCTGCCCGAAGCGCCGGAGGGGATGATGGTCACGCATGTCGACGTGATCGTCCGGGTACGACGCGCGCCCAAGGGCTAGCCGCCCGGCCGGCTCATTGCTCGGCGCAGGCCTGTTGCCGTTCAGCAAGACCCAAAATCGAGCTGTCCGCTGCGGTGGACGCTTACTCGCCGATGGCGCGGACGGGCGGGGCGGTACCTTTGCTGGAGTCGCGCATGGCGCGACGACGGGCGGCGTCGAGGGCTTCGGTCGGGATCGCGGCGGAGGGGCGGGTGATGATGTCGCGCAACTTGTCGACCGGCAGCTTTGGCTGGCGGTTCTCGTCGTAGAGGCCGTTCTTTTCCTGCAGCGTGTCGGTAATCTGCGTATAGCAGAAGCCGGCCAGTTCCGGACTCTGGTGGATGGCGTCGAACAGGCCCTCGACCATTGCGAGGTATTCCTCGGCGCTATTGGCGGTGGCGTAGCCGAACCAAGGTTCGCCGCTCGTCGGGTGAAAGCTCAGGCCGCCGAACTCGGTCAGCATGACCGGCTGGCCGCGCCGGTCGCCCGGCTCGAGCAGCAGGCGCTTGCGCTGCGGACCGGGGCCGGCGAGGGTCTTTTCCACGTCTTCGGGCGTATGGTAGCGAGCCCGGATCTGCTCGGGGAATTGCGTATAATCGTGAATGCCGAGGATGTCGCTCCTGGTGTGCTCCCAGCCATCGTTGGAGATCACCGGCCGGCTTGGATCGAGCGCCCGGGTCAGGTGATAGAGCGCGCTGGCAAAATCGCGCTGCGCCTCGACCAGCGAGATGTCGGGCACGCCCCAGCTTTCGTTGAGCGGCACCCAGGTGACGATCGAGGGATTGGAACGGTCGCGATCGACGACACTCAGCCATTCCCGGGTGAAGCGATCGACGAGGCCGGGCGAATAATCGTAGGCGGCGGCCATTTCGCCCCACAGCATCAGCCCGAGCTTGTCGCACCAGTAGATGAAGCGCGGATCCTCGACCTTCTGATGGATGCGGGCGGCGTTGAAGCCGAGGGCCTTGATAAGTTCGACCTCGCGGCGGATCGCCTCGGGCGACGGCGCGGTCAGGTGCGATTCGGGCCAGAACCCCTGTTGCAGCACCGAGCGCACGAAGGTCGGACGGTCGTTGAGCAGGAAGCGGCCGCGGTCGAAACCGACGGTGCGCAGGCCGAAATAGCTCTGGATGTGATCGACCTCGTCGCCAGTGGCGGAAATCAGCGTCGCGGCGACGTCGATAAGATGCGGCGTTTCGGGGGTCCAATAGAGGTCGCTGCGGGTCACGCCGTGCTCGCCGGCCGGGATGTGAACCACTGCCTTGAGGGTGCGGCCGGTGATCCGGGCCTGCTGCACGGCCAGCGCCTCGCCATCCTTGCTGAGCGACAAGGCGAGCCAGCCGGGGGCGTCGAGCGGCCGGTTGAGCGTGGCCTCGACGGTCACGCAGGAGCGGGCGATGTCGGGGGTGAGGTGGAATTTTTCGATGTGGACGGCGCCGACTGGCTCCAACCACACCGGCTGCCAGATGCCGGAGGTGCGGTGGTACCAGATGACGTGCGGGGTGGCTTGCCAGTCCTGCTTGCCGCGCGGCTGCGTCATGTCCTCGGGCTGGTCCTCGGCGCGCACGACGATGACCTGCTCACCCTCGGGGGTGAGCGCGGCGGTGACGTCGGCCGAGAACGAGGAATGCCCACCCTCGTGGGTAGCGACCAGATTGCCGTTGACCCAGACGTTTGCCCGATAGTCGACGGCGCCGAAATGCAGCAGCAGCCGGCCGCCCTCGGGCGGGCGCTCGGTGAAGGTCTTGCGGTACCAGAGGTAGGGGTGGAAGCTCTTGTCACCGATGCCTGAAAGCTTTGATTCCGGGCAGAACGGCACGGTGATGGTGCGGTCGAAGTGCTCGGGGTGCTCGAACCAGCGACCGTCGAGACCGGCATCGGCGTCGTCATAGGCGAACTGCCAGGGGCCGCTGAGATCGGTCCAGCGGGCCCGCGTCAGACGGGGGCGTGGATGCAAATTCATGTCACTGCCCTCGGTCATTGGCTGCTCGTCCCGTTTGCTGGCGCATTCGACTTCACTTAGCCCGGCGCTGATCAGCAAATCAAGGCCGCGGATATAGATCATTAATTCAGGTATACAATATTCAGCGCGGCAGGGGATCGCCGGGACGACCGACAAAATCCGGCGGCCGCCTTGTGGTGACGCGCCCGAGCGCCGCCACCAACGCCTCGCGCGGCAGGTCCGCGCCATAGGCGGGCTGGCCGGGCTGCTGGCGATAGGAATCGTCGAGCCCGCCGGCGTCTACCGAATCGAACCCCAGGCTGTCGACCAGCGCCATCACCATGGCCTTGGCGGCCGCGTCGTCGCCGGCGACGGGCAGCGCGATGCGCAGGGGATCGCCAGCCGGCAGGCCATTATTGAGCAGCTTCAGCCAGTTGATGTTGTTGAACACCTTCACCACCGGCCGGCCGAGTTCGGTCGCTACCCAGCGCGCCTCGGTCATGCCGGCCTCGATCGGCTCGATGCGGCCGTCGCGCTGGCGCGGATAATAATTGCCCGTATCGATGACCACCGTGCCGGGCGCGGCGCCGTCGAGCACGCCCCTGAGGGCGGGAATCTGCCGCATCGGAATGGTGATGATCACCAGATCGCGGCCGCGGGCAGCCGCTTCGGGCGTGGTGGCCGTGGCGCCGATCTCGGCCGCCAGGGCGGCCAACGTCTCCGGCTGGCGCGAATTGGCAATCGCCACGTCGTGGCCAAGTTCCCTGAGCCGCCGCGCCAGCGTACCCCCGATATGGCCCGCACCAATAATGCCGATTTGCATGACCATCCTCCCGGACGAGTCGTCAGCCGCTCGCCGCGCCGGATTGCATATCACTCGCCGCGGCCTCGAGCACGGAAATGAGACGATTGCCGGCCTGTTCCTTCGGTCCGGAATTCTCGAGCCGGACGGCCTCGGCGCGCACGACGTCTTCCACCGCGATACGGTTCAGACGCGCGACGATCTCGGCGTCGCTCTCGCGACCGCGGGCGCGCAGCCGGGCGGCGATGACATCACGATGGGCCGAGACCACGACCAGCAGGAAATTTTCGTAGCGTGCCTTGAGCGCGTCGATGGTCTGGCGCGAGATGTTGGCGATCACCACGCGCCCCGCCGCGATATCGGCGTCGACGCTGACCGGCAGGGCATAATCGAGACCGTGCGCCTGCCAGGCGAGGCAGAAGCGTCCACCGCGCCGAGCCGCCTCGAACGCCGCCGGGGCCAGGCTGTCGTGATCCTCGAGATGGGCATCGGGGCGCCGAGTGATGATGCGCCGCACGAACACGAATTCCGGGCGCCCGGCCAGCCCCGCCCGGGCGTGATTGATGAGGGTATCCTTGCCGACGCCGCTGGGCCCGGCGACGGCGACGAACACGCCACCGCCGATGGCGGCTGCCGGAGGAGTCTCAAGCAGTTCGCGAACGGTGTGCATCTATTTGCTGGCTCGTTCCCGTGCCGGTCTGCAGCGCCAGTATTGGCATGAACATGACCGCGCGCAAGCCGCCAAACCGGCGCAGGCAACCCGCCGGCCGGTTCGGTAGTTGAGTCACGCCGTTCGGTAATTGCGGCGGCGGCCCGCCGGCCGATCCCGGCCTCCAGGTCCCGACCGGCGGGCCAAGTGCTAAGTCCTTGCGACTCCCACGCTATTGTCGACGACTCGAGGCTGTCCTACAAACAGGGCAGCCTTCCTGATTCGCAAGGTCTGCGCGATGACCATGCTTGCCGAAGTCGATTTTGCCGCCATGGACGGCGTCACGCTGTGGCGCCGCATCGCCGACGAGCTGCGGGGCGATATCGCTGGCGGCGCGCTGCCGGTCGGTGCGCGCCTGCCCGGCGAAGCGATGCTGGCCCAGCGTTTCGGCGTCAATCGACATACAGTGCGTGCGGCGCTCAAGGCGCTGGAGCGGGATGGCCTGGTGCGGGCCCGGCAGGGCAGCGGCACGTTCATTGCCGCGATGCCGCCGTCGACGCCGGGCCATGCCAGCGGCGAGCGGTTATCGGTCGGTATTTCGGGTGCGGTGGCCGGCGCGGAGACGCTGCGGCTGAGTTCCGCGATCGAGGCGCCCTCAGCGGCCATCGCGATCGCGCTGTGGCTGGATTCAGATGAGCCGGTGACGCGCCTCGACTTGCTGACGCGGGTCGACGGGGTGCCGGTCAGCCGCGCCACGAGCTGGTTTCCGGCCAGGCGCTTCCCGGCGATCGAAACGGCGTTCGACGAATACGGGTCGGTCTCCGCGGCGTTCCGCCAGTACGACATTACCGACTACCGGCGCGCCACGACGCGGCTCTCGGCTCGACGTGTCGAACCCGAGGAAGCGCGGGCGCTGAACCTCGCTGCCAGCGCAATCGTCATGGTGGCCGAGGGGGTGGAAGTACTGCCCGAGGGGCAGCCGGTCGAATATTCGCTGACCCGGTTTGCCGCCGAGCGGGTCGATCTGGTGCTGCTCGGCGAATAGCGCCGCCGCATATCGCTGGCCGCGACGATAGCCATCCGCCTCACCATGGGAGGGTGCCCGAAAGCGTTCCGGGACGGCCGTAAATCGTGTATCTGGTTTGTTCCAGTTGAAGCGCGGGGCGCCGGAGAAAGCATGGTGGAGTGGTCGCCACAACAAGACGAGGCGCTGAAAGCCGTCTCGGGGTGGCTGAAGGACCGCAACGGGGCGCAGGTATTCCGCCTGTTTGGCTGGGCCGGCACCGGCAAGTCGACGCTGGCCGTGCACCTCGCTCAAGGAGTGAAGGCGGTCAAGTACGCCGCGTTCACCGGCAAGGCGGCGCTGGTGATGCGTAAGCATGGCTGCAAGGGCGCCTCGACCATCCATTCGCTGATCTATTCGCTGATCTCGGACAAGGACGGGGAGCCCAAGTTTGCCCTCGATCCCGATTCGGAGGCGGCGAGTGCCGACCTCATCGTCATCGACGAGGTGTCGATGGTGGACGAGAATCTCGGGCGAGACCTGCTGTCATTCGGCACCAAGGTGCTGGTGCTGGGCGATCCGTTCCAATTGCCGCCGGTGGCCGGGGCGGGCTTCTTCACTTCCGCGGAGCCTGACATCATGCTGACGGAAATCCATCGGCAGGCGCGCGACAATCCGATCATCCGCATGTCGGTCGATATCCGGGAGGGCGAATATCTCGAGAACGGCCGCTATGGCGAGTCGCTGGTGATCGGGCGCGGCGAGGTGGATCGCGCTGCCGTCGAAGAAGCCGACCAGGTGCTGGTGGGGCGGAACAAGACGCGGGTCGACTACAACGACCGGCTGCGCGAGCTGAAAGGCCTGCCGCGGCACGAACCGGTGGTTGGCGACCGCCTCGTCTGCCTCAGGAACAATCCGGTCAAGAAGCTGCTCAATGGCCAGATCTGGACCATTGCCGAAGTGCGCAAGCGCGCCGGCCAGCGCTATTCGATGGTGCTCGACGCCGACGATCCGGGCATCAAGTCGCAGGCCAAGGTGATCACCCATGAGGCGTTCTTCGCCGGTGAAGAGGATAGCCTCGCCTGGCCGGAGCGGCGGCAGTTCGACGAGTTCACCTTTGGCTATTGCCTCACCGTGCACAAGGCACAGGGCTCGCAGTGGGACAATGTGTATCTGTTCGACGAGAGCTTCGTCTTCCGCGAAGACCGGCGGCGCTGGCTCTATACCGGGGTGACGCGGGCCAGCGAGCGGATCACCGTGGTGCGGTAGGGCTGGCCGGAGCTTGACGCGAAGGCCTCATGCTCAGCTTAGGTGGCTCACGCTCAGCACACCGCCTCGATCTCGGCATCAGTCATCATCCCGGGCACGATGGTTACCGGGATGTGAAGGGCGTTGCCGGCGCTGCGATTGGCGAAGGCGGTGACCATCGGTCCCGGCCCTTCGCCCGAGGTGCTGGCGGCAAGCACCAGGATGGCGATGCCGGGATCCTCCGCGATCACCGATTCGACGGCGTCGGGGCCGCGTCCTTCGCGGATCACCGTTTCAATAGGCAGATCGGCGATCTTTTTCACCTGCGCGATACGGGCATCGATCAGACGCTCCGCCGCCTCCAGTGCCTCAGCGCGCATGACATCCTCGACGCCGAAGAAATGCTGGAAGTCGGCGGCCTCGATCACGTAGAGGAAAACGATGGTGCCGCCGGTGCGGCGCACCCGATAGGCAGCAAATGCCACGGCCCGGGCGCATTCCTCGCTGTCGTCGATGACCACGAGGAATTTGCGCTTGTAGTCGCCAATTTCCGGCAATCGCCCACCCTTATGCCGACCAACCCGGTCGCATTATCCCATGGGTCGCAAGGAGGGGCAACCCAAGGGCTGAGCGTAGGCCGGTCCCTCCCACCCCGCCCTCATGGTGAGATGCGAGCGCAGCGAGCTTCGAACCATGGCCGATGATCGGCGAGGGTCCTTCGAGGCTCGGCCAAAGGTCGAGCACCTCAGGCTGAGGGTGAAGCCGAGACTAGGTGTGGGCCAAGCCTTACCCCAAGAAGCCGACGATGCGGCGCACTTCTTTCATTGTCGCCTGGGCGATGACGGAGGCGCGCTCGGCGCCATCGGCCATGAACGCATCGATCGAGGCCGGATCGGCCATCAGACGGCGCATCTCGTCAGCGATCGGGGCGAGCACGGCAACGGTAAGATCGGCCAGCGCGGGCTTGAAGATGCCCCAGCCCTGCCCGCCATATTCGGCCAGCACCTCGGCCTTGGTGCGATCGGAGAGAGCGGCGAAGATGCCGACGAGGTTGTCGGCCTCGGCCCGCCCGGCAAGCCCTTCGACGGTGCTCGGCAGCGGTTCCGAGTCAGTGGTGGCGCGGCGGATCTTCTTCGCCATAGAGTCGGCATCATCGAGCAGGGAGATGCGCGACTGCTCGGACGGGTCGGATTTGCTCATCTTCCTGGTGCCGTCGCGCAGCGACATGACGCGGGTCGTCGGTCCGGCGATGATTGGATCAGTGATGGGAAAATATTCCGGATCGAACCCCTGCTCGCGGATCGAGCCGGCAAAATCGTTGTTGAACTTGACGGCGATGTCGCGGGTCAGCTCGAGGTGCTGCTTCTGGTCGTCGCCGACCGGCACGTGCGTCGCCTTGTAGAGCAGGATGTCGGCGGCCATCAGCGAGGGATAAGCGAGAAGGCCGAGCGAGACGTTCTCGGAATTCTTGCCGGCCTTGTCCTTGAACTGGGTCATCCGGTACATCCAGCCAACCCGCGCCACGCAATTGAAAATCCACGCAAGTTCGGCGTGCTGGTGCACCCGGCTCTGGTTGAAGATGATGGATTTCTTCGGATCGATGCCGGCCGCGACATAGGCGGCGGCAAGCGTCCTGGTGGTGTGGCGCAGCTCGTCGGGATCCTGCCAGACGGTAATGGCGTG
>Ga0207657_10000482_pt1 | contig 42087 bp, 29 predicted proteins | sample KBSC33metaG_FD_184316 | JGI IMG/M metagenome (GOLD analysis project Ga0207657, IMG submission 184316) | Corn rhizosphere microbial communities from Kellogg Biological Station, Michigan, USA - KBS C3-3 metaG (SPAdes) (version 2) | ecosystem: Host-associated > Plants > Roots > Rhizosphere > Soil ... | reverse complement strand
CGACGCAAATGGAAAACGCGCTCAACAACGACGCGGCCAAGGATCAGCTCGAAGAAGCCGGTCCGAAGAACGCGAAGAGCCTGACGCAAGGTTAAGCGTTTATTCGGGTGCGTCCTCGCGCCGCGCGGGGCGCACCCACCGGGTATATTCATGACCAAAGTCACCTCCGCAAACCGTACCGGCGATTTGCCGGTCGAGCGATCCGGCCGCGAAACGAAGAAGACTTCGTCGCAGCCCTCCTCGTCCGCAGGCCCCACGCGCGACGCCAATCTCCAATCGCTGAGCAGGCGTTCGGCAGTGAGCGCGGAGCCCAACCCGGAAGGCGCTCGCCGCCGTCGCGCACGCTTGCCCCAAACGGGCGACGCGGCGCCCGCCGAGGAGCGCCCTCAGCCGGATCAGGCCGCACCGAACGCGGCAGGCGGAAATTGGATGCGGCATCTCTGGAAGGCCTATGTCGGCGCACTGGCCGTCGGCGCGGGCTACGGTGTGTATCAAGGAAGCCGGCAAGCGTCGTCAGGCCCGGAATCGCCCCCGGGCACGAGCGCCAATCGTCCGCCCGCGGCAGCGCCGAAGGTCCCCAGTCCCCGAATCGATCTACCCACTGTCTATCAAGCTCGCGAGAATGTACTGCAGCGGTTCGGCACCCATATTCCGGCCGATAGCGATTGCCATTCGATCGAACCGCAACTGGATCAGTTGCCGTTCGGCATGCCGGGCGTAACCGATTTGCAGTACGTACCGGAGCTGCTGGGCAACGCAAAAGTCGTCGGCATGCATTTGGACAAGACGTTGCCGCGGGAACTCGCCACGCATATCACACAGCACGAATACATTCACTGCTATAACAGCCCCGAATTTCAGGAGTTGCTTCTGCGCAGCGGCACACCGTCGATTTCGGAAGGGCTTGCCCAGCACTTCACGGAGAAATTCCCGGACGGGACGCGCTATCGTGGCACCGTGCTCGACAATGGATCGGCGGCGGCGCGGCTCGCCAACGGCAAGTCGGGCGTCGAGCTCGCGGCGGAACTCGAGCTCACAGTGGGTAAGGACACCCTCGAGCGCGCCTACTTCGGCGGGGAACCCGAGGCCATCGCGAAGGTTGCCGATGCGATCTACGGCCTCTGGCCGAAGGCGCCGACACCGAATGCCTGGCTTCACACCTCGCGTTGGCGCGGTGCTGGCCAGCAAGCCATGGCCGAATCGTTCGTCGGCGCGACTCTGCTTCATACGGGATCGTTGCCCAGCGAGGAGCTCGGCCAAAGCTATCCGATACGCTTCGCGCTACCCGTGGGCAGCTTCGCGGAAATCTCCGCCGAGCAAGCGGCCGCGCTGCGCGCGCAGGCTTCGAAGGTGCGCAAGGCGCTCGGCCCGAATGCGTTCGATCGCGCGTTTTGCGCGACCAATCCGGCCAAGCAACAGAAAGCCATGAATAAGCTCGCCGACGAACTGCAGCGTCTTTGGCGGCCCGTCCTTGGGTAAAGGCGCTATGTGCGACCTCGCCCGCTCTCCCGGGCCGGTTCCTCGATCTTGCGTCGAATAGCCCCTTGCGTGCTGCAAGTGCGCTTGCACGTCACTTCCGCGCGCTCCCGCTCGATCGGTCTGCGGGTGCGCCGCGAGAGCCACCGAGTCGAGCGTCAATGTCCGGAACAGTTGCGCCAAGTCGGCCGCATCCTCCATCCGCAATTCGCTCGTGAGCCCCATATAGGTCACGTCGCTCATTCCCCTTCGGAGCGCTTGCGAGCGCCCGCTTTCTCGGCGCATACGCCCCATCGAGTTGTGCGAACTTCGACCCATGCCGTCTGCGCAAGACATTTTGCCAACGGCCGACCTCGGTCAGCCGGTCGGCCATCTCAGTTCCGGGTGATCGAAAGCAATGCCTGTCCCGAGTGCTGCACGAGTCGCTGCAGGATCTGAGAAATCAGGATGGCGAGCTGCTGCAGCTCGGCCATTTCCTGCTGGAACAGGTCGTACGGCGGTTGGGCCGGATGAGCCGCAACTGCGTTGTGCATGGCGTTGACATGGTCGTGGACCTTGCCTTCCAAGCCGGAGAGCTCTTGATGAGCGTCGGCAATGGGGCCTGCGACACCTTCGGTTTTCGGTCCTTGCGCCTCTGGTCGTTCCGCCTCTGGTCCTTCCGCCTTCGGTCCTTCCGCCTTCGGACCTTCCGCCTTCGGACCTTCCGCCTTCGGCTCTTCCGCCTTTGGACCTTCCACCTTCGACTCTTCCACCTTCGGCTCTTCCGCCTTCGGCTCTTCCGCCTTCGGAGCTTCCACCTTCGGAGCTTCCACCTTCGGAGCTTCCACCTTCGGCTCTTCCACCTTCGGCTCTTCCACCTTCGGAGCTTCCACCTTCGGAGCTTCCACCTTCGGAGCTTCCACCTTCGGAGCTTCCACCTTCGCGCCGTGCGCTTCGTGAGCGTCCGCGTTCGTAACCGATGCCGACAACGACACGTTGACCTGGACCGGTACGGCCGCCGACAACCCGCCGTTGCGCTTCGCGCCGGTCATCGGCGGCTTGCGCCCGGCCGGGGCGTTTCCTCCGCCCGCCTTGGGCATGCTTGCCTTGAGCGCATCGAACCGCTTCTGAAGATCAATGGGCAATGCCGGGCTTGGCAACGCCTGGATGCGTGCCACTTCGCGCGCCGTCGCAAGCGCTTGTGCGCGCGCCCGGAACGTGGCGCCCGCGCGCGGCAGATCACGAGCCGATAACCGCGGCCGAGCCGCTCCACTTATGAGCGCCGCCGCCGCGGACGACGACGTGTTCAGCCGCGCAAGGTTGCTCAACGCTCCATTCGAAGCGGGCCGCGTCGTCCCTGTCCTGGCCGGCGCGCTCGCCGGCTTGCTCGCGCCGCGCGTCAGCCCCGAAAAGAACGACAGCGCTTTCGTGATCTTGCTGTTCATGGCATGTCCCCCGACGCGATTCGATGCAAGTCGAATCCGGCCGCCCGCAACATCGTCGCGTCGGCACGCTGCCATCGCGCGAGCAGGTCATGTCTGTCCGAGCGGATCGGCCCCGAGAAGAAAACGCCTAGACATGCGAGTGCAAACAGCAGCACGCGCGACACGCGCCTGCCATGGACAGTATCGGTTTTCATCGCCTTCTCCGGGTTTCGCGTCGACAATGCCGCACGAGCGGCAGGATGAATCGATTGTCATGGCGACCGAACTGCGCTCACGTCGGAAGTGGCGAATATCGGCGTCCCTCGACGAATCGATCGGCCGTTACGACTCGCGCGCCGAAAAACGCGATTCGCCCAATACATCCGGGCGCGAAGAAACGAGAGAAGCGGGTTGGGCAGGAACGAGCGAGAGCAGAGAAGGGCCGGCTGGACGGCCAGCGCTCAATGCGGTTGATTGACGGCGTCGGCGCATGCGATGCCGACTGCGGCCGACAGCGCGCCGCACGCATCGATCGTTTGGTGCGCCGCGTCGCCATGGGCGCTGCTCTTGAGCGCCGCATAGATCTTGTCCGAATCGAGCCGCGGATCGACGGCGAGCAGCAATGCTGCCACGCCCGAGACGAACGCCGTCGAAAACGAAGTGCCCGAAAAGAAATCGTAATGACCGCCCGGCGTCAGGCTCAGCACGTCGCGACCCGGCGCCCGCACGACCGGCGCGGCCGTCTTCGCGCCCGGGTAGTCCGCCGCGATCACGTGCGCGATGCCAACCGGAAAAGCATGCATGTCTCCACTGGGCGGCACCGCGCCCACCACGACACTGCCGTGCCGCAGCGAATATTCGACGAGCTGCGTCAAGAGCGGATCGGGCGGACCGCTCAAGCTCAGATTGATGACGTTCGCGTGCGCTTCGATCGCCGCCGCAAGTGCCTGGGCAAGCGTCAGCGAATTGCACACCGATTGCCCGGGCGCATGACCGCCCGAAGACGCCGGCTCCTGCCAGCATGCCTTCAATGCAAGAATGCGCGCACGCGGCGCGACTCCGACCATGCCGCGACCGCCGTTGAGATTGGCTGCTATTACGCCGGCCACGGCGGTTCCATGCACATCGTGGCCGAACGTCGCCAAGTTCTGTTCGACGAAATCGCGCCTCATGACGATCGATCCCGCGAGGCCGGGATGAAACGCGTCGACGCCCGTGTCGATGAGAGCGACTCGGACACCCTCGCCTTGCGAAATGCGCTGCGCGGCCAGGGCATCGATTTCGCGCAACCCCCGCTCGAAGTCGACATAGTTGGCGCGATATGCACGCTCCGCGGTACTTTTCGCGTCGGCCGCCGCGGCCGTCTCGGCCATCGTCGCGCTATCGCCACCGGGTTTGCTCAACGTGCCGACGGTGCGAAAGGACTGTAGCGGCTGCACGATCTTTACGCGCCGATCATGCGAAAGCTGCTCGATCACCTGTGCACGGGTGCGCTCGTCACGCACCTCGAGCACCGCGCAATGGGCCTTGAGCGGCACGATCGGCCAGGCCATGACTTGCTCGAGTTTGTAGTCGCGGGCAATGGCATCGATCGTTTCCCGCGCGCTGCCGTAAGCCGTATAACCGGGACCGCCGTCATAGCCGCCAATCGTCGTGCCTGCCAGAATCGGCACCGATTCGCTCGGATTGGCAACGGCCACGACGATCATCCGCTCGCCCTCGTCGTTGATCTGACGGAGCACATCGGGATCGATATCGGCGTTCGTTGGCGGGACGAGCGAAACGTGGCTGCATGCCACGACGAGCGGGACGATGGCGGCGACAAGCGCGACGAGACGCGCCCGTGCCGTGCGCCGGACCGCTTTCGTCCGTACCGCCATCCATAGCCGGACGACGTGCGCGCGGGCCGGCCGTTTCAGGGCCGCCTCCCGTGCAAACGGTGCACTGCCGGCGCGCGGCGTGCTGGGCTGACAATGTGTCATCTGATTGATTTCTCCGGGTTGCTGATCGAGAGGCGAGACATGGCAACCCGTGAGTACCGCAAACAGTGAAAAATGTTGCAGCCCTGACGCACGAACCGTGAAACAGGACGAACCGCTCGCCGGACAACGCGCCATGCGTGCCAGCGAGCGGCTTTCGTCAGACGTTATCGAGGCCGCCCTGTGCCGCCCAATCGAAATTGCTTACACCGGAAATGCCGTCGCCGCCCGCGACGTCGTGCGTTTCGATCCGGTTGTAGGTATCGGGATTCGAGAGCATGAACTTGGCGGCCGCGGAGACTTCCGAAGGCGTGCCGCTCGCCGGATTGTAAGCCATCTGATACAGCTTGTTCGGATCGAGCTTGGAGATGCCCTGCTCATGCAGGTAGGCGCCGAGCGCGCCCGAGGCGCTTTGCGCGTCGAGCGACGCATCCGTCGCACCCGTATCGCCAATCGTCGCGCTCGCATCCAGGAAATCGGCATCGCCCGCCGAAGAGGCATCGCCGGTGTTCGACGCGTCGCTCAACCCGCCTTGCGCCGCCCAGTCGAAATCGTTCACGCCTGCAATGCCGTCGCTGCCCGCGACGTCGTGCGTTTCGATCTGATTGAACACATCGGGGTTCGACAGCATGAACTTGGCGGCGTCGGACACTTCCGACGGCGTGCCGGCAGCCGGAGAGTACGCCATCTGATAGAGCTTGCTCGGATCGAGCGAGCCGATCCCGTTCTGATGCATATAAGCAGCCAGCGCACCCGATGCGCCTTGCGCCGTCATGCCCGCATCGGGCTGACCGCCGTTGTCGATATTGCCTGCGCCGAGCGAGCCCTCCTCCGCGAACACTTGTTGCAGCATCTGCTGAATCGATTGCAGTGCCGATTCGTAAAGTGCTTCGTAATTCGCCACAGCGGAATCGACCGGGGACGATGTCGTCGGACTCGGGTCGAGTGGCTCGGACTGGACAGTGCTATCGAGAGAAAGGTTGACGCTCATGGTATTAGACTCCGCATAGATGAGAAACCGCCGATGCGCATCGTGCGCGAAAGGCCCCGCCGCGTAAGCGCCGCACTGACCTGCATCCCCGCGTCGCTCTGCGCGCCACGATATCGAAGCCGCCTTTCGGACTCATGGCTCGCGGCGAAATCCAAAAGCCATCGGCGAATCGTCGAAAGATGTATGCGTCGCGCATCGCCCGCCCAATCCGCCGTTCGACGATTATTGTTTTTGAGGTAGCATCGTCCCGCTCGGGGTACCTTGCCCTGCCCGCCGAAGTCGTTGCCGCAGCCTGGCGATACTTCGGCGCAGAGTCTGATCGAAAGGAAAGCGGTACCAGTCATGAGTGGGATTCAGGCGTTGCTTCGAATACGAACGGCATTGCGCTTGCGGCAGCGGTATTCGCATTTGTCCTTCGGGCAGCGCCTCTCAGTCGGGCGTCGGTTGGCACTGGCGTTCTCGATGCTGGTGGCATCGGTTCCCGCCGCTCGCGCGTCCGATGCCTGGCATTTTCAGTTAGGCGCGACGACAGACCGCATCAATCGCGGCATCGATTTGAGCCACAACGAGCCCTCGGTCGAAGCGGCCGTCAGTTGGTACCCGGGCACGGGGCCGTTTGCCGGCGTTTCGGCATGGACCGTCAGGCCGAGGAGCGGTAGCCCGATGGGTGCGGAGTTCCTCGCCAACGCCGGCTACGGATGGCGCCGCGGCGATTGGGGCGCGAAAGCGATGTTGCTGCACTATCAGTTCGCCCACATCCCTCGCGCAACAAGGATCGAATACGACGAGGTAGGGTTTGCGGGAAGCTGGCGCGAGAGCCTCTTCGCTTCTGTCACCGTGTCGCCGAATATCGCTTACGGAGGATCGCCGCGCACGCTGGCGCTGAGCTACAACCTCGTCGGGCATCTGCCGCTCGCCCACGGATTTTCGGCGACGGCCGGCGTCGGCTATTACGACCTGCACGCCGGACTCGGCTCGGGTTTCTTCTATGACGACATCGGTCTGATCTACCAATACCGTTCGCTGCAACTTCAACTCGCCTACTTCGGCACACAAGGTCCGGAGCGCATCAAAGCGCGGTTGGGTCCAATGCTCGTGCATCGCTGGGTCGCGCAAGTCAGTTGGTCTTTCTGAGGTAGCACGGCGAGACGCCCAAGCGCATCCGCTCTCGCTCCCGCTCGTCACCGCTCCATAGGCATCGCCGAACACGCGCCATCCACGCCTGCGATTCGATTCGCCGCGGTACGAGCAATTTCGCCGCGAGACGACGCACCCTCATATTCGCCTCCCGATACTGAGCACGCGCGCTCTTCCTACGAACCACGTAACGAAGCCGCGCATACCGAGCGGCCGTTGCCGTTATCTCGGCGCGCTCGATTACTCCAACCCTATCGAAGCAATGCAAAATGACCACTGTCCAATCCAGCCGTGCGTCAACCTCGGCATCCAATCTCAACGCCCCGTCCGACAACGCTCAAAGCAGCAGTCCAAAAGCGCCGACAGGTACCGCGAAACGCCGTAATCCCGATTCGCCGACCGGCAACCTCGCCAAGCGTGGCAAAGGCGAGAGCAGCGAAGCGGCGTCCACCCTGCAAGCGCATACCCGCTTTTTCGAAGACGGCAGCAGCACGACAACCGGTTCGCGCGTTCCGTCGCGTGTTCCGATTGCGCAGCGCGCCGGCCACATCACCGCCGCGCTGCGCGGCCGGCAGATCGACGCGGTGACCCACGGCACCGACAAGGCAGCACTAGAACAAGGCGCTAAAACCACGCTGGGCAGTTGGACGTCCGATTCGCATTTCCATCCGACCCAATACACGCAGCAAGGCATTCTGCCGGAAGAAATGCTCGCGATGATGGATAAGGTAGGCGTGTATCGCAGCGTGATCATGCCCATTCCAACCGATGTCATTCCGTGCGGCCACCCCGACAACAATCACATTCCGCCCGAGGACTATTACGTTCCGAAGGAAGACATGAGCATGGCGCGCCACGAGCTGACCGCGGAGCGCGAAGACAAGATCGCCAAGAGCGCGCATCTCGTCGTCAACCAGCAAGTCGACGCGGACACGGCCGATTTCATGGACATGTCGGGTCTCACCGATGCTCAGCGCGACCGCCTCGATCCGATGGTGACGGGCCTGCATCTGGGCTCGCCGCTCAGTTCCGAAGCGCTGCTCAAAAAGCTTCACAAGGACCCCGGCACGTTCACGGGCATCGGTGAAGTCACGATTCACAAGGAGCTCGTCGAGCGCCAGTTCGACGGTGCGCGCCAGGCCAATCTGACCGACAACGTTCAACCGTTCAAGGACCTCATCGCAACGGCAGGGGTCGTCGGCATGCCGGTGGTTCTGCATTGCGACGTGGACTCGACCGATAACCAGCGCAAGAACGGTCTCGGTGCTCCGCAGCATCTCGACGGCATCAAAAAGCTGCTCGGCTCGCCCGAAGCGAAGAACACGACGATGGTCTGGGCGCACTTCGGCGGCATCGGCCGCTTCGTCGCGAAGCCCGACAATCACATGGAAAACCTGCGCCAGATTCTGCGCGATCCCGAGATGAAGCACGTTCACGTGGACATCTCGTGGTCACGCGTGGCTCGCCAGATCGTCATGAAGCAAAACGCGCACGGTGTCGAGGAACCGGATCCGGCCTCGATCGACGCGGCCGCCAAGCTGATCACCGAGTTTCCCGATCGCTTTCTGATGGGCTCCGATGCACTCGATCCGAAGAAGGAAGAAACCTGGGCCGAGACCGGCAACATGTACAAGCCGCTGCTCGACAAACTGTCTCCCGAAGTACGGCATCAGGTGACGATCGGCAACTACGAGCGCGTCATCGTCGGCGCGCGCGCGAAGGTGCGCGCGTTCGAGAAGCATGTGCTGACGAACGAGTTCATGAAGCGCAACGTGCGCCCGTCGGGACCGACGCCGCTGCGCGACGGTCCGCACATCGAACCCGAGAAGCTGCGCGCCGCGCGTGATGCGGCGTTCGCCGCCGCGGGTGTCGATGAGCGCGGCGAACCGGTATCGAATGCAACGCATTGATTGAAAGCGAGCCCGCGCAAGCCGATGCGGTTGGCTTCGCGCGGGCACCCCAAGACCCGGTTTGAAGGACGGCGCGTGATGTTTCGGCGCCTTATTTCATTCGTCTCCCTGAGCGAGTCGAGGCCATGAAACTGTTCGGAACCAGCGCGTCGTCCACCGCCGCAAGTCAACACACTCCCCAAGCCGCAACCGATAGCGGCAACCGTACCCGTGCCCCGCGTTCGAGCGGGCGTCGATCGTTTGGCGGTATGCTCTCGAAGCTTACCCGGCTCGGGCGATCGCCGAAGGCGCCGTCTTCACGGGCGACGGACGGAAGTCTTCAGCAACCCGTGTCCGGAACCGTTGGCGCGGCCGGCAACCGACGCTCAAGCGCCACCCCTTCGAACGACGACGACGTCCGCGAAATGGTCGCACGCATCGTCTCGCAAAAAGACTCGCGCCGTCCTGGCGGCGCCGGTACGTCGAGCGAAGCCGAAACCAGCCCCACGATCGCGCACTTCTTCGCACCGGAGCTCGGCGTCTCGCCGAGCGCACCCGAGAAACGCTCCAAGAAGCGCTGGAGCGGGCTTTTCCATCGTCGATCCAGTTCGAAAAAGACGCCTGCCGTCACGCAAAAGGCGCCGACGCAAGCACCCCCTGCCACATTATCGACGGCCACCCATCGCGACGATCCCGTTGGGGAGACCGTTAGCTGGATCAAATCGCAGCGCGCCACGGAATCCACCCCGCAGCAAGATGGTCATGGGACGGGCGCCGTGGTTTTCTCCTCGACAGGAGACGGAGACGGCGATGCCGAGGTCCGGCACGAGAGCCCTCGCAACTCGAACGCATCGGAGCATTCGGCGAAAGACGTCATCTACGACACCGGTCCCATCTTCGACGAGTCGGGCGATGAACATGAAGAGGACGATCTGTTCGATCTCGACATCGGCCCGTTGCATCCACCGCCGGTGGAAAATGAAATCCATCCGGTTACGCCATCGAATTCGGAAACGGGTTCGACACGGCACGACGTCCCGCCGCAACAGAACGAAGTGTTGACCACGAGCACGCCGGTCCCGCAACCGGACCCCGTGCCGAGCGCCAACCAGCCGCGGAGCAGCCTGGGCAAGTTGAAGCAACTCAAGAATGCGCTCAAGGGCTGGCAGACCTATGCCAAGGACGAAGCGTATATTCACGGCTTCGGTTTTTCATCGACGAGCCTGTCGCTCACCCCGATCTCGACCAATACAAAAACCGCACGCGCCAAACCGTTCACGGGCGTCACGCGCGAAGGCGATGCACCTGTCGAGCTGCACAGGCGGCTCGCGAATCTGCCCGGCAGCACACCGCCGGCCGTGCTTCACGAAAGCCCTGTCGTGCAGGAACTCGAAGCGCCGAACGCACTCGATCGATTGTTTCTCGACGCGAGCATCCTCCCCGGCACCAACCGCCGCCAGCTCTTCGATTCGATCAAGCAAGTCGCCGCGGAAAAGAACCTGACGCCGTTCGAGGCATCCAGCCTTGCCCAGGCACTGCATATCGCGTTCAGCCGCACGCCCGATCGTTCGAGCGACGCCGCTTACGATCCGGCCTACGACGCAGCGCACGATGCGCAGATCGCACTGCAATCGCTGCCGCAGACGAATCTGCTCGATGCGTTGCGCGATACCGCCGAGCCGCAGCGCACCCCCGATTACGATGCCGACAAGGCGTGGGCGCTCGCACAAGAGCTCGTCCACATTCCAGGCGGCGTCGGCACGAGCCTCATCGAAAAGCTCACGCCGCAGACGCCCCGTCCGGCGGGCACACATGCCTCGGTCGTGGAAAAGGACCGGATGCTGGTGAGCGTGTTGCTGAAAGCCTCGCAACAGGTCGTGCGCGAAGCACGGCAATCGGCCGCTACGAAGCCCGAAAGCAAGATACTCGGCGTGTTTCCCCGGGCATCGCGGCAGGTGGGCAATGCCGCCTCGCCCGAGCCCGGCGGTCCTCGCATGCTCGCGCACGATCCGGCTTCGATCTTCGCCGACGGTGCGCTCCACGCCGCCATCGCGCAAGCGGGCGAAGACCAGTGGCCGGGAAGCAACAATACGCCCGTCCCGAGCAACCTCTCGCTCGCGCAAAAGGCGATGCTCGCCGTCAAGGACGAATTGCAGACGATCGATGCGCACGTCGCCGACGATGCCACGCGCGGCACGGCCTTCAGCCAGGGCACGCACGGTTGCCGCTTCGCGATTTCGATGATTCGCGGCGATATGATGACCGACCAGGCGCGTGAGCCGAGCGGCGTGCGCAGTCAATTCCAGCTCGCCGAATCGCGCCTGGGCAAGAGCGTTGGCAAACACCTCGACCGCGCAATGCGGCGCCCGACCACCTGGACGCGCTTCCTGGGCTCGCTCGAAGCGTTGAGCCGGCACGTCGGCGTCTACAAGAACAAGAGCCCCTTTTACACTTACAACCGGATCGCGGAGAGCGACGACGGGCGCGGCATGGGCGTCGCGAACCGTGGTGGCACGCACGCCGGCCGCGCGCTCTACGACATGCAGCACAAGGTCCAGACGACGATCGACGAACGCGCCAATCTTGGCGAGGACGCGGCTGCGGGAGACGAGGAAGCGCTGCGTCTGATGGTGCGATCGTCAATCATCCAGACGTCCAAAGCGGAGACACTGATGTTGCCGCGTTTCGCGCAGCCCGTGAGCCTCACGGACCTGTCGCAAGGCAAGGTCGTGGACGCCGTGATGCAGAAACTTGGCGGCGCCGGTGCCGAAGCCGATGCGCAAGCGAACGACGCGTTGCGAGCCAAAGTCGCCGCGATGGTGGCCGACGAGAACAAGCCGTTGACGACGCAACGTTTGCTGCAATGGGCCGCCGCGGTCGGCGGCCCCGACAACGCGGGTTCGGCCAAGGAGATAGCGGGCGCGGCACCGGCCGACCACCCATGGCGTGCGTTCGCGGAAGCGTTCGAGCGCGCTGAACATCCGGACGAGATCGCCCCGATCGCCACCCCTTCCTTACGCGGCAAGTCGCGCGACGAAGTTGCCGACATCCTGGCCAAAATCGTCGCCGCGGAGGAACTGGGCTCGGGTTTCGCGCTGGATAGCGCCGGCAACGTGCAGGGCACCACGAAGAACGTTTCGGGCATCATCTCGAGCATTCCGCTGCACTTTCTCGGGAGCGTGCACGCGGACCTGGGCGGCGGCAAGATCCGCACCGTGCGCTTCGAATCGGTGACGAGTACCGATCGCAGTCAATTGCGCGTCAGCGTGACGACACTGAAGCGCGCTCAGGCCGGCTTCGGCGGCAGCGTCGGCCATTTCACCTCGGGTGACGCACCGATCACGGCTGGCGGCGGACTCGATGTCGGCGGCGCGTACGAAGTCGTCCATCAGGAAGGCGCGGTCCTCGGATTCCCCCGCAATCTGTCGGGCGGCGTGCTGGGCGATCGCGCCGTCAACGAGAAAAAGGCGCAGCTCGTCAAACTGCTCGTGCAAGGCGGCGCGCTCGAAGGCCATGCGCAGCCGGCCAACGAGGAAGACCGCAAGTCGCTGATCAAGTGCGCCTATCAGGCTTTCGGCGACGATCTGTCGATCGGTTTTTACGAAATGGACCAATCCGACAAGCAAGGCACGCTGAGCGTCAACGGCAACGTCGGCATCCGATTCGGCGATTTCAAGCTGGGCCTGCCGACGCTCGGCGCAGCGGGACGCGCGCAAGGCACGACGATCCGGTACCGGGACCAATCAGGATTCCTGAAGACCGAATGGGAGACGGACTCGAGCGCCTACAACGCGTCGTTCCAGGGTTCTTTGGCGTCGCTCAATGGCTACGACCAACTTTCGGCCGGCACTCACGACCTGCACAGCTCGATCACCACCGCCGTCGCCCCATTCGTATCGGGCTCGGCGCAATTCTTCCGCTTCGGGGTGGCCGATCGTCGCGTCCAGATCATGCAGGACGGCAAGGAGTTGCCGACGAGCTTCGCGACACGCACCTTCCAGGCGCCGATTTCCTTCCTTCACGAATTCGGGCAAAACGTCGACAAGTATGCCGACGACAAGGCAAAAAAGTATTTCCCGAAGGAGTACAACGCGGGCGGTCAGTCACGCGAGAACGTAGTGCTGCGCGAGAAAACCCGCATGCTCGAGTTCGTCAACCACTACCTGAAGGAACGCGACCTGACGTCGACGCCACAGCTCTACACGGAATTCGGCGACAACGTGGATACGGCCAACAAACTGCGCGCAGCCGCTTACATGGCCGAGCGGCTGGGCAAGAAAGAGACGGCAGGTACCGCGCGCGAAGAGATATCGGCGATACACGGCGACGAGAAGTATCGCGAGGGCCGCTTCCTGACCAACCTTCAAATCGAGCAGGAAGGCAAGCAGGTGGGGATCAACGGTATCGTCGGCGTGACCTACGCTCGCAACGACAACCGCGCGCAGCAGGTCCTGTCGTTCACGTAAGCGGCCTCGCCCGCCCGGGCACAGGAGCGGTCGGCGCGGCGATCCTCGTTTCGCCGCGCGAACTGTCAGAGCCGCCGCCGCTTCGCCGACGGCTCAGCCGACGAGGAAGATGGGCCGGGCGCCGGGGGTGAGCCCGGCGGCGACGCTTCGGGACTGTCGTCGCTCCCGCTTCCGGAGCTCGAAGCGTCCTGCGAGCCGTCGACATCGGAACTCTCCGATGAAGACGCGCCGGCCGCGCGCAGCAAGTCGACGATTTCGACATGCCCGTGAGCTTCGGCGAGCGCCAGTGGCCGCCAACCGCCCGTGTCCCTAATGCTTGCGTCGGCCCCCAGGCGCAGCAGAAAGGCGACCGCTTCGGCCTGGCCTTGCTGTATCGCGTGGTGCAGCGCGGTGCGCCCCGCGGCGTCGGTACGATCGACTTGCGCGTCGTGGTCGACCAGGACTTCGATCATATCGGCGTCGCCGTCCCGCGCGGCCAGCATCATCGCTGTCTGACCCAGCGCGTTCGCATGTTCGACATCGGCGCCGTGGGCAATCAGCGTCTCGGCCAATTCGGTGTCGCAAGTCCTGGCAGCGGCTAGCAGTGCCGTCATGCCTTCATTGTCGGTGCCGCGGATATCGCCGCCCAAGGCCAGTAGCGCATTGACCGCGTCGCCGTGACCTTGCGCCGCCGCGATGATCAGGGCGGTTCGGCCATTGGCGTCGCGCTTTTCGATTTCAGCCCCCCGAGCAGCAAGCAGGCGGACCGAATCGTGGCCATTGCGAGCCGCAGCGGCCATCAGAGCGGTCTGCCCCGACGCATCGGTCCGGTCGATCTCGGCGCCCGCCGCAACCAATGTCTCGATTGACGCGTGGGCATCGATCGAGGCCGCAACCATGAGCGCGTCCCGCCCATCGAGAGCAGTGTGACGGATGTCCGCGCCGGCATTCAGGAGGGCCGTCAAAACGGCCGGTCCTCCCCCGTTCGCCGCGTGCATCAGCGCGCTCCAGCCCTTGCTGTCGGCGGGGGCCGTATCGGCGCCCTTCGCCAGCAGCGCGTCGACGACTTCGACGTGTCCCCTGCCTGCCGCCCACATCAACGCGGTTCTGCCTTGCGCGCGCTCGGCGCGATCGAGCGCCGCGCCGCCTTCGATCAACGCTTCGGCGATGGCCAGGTTGCCGTCTTGCGCCGCCATCATGAGCGCCGTCATGCCCACGGCATCGGCATGATCGACGTTCGCGCCGCGCGCCGCCAGCGCCCGGACCGCCGCTGCCTTCCCTAGCATCGCGGCCAGCATCAACGCGCTCCAACCGTTTGCGTCAGGCAGCTCCCGCGCGGCGCCGCGGTCGATCAGCATCTCGATGGCCGCGACGTGTCCGCGCTGCGCCGCGAGCATCAGCGCGCTCGCACCTGCATCGTTGACCAGGTCGAGGTTTGCGCCCCGCGCGGCCAGCGCGTCGATCGCAGCGGCTTGCCCCGCTTGCGCCGCGAACATGACCGCGGTAAGGCCGTCGCTAGTGACCCGGTCGATGTAGACTTCGGCGTCCGCCAACGCTTCGATCATCGGTACGCGACCGTAGGTCGCTGCAAGCATGAGCGCAGTGATGCCCGTAGCGGTGGTTTGCTCCGGATCCACGCCGCGTGCCATCAACTCGGCGAACGCCTTCGTACCGCCGTTCGCCGCGGCCACGAGCAATACGCTCCAACCGAAATTGTCGCGATGCTCCGGGTTCGCGCCGCGGGCAAGCAGTGCCGCCAGCGCTTGAGGCCGATCGTGCGCCGCGGCGGTCAGCAGCGCGCTCCAGCCGACCACGTTCGTTCGCTCCAGGTTCGCCCCGCTCTCATGCAGCGCCTCGATAGCCTGCACGCGCCCCGCGCGCGCGGCGATCATCAATGCGGTCTCGCCTGACTCGTTCGTCAGTTCGACATCGGCGCCAGCCTCCTTGAGCGCGCGAATGACTCCGGCTTGGCCACTTTGGGCGGCCAACATCAGTGCGGTGCGGTTATCGCGGTTACGCAGGTTGATATCGATTTTCCCTGCCAGCCGTTCGATCGCCCGTACCATCCCTTGGCTCGCGGCGTAATGCACCACCGCGTTGCCGCGCTCATCGATTCCGCGGATCTGCGTAAATGCCTGAACCAGAAAGGCCGTCAAACGTTCATCTCCGGCCTTCGCCGCGCCGAGCAGTACGGCATCGCGCTGCGCACTGCCGAGCACATTCAGTTTGTCCACGACCGGCGCCGTGAGGATTTCACCCGTATCTGATCTGTTCTCCCAATATCGGCGCACGACCGGGTCGCTCAGTTGCGCGAGCCATCTCACAGGCGCTCGTTCGGTATCCAGCAGCGCGAGCATACGCTCCGGCGTCAGCGCAATCAGCTCGTCGTGCGGCGTATTGTTCAGGGCAGCCATCACCATCGCTGGCGTCAAGGCGTCATGCAAATATCCCAGATCGCGCAGCACTAGCGAACGATCTTTCTTTTGAGCCTCGTCGTGAACGATAAAGGCCTGGTACCCGAGCTCGACGATCTGCTCGCTCGGCCCCCCACGTACGACACGCACAGGAAAGTCATTCAACAGGTCGCTTTTGACGAGGTTGGCGCCGATCTGCGGCATCAGCAGCACCGGATCCTGCGTCATCCGATAGCTGGTTTCTCCATCTTCGTCTTCTCCGCTGACAAACAGCGCCTCGGCCTCGATCGGTCCGAAGCGCTCGCGCAGTTCGGTTTCGGCCCATGGCGCGAACTCCTGATAGAAAGCCCAAACCTCGTCGGCCGACAGCGTCCGATCGGTAAAGCCGTTGAAGCGTCCGCGAATCTCCGCCAGGCAGTTTTCGGCGACGTGGCGCACGAGCCGCCCCGGCGTGACGCGCTCGATGACGTGTTGTTTGCACGCGGCGAAATCGCCGTCGGAGATGCCGAGGCTCGCAATGAATGCGTCTTCCCGTGGGTCCGTGCCATAGTCCGACACGAGATGATTCCAGCATGCGTTGTGATAATGGATCTCGTTCGGCGGGTAGTGCTGACGCATGCCGAACGATCTTTGCGTGAACTCGAGAATCGATTGCGTCAGCATCCGTTCCCATTCTGTTTTCGCGTTGAAACGCAGCCCGCCGGCGCTTTCGAGATCGATCTCTCTTGCCGAATTGATCAGATGCGTGATCGCGCCGTCGGCACACACGATCAGCCCGGGCGCCAGGTTCCTGACGATTTGCTCGCGCTTGTCCTCGTCGATTGCCGGATCTTCGATTCGATAGGCGAGTTGCTCCAGTGCCTCCTTGCCCTGTGTATGCGCAAGCACGACGCGTGTCGAAAAATAACCGGAAGAACCGGCTTCGACGCGCCCCGCAAACGTTTCGATCTGCGCCGACGCATTCCGGTGTTCGGCTGTTTGCTTGCGTTCGAGGAATTGCTTCAATGAATCGACGTTTTTGCGGATCTGCGTCTTGGACACGACGTACTCGGGCGATTGCTCGAAAGCCGAGAAACTGCCGTGCTGGAGTGCATTGAAATAGACCGGTCGCTCTCCGTAGCGTTGCTCGGCCTTCTGCGCGATCGCCTCGCGCCTGCCGGCTGCGTCGTCGTCATGTTTCTCGACATGAAAGCTGCTGCCTTCGGTAAAGTTGATTTTCACTTGACGGGCCCATTGATTCGCACCCTGCGAGCTTGCAGGTAAAGGGCATCGAGCACGCAGCCGTGCGACGAAACCGCGCCGCGCGCGGCGAATGGGGTTCCGGGTTGGCCACATCACAAGAAATGTTTATCGAGCGCCATAAGGGATGTTTATGGTGCTTTTCTCGAGTGGCGAATCTATATATATTCACCCGCGCTTCAATCACCCATTCCACCAGCCTGAGAGGGAAAGATGTCGAAATCGAAAATGACCTGGATAGCGCTGTCGATTGCCGCTGGCCTTTGGTCGACGCAAGCGTTGGCCAACCCGCAACTGTCGACGCTGGCCGACATCGAAGCGGCGCTCGAGCGAGGAGCAACCGTTTCCGTGGCGGTCGATCTCACCCGGTGCGCCCCGAGCGGCAGCACGACGCGCCCCGGCACGACGCGTGGCGGGCTCAAGATCTCGTCGTACCGCATCACGCCCGACGGCACGCTGAGTTTCGCGGACGAGCACGCGAGCGTCGGACAGGACGGTTCGCCGCTGTGGCAATTCATTCGCTATCAGGTCAAACCGGATCAGACGATCGCCTTCTCGACCGATTTGTTCTCGCTTCCGGCCTATACGCGCTTGATGCCGCAGATCACGTACGCCTGCGCGATCAATCAAGGCATCGAGTTCGTTAGTGACCGGCACTGATGGTATAGATCGGTTTCCCCTTATCAATAAAACTTCATAAGCGTATCCATAAAATCGTCGATCTATATTCCAAATCCTCATTTCGCTCGCTTCCAGCGCAATTCGTTCGCTGAACCGAGCGGCACGGCGATCGAGCTTATGGTTGGGCTATGACGCGTCGGGCGCGGCATCCGCGTGTTTCCAGCGGGCCGCTCGACGCACGCCCCCCTCCATCCCTCGCCCATCGCCCCTATGAAAAGCGGAACGATTTCCACCGGTAACCCGGTCGCGTCGACGTCGACCGATTCGCAGACGGCTTCCGTTCGCGATACGTCCGAGCGGCTGCGCCGCGAAACGCCTGCCGTCAACGCGCAGTTCTCCGACTTGCGACCATGGCGTCGGACTTCGGCCCACATCGAGGAGAGAACCGATTCGGACATGAGCGGCGCCTCGTTTTACAGCACGGTTTCCGGTCCGTTCGACCCCGTCTCCGATACGATCGCCGATACCGTCACGCCAACGAATGCCGTCGTGCCCCCGAACACCACCGCGTCCACGGGTCCGGTCGTGCACGAGGCGCAGACGAACGACGCGCCGCCGGTTGCGCAAACGCGGCGCGAACGGTTACTCGAGGACTACCGCAGCGCGACGCGGCGACCGCTCGATCGCGCACGCGCACTGACCGCGATCAAGCTGCGTTGCGCCGCGGAAGTTCACTGCGAGAAAAACGAATGGGCCCGATTCATGCCCCGTCTGCACAGAAAAGGCGCCGCGCAGCGACGCTTCGAGGAATTGCTCGACGTACCGGTGGACGAATTGCTCGCCGACGTGCAAGCGCACCCCAAGCACTATTCGCGCACACTGTTGACGGACCTGGCTCAGCATCACTTGCTCGCTTCGCTGAACATCGATGTTGCGCTATATAAGCAAGGTATCCACAAGGCAGGCCTATACGAAGGGCTCCACAGCGTCGCGGGCCGACTGACCTCGGTCGCGGCCGCCGGCATCAGCGGCGGCCTGTCGCTCGTTCCAGGCACCGAACACGCATTGAAAGCGGCTCAGAAAGCCGCCAAGGTCCTTGCGCACGAATTGCCGCCCAATATCGTGAACCCGGCACTCACGGGCACGCTGCGCTCGATCACAGACGTGAAGGAATCGTTCAAACGCGTAGGCGGGCAGCCGGTGGTCGCGCCACAAATCGAGAGAAGCCCCGACATGGGGGCGATCGTGAGATCGCTCAAGGATCAGCGTCGCGAACTGGCCACGGCGGTTGCGCAGTTTCGGCAGGCGGCGCAATCGGATGAGGGCGCGCAAGCCGCAGTCGGCCCTCTGACCGATGCGTTCCTCGCGTTGCATGACACCGCGGATCGGCAGTACAGGCGCCGCATCGGCTTGAATCGCACGCAGACCTACAGCAAGGGCTGGGGGATGGCCGTGAACGGCGTAGCCGCAGCGGGCGCCGTGGTAACCGCTACCGTGCCCGTCGCCGGGCAGATTGCCGGCCCCGCGATATTGGCCGCCACGGTACCGCTGCAATGGGGGGCGGGCTACCTCGACGAACGGCGCAACAAGCATCGCTATAACCTGCGAGCGAACACCAAGTGGGGCGACTTCCTGACGGAAGGCGCCGCGCGCATCCATTTCAAGGATTTGAGGCCCGAGCATGTCTCGGAAGCGGCCCTCAGGCGGTCGTTCACGACGCAGCCCGAAGTGCAGATCGCGGCGGTTCGAGAGGTCTACGAAGATGCGCTCGGCGAATGGATCCACGAGCATGCCGAGCTGGAGCGAAAAATCCGCGCGCTGCAAGCGGGCGGGACGACGCCAGAGCGTACGCTGGCGCCGCATCGCACGCGGCTTGCGGAGTTGACGGAACGCATCGAGCTCGCCAAGCAGCACGCGGGCGATTTCGAGTCGCTGGATCCGGCACGCTGGGCCGCGATTCCCACCGACAGCCTGATCGGCCGCTGCCTCGACGACTTGAAGCAACTCGAAAAGGCGAATCGCCGCGCGCGGCTTCGCAAGCCCGGAGAAAGCGCCCAGATCGTTCAGCGCTACGTCCAGGCCTTTCACGCGGGCGTGTCGACCGGTACGGCCCTGCCGATCATGGATGGCATCACGGCAACGGATTCGTCCTACACCACGGATGCGCACGGCCATCGCACCGGTCTCGATCCCTCCGCCGAAGCGGGCGCATTGAGTGCGGGCATCACAGGCGGGGCAGTCTTCACTGCGGCCACGGGCGAGGTGCGCATGAGCAAGGCCGACAACAAGAAGCTGCTCTCGAAAACGCACGTGAGCCCTCTGCAATCGCGGCTGCACGAAGCGCGCTGGGTGTTTCAGGCGGCCGGGCGGCGCGTCGACTTGACTACGACGGCGGGCTACCGCCGGCATGTCCATTCGACGTGGGACGAACTGAGGCTGCTTGGCCGTGCCGTGGGCCACGGCCTCGTCAGCGGACCGGTCGGCCTGGCCAACCTCGTGCGCGCGAAGTGGTGGCCCCGCGGGCAACTGCGCCAAGCCAAGGCCCAACTGCGCGACGCGCTCGACGCCATGACGCAGGCCGGGGTGCCGCGCAACGAAGCGGTGCCGCGAGCCAACACGCTGTCGGCCATGAAAGACGAGCTATACGACTACCCCGCGGTGCGCCGCCATCTAGGCGTCGATGGGACGGATAGGCCCGCTGCATAAGGCTCCGGCGGGTATCTATTTTTCTTATACGGTGGATTTATTTTTCTGCCTGGACTGACCGGGTTGGCTCCTTCGACAATCCACCCGACAAACAATGGCCGGCGATGCGCCCACACCCAGCAACCGGCGGCCATCCATCGTGGACGGAGAGTCGAGGTCATGGAAGTGAAATCGCAAGCAAACCAAGAGAACGCGGCAACCGGCGTCGGCGCCGCGCGAGAGACCACCCCAAGCGACGGCCGCTGGCAATTCTGGGTCGATCGGGGAGGCACGTTCACCGATATCGTCGCGCGCCAACCGAACGGCGAGCTCATCACACACAAGCTGCTTTCGGAAAATCCCGATCGCTATCGCGATGCGGTCGTCCAGGGCATCCGCGATTTGCTCGGCATCGAAGCGGGTGCCCCGCTGCCGCAGGACAAGATCGAAGTCGTCAAGATGGGCACGACGGTGGCGACCAATGCATTGCTCGAACGCAAAGGCGCTCGCACGCTGCTCGCGATCACGCGCGGCTTTGCGGACCAATTGCGCATCGGCTATCAGGAACGCCCCGACATCTTCGCGCGGCATATCGAGCTGCCGGCGCAAATGTACGAACGCGTGGTGGAGATCGACGAGCGCATCGATGCGCAAGGCACGGTGCTGCGCCAGCTCGACGAAGTGGCCACGCGCGCGGCGTTGAGCGCCGCGCGCGAAGCCGGCATCAGCTCGATTGCCATCGTATTGATGCACGGCTACCGCTTCCACAAGCATGAACTTCGCGTCGCCGCCATCGCCAGCGAATGCGGCTTTACGCAAATCTCCGTCAGCCATCAAGTCAGCCCGCTAATGAAGCTCGTCGGCCGTGGCGACACCACGGTCGTCGATGCCTATTTGTCGCCCGTGCTGCGCGATTACGTCGATCGCGTCACGCAGCATACGGGCTCCGTGCGGCTCATGTTCATGCAGTCGAGCGGCGGCCTCGTCGACGCTTCGCGCTTTCGCGGCAAGGACGCGATCCTGTCCGGCCCCGCGGGCGGCATCGTCGGCGCGGTCAAGACTTGCGAAGCCGTGGGCGAACAGAAGGTCATCGGCTTCGACATGGGCGGCACTTCGACCGACGTCGCGCACTACGACGGCGCATACGAGCGCGTATTCGAAACGCAGGTTGCCGGCGTTCGCGTGCGCGCGCCGATGATGGACATCCATACGGTGGCGGCCGGCGGCGGCTCGATCTGCAGCTTCGAGAACGGACGCTTCAAGGTCGGCCCCGAATCGGCCGGCGCTTATCCCGGTCCGGCGAGCTACCGCAACGGCGGCCCGCTGACGGTGACCGATTGCAACGTCATGCTCGGCCGCGTGCAGGCGGAGCATTTCCCGCACGTGTTCGGACCGGACGGCGATTTGCCGCTCGACGTCGAAGTCGTGCGCCGGAAGTTCGCCGCGCTCGCGCAACAAGTCGAACGCGAAACGGGCCGCTCGATGAGCCCGCAAGCCGTCGCCGAGGGGTTCCTCACGGTGGCCGTCGACAACATGGCACAGGCGATCAAGACCATCTCCGTCGAACGCGGGCACGACGTATCCGACTACGCGCTGTGCGCGTTCGGCGGCGCGGGCGGCCAGCACGCCTGCGAGGTGGCCGACGCGCTCGGCATGAAACGCATCGTGCTTCATCCGTTCGCGGGCGTGCTGTCCGCATTCGGCATGGGCCTCGCGGACCTGCGCGTGCTGCGCGAACGCGCCGTCGAAACGGTACTCGAAGAAGCCGCGCTGCCCGAGTTGCGCGGGTTCTACAACGCGCTCGAAACCGAAGCGCTCGAAGAACTGGTGGCACAGCGCATCCCGAGCGATCGCACACGCGTGACGCGGGCCGTGCGGCTCAAGTACCAGAACACCGATTCCACGCTCGAAGTGCCGTTCGGCCACGAAGCCGAGATGGTGCTGGCGTTCGAAACCCTGCATCGCAAGCGCTACGGCTTTGTCATGCAGGCCAAGGCGCTTGTCGTGGAATCGGTCGTCGTCGAGGCCGTCGGCCTGACCGAGACCGACACCAACGCGCTGACCATGGTCTCGCGCCGCGCCGCGAGCGCTCCGCAAACCGATGCGCGCGCAACGATGTTCGTCGGCGGGCGCGAACTGCAGGTTCCGCTTCACGCGCGCAAGGCAATCGCGTTGGGCGACCGGCTCGAAGGCCCTGCCCTCATCACCGAGGACATTTCGACGATCGTGCTGCAACCGGGCTGGTCGGCGAGCCTGCTCGAAGACGGCACGCTGCGTCTCGAGCGCAACGATCAGGCGCAGGCGGGCGCCGCAGCAGCGACGACCGCGATCACGACCGCGCGGCATCCCGTTCATCTCGAGATCTTCAACAACATCTTCATGTCGATCGCCCAGCAAATGGGCGTGACGCTCGAGAAAACGTCGTACTCGGTCAACATGAAAGAGCGGCTCGACTTCTCGTGCGCCATCTTCGACCGGGCGGGCGGCCTCATCGCGAACGCGCCGCATATCCCGGTTCACCTCGGGTCGATGAGCGACAGCGTGCTCAGCGTCATTCGCGAGCACGGCGCGACGATGAAGCGCGGCGACGTCTTCATGCTCAACGTCCCGTACAACGGCGGCACGCACTTGCCTGACATCACCGTCGTCATGCCCGTTTATGGCGAGCGTGCCGAGCTGCTCTTTTACGTGGCCGCACGCGGGCACCACGGCGATGTCGGCGGTATCACGCCGGGATCGATGCCGCCGAACAGCACGCGCATCGAAGAAGAAGGCGTCCTGCTCGATAACGTCAAGATCGTCGACGAGGGTACCTTCCTCGAGGGACCGGTGCGTGGGCTCTTCAACGAGGGCCCCTACCCGAGCCGCAACGTCGATCAGAACATCGCCGACCTGACCGCGCAAATCGCCGCCTGCGAGTGCGGTGCGGCCGAACTGCTGCGTGCGGTCAAGCGCTATGGTGCCGATGTCGTGCTCGCCTACATGGGGCACGTGCAGGACAACGCCGAAGAAGCGGTCCGCAACGCCATCGCAACGCTCCATGACGGCGAATTCGCCTATGAGATGGACGACGGGGCCGCGATCCGCGTCAAGGTGACGATCGATCACGAGCGGCGTCAGGCCCGCGTGGATTTCACCGGCACGAGCGAGCAGCGCAAGACGAACTTCAACGCGCCCTGCTCGGTCTGCAAGGCCGCCGTGCTGTACGTGTTCCGCACCTTGCTGACTGACGATATCCCGATGAACGAAGGCGTCCTGCGTCCGATCGAGATCGTGATTCCCCAGGGGTCGATGCTGAACCCGGTGTACCCTGCCGCTGTCGTGGCCGGCAACGTGGAGGTCTCGCAATCGATCACCGACGCGCTTTACGGTGCGCTGGAGGTCATGGCTGCCTCGCAAGGCACGATGAACAACTTCACGTTCGGCGACGAATCTCATCAGTACTATGAGACGATCGCAGGCGGCTCGGGCGCGGGGCGCGCTCATCCGGGCACCTCGGTGGTGCAAACGCACATGACGAACTCGCGGATGACCGATCCGGAAGTGATCGAGTGGCGCTTCCCCGTCATTGTCGAGCAGCATGCGATTCGGGCGGGCAGCGGTGGCGCCGGCCTGCAATCGGGCGGCGACGGCGCGGTGCGCAGAATCCGCTTCCGGCGTGCGATGACGGCGAACATCCTCGCGAACCGCCGTCGCGTCCCGCCGTTCGGTCTGGCGGGTGGAGAAGCCGGTGGCGTCGGCCGCAACTGGATCGAACGCGCCAACGGCGAAATCGATCACTTCGGCGCAACGCATACGGCAACGGTCAATCCTGGCGACGTGTTCGTCATCGAAACGCCGGGAGGTGGCGGCTTCGGCCGCGCTGCATAATTCCAACAATACAAGCGCGAGTCGGGGCCTGTTCGGAGGGCGGCATTGCACGAACAGTCCCCGGTCAACGCGCCATACCGGGGCCCCGCGTGAGAACGCGCGGGACCTTGTCCATTCGCTGCTACGGAGGAGCACCCCATGCAACATGCAGTCAATCTATACCCGCTTGTCGGTGTGGCTGTAATCGTTATCGGCTTTCTATTGCGTTTCAATCCCATGTTGATCGTGGCGGCATCGGCCATCGTCACGGGGCTTGCCGCGCACTTCCCCATCGACCATATCCTCGCCGCGATCGGCAGCGGCTTCGTCAAGACACGCGTAATTTCGCTGATCATTTTGCTGCCGCTCGCGGTGGTCGGTCTGCTGGAACGGCACGGGCTTCGCGAACGCGCGCAGATCTGGATCTCGGGTATTCGCGCCGCAACGCCCGGCCGTTTGCTGATCGCCTACCTGTTCGTGCGCGAAATCACGGCGGCGCTCGGGTTGACCGGGCTCGGCGGTCATGCGCAGATGGTGCGCCCGCTCATCGCACCGATGACGGAAGGCGCGGCCGAGGCTCGCCACGGCAAGCTGAGCGATGCGGTTCGCTACCGCCTGCGCGCGTTCGCAGCGGCGTGCGACAACGTCGGTCTGTTCTTCGGCGAGGACGTGTTCGTCGCCTTCGGCGCCATCGTGCTGATGGTGACGTTCCTGAAGGAGGCCGGCATCGTCGTCGAGCCGATGCACGTCGCCGTTTGGGGCATGCCGACCGCGCTGTCTGCGTTCCTGATTCAAAGTTTCCGCCTGTACCGGCTGGATCGTTGGCTCGCTCGCAATCTCGGTAGCAAGCAGCCCACCGCCGCTCGTCAAGGCACCGGTTCCGAAGAGCTCGCCGCGAAGGCGCAAGGAGAAAACGCATGATCGTCTCGCTCAACGTATTCTTCTGGCTCGTCGGGATCGTGCTGTTCGTCATCGGCGGCATCATCGTCAGCGACCGCTCACATCCGAAACGCTTCCTCGCAGGCGGCTTCTGGATCGTCTGCGGCGTGATTTTTCTGGCCGGCGACCGCTTGCCCGCCGATGTCGTCGGCGTACTCGTGATTCTGATGGCGATCGTCGCCGGTATCGGCGGCGTCACACGTGCCAAACCGCAGATGCGCCCCGAGGAAGCGCGCCGCGCCAGTGCGATCCGGCTCGGCAACAAGCTCTTCATGCCGGCGCTGACGATTCCGCTCGTCACCGTCATCGGCACGCTGCTCGCGCCGAAGCTCGTCTTCGGCGGTGTCGCGCTGATCGACCCCAAGAATGCGACGCTCGCATCGTTCGGAATCGGTTGCGTCATCGCGTTGATCTTTGCCTGTGCGCTGACGCGCGATTCGGTCGGACAGTCGGTGAAAGAAGCGCGCCGCCTCGTCGATGCCCTCTCCTGGGCCGTCGTGCTTCCGCAATTGCTCGGCATGCTGGGGCTGGTGTTTGCCGATGCCGGGATGGGCAAGGCCGTCGCGCATCTGATCACCGCCTACGTGAACCTCGATTACCGTCTGGTTGCCGTGGCCGTCTACTGCGTGGGCATGGCGCTGTTCACGGTCATCATGGGCAACGGCTTCGCGGCGTTCCCCGTCATGACCGGCGGCGTCGCCCTGCCGGTGCTGATCGGCGTTTTCCATGGCAATCCCGCACCGATTGCGGCGATCGGCATGTTCTCGGGTTATTGCGGAACGCTCTTGACGCCGATGGCGGCAAACTACAACATCGTGCCGGCCGCGCTGCTCGAGCTGCCCGATAAATACGGCGTCATTCGGGCACAGGTGCCGACGGCGATCGCATTGTTGATCGTCAATATCGTGCTTTTGAATGCGTTCATGTGATGTCTTACGCCCTATATCGAGATTGACAGCGCGCAAGGGCCGGATTGCCGAGGCAATTCCGGCCCTTCGCTCATTCGGATCGATGGCGGAGTGCAAAGTGAATCTCAAGTTCCTCGAAACGTTCATCTGGGTCGCGAAGCTGCACAGCTTCAGCCTCGCGGCGGACAAGCTTCATTCGACGCAGGCCGCCATTTCGAGCCGGATATCGGTTCTCGAACAGGAACTCGGCTCGAAGCTCTTCAAGCGGGATCCGAAGGGTGTCACGCTCACGCGCGCCGGCGAGCGGGTGCTGCAACATGCCGAGCAGGTGAGCCGATCCATGGCCGAGCTCTATGCCTCGTTGCAAGACGAGAACCTCGCTGCCGGCACGATCCGGATCGGCGCGATGGATAGCGCGATTCATTCGTGGTTCGTCGATTTCGTCGCCGACGCGATGCACCACTACCCCAACCTCGATATCGAAGTCACGTCGGACACGGCGCTCAACCTGAACGAACAGTTGCGCCGCGGAACATTGGACCTCGTGATTCAGACCGACATGATCCGCGACGAGACGATCCGCAGTGTGGAGCTGCTCGAACTGCCGGTGTCGTGGATTGCGGCGGCCGGATCGAACATGCAGCCCATGCAAGCGGACGAAACGATGACCGCCGCGTTGCGTCGGCTCGGCGCCGAGCGGCTCATCACGTATTCTCGCCACTCGCGTCCGCACCAGGATTTGCTGCGGCTCATGCAGTCATATGGCGTCGCCGAGGCGCGCGTGAGTTGCGTAAACTCCCTGGCCGCGATGATTCAATTGACGCGCACCGGGTTCGGTGTGGCGGCGATGCCCCCGGCGCTCGTGGCCGACCTGCTGGAAAAAGGCGTGCTTCGCCGGCTCGATGGGCTCGAAACCCCGCCGCCGCTACCGTTCGTGATTGCCTGGCGTACGGGCACGAATCGCGCTGAAAATCTCGTCGACATCGCCGCGCAAACGGTTCGCAAGTTTGCCGAGCGAGTAGGGGAAGGTGCGGCGCGTCTCATCGTTTGATCCGCATTGCCATCGGCTCACGACGTTTCGAAGTAGTGCTCCGAGAAGAAGTGCGCGATGACTCGGAACTCGTCGAACTGCGTGGCCAGCTCGAAGCTCAGTAAGAACGCCAACGCGAAAAACGGTCCGGGCCATCGTCGTGCCATCGCAAGCACGGGTTTCGCGGCGATCGAGCGTACCGGCCGCACACTCATGACGCCGGCTAGCAGGATCCCAAGCAGCCCACCCACGATCACATCGCTCGGATAATGCAGCCCGAGATAGACGCGCGGCAACCCGATCAGCACGGCGGTATGAATGAACGCATAGATGCCGAGCCATCTCGACGCCAAAAAAATGCCCATTGAAATCGCGCACCAAAGCATTGCATGGTCGCTTGGAAATGCGCTCCATGTCCGCGGCAACAACTGATCGACTTTCGTGACGGGATACAAGCCCTGCAGAGCCGGCTCGTAGACCGGACGCAGGCGAAATGGCAGGTAATGCGCGAGCAGCCGTCCCGCAAGGAATGCAACGAAACCGCTCACGATCGCAATGACTACCAGTTCGCGGTCGCGCCGCCGAATGGCGATCTCGTCCCGCGATGTCGCGCGGTAATGTCTGAACCAGATCCACCAGAGCAACGCCACGAGCAGCGTGCCCTTGAACAGGTACATCTTCGAGATCGCGTCGACGATATGAGCGACCGATTGCGAATGCACCGTGTAATGGCTCATCGCTTCGATCAACGGACGATCGAATGCGTTCATACCTCTCCCTTTTCGAGCACGCCCTTTCCTGCCGGGTCTGGCGCAACGTCGCTAGGCTAGCGCACACATCGCGGTCGAACCGCGCGCTACCGATCATAAAACCGTCATCGGAGTCGTATGCGAGGAACATGGCTTGCTGCCGCGGGCGGCTGCTCGCGCCTGCAAACGCGGTCCTTGCGCACGCAATCGAATGCAATATGAAAGGAACGGGAAGGACGCGAGAAAAATCTGAAAATGCGGCGTGAGGCGGTAATTCGGTCCTAGACCACCCCGCATAGTCGATGATTCAGCGCGGCCGGCGCGTAGTTTGAAGCACTCATTCCCAATTGCATTGGAGGCACAAATTGAAATGGAACGATGTGGCTATCCTTCTACTGGATCCGGCCGATGGAACGATCCGCGAATGCGCAAATGCCTGGAAAAAGCGCTATGGGATTTCGCGCGACCGAAGCTTCAGCGTCCCCTTTGCGCGCACTCACCGCCGCGCGGGCGAGATACTCACGGGATACAAGCGTCTTGAAGCGGGTTCGTTGTCTTTCAGCAATCTCACGACCAAGCTGATCGTGGTCAGCCACGGCTGCCCCCAAGGGTTGTTCCTCGGCAGAACTTTGCTGGGCGCCCCGGACGTTGCGTACCAGCTGGCAGCGTGGGGTTTGACGAGCGTCGGCCTGCTGGCATTTCGCGGGTGCCTGCTCGGAAAGGCCAACTTTCTCGACAGGCTCGTCCCGTCGCTCTCGCATGCAAACATCGAAGCCGGCTGGCTCCTCGGTTACAAACGCGAAGCCATCTCCCTCGGGATCGATCCGGGTTGGCTCGAGACCCCACTCCTGCTTATCGATACGCAGCTCAACGGGAAGCACGAAGGATGTCACCATCCGATGGCCACTGAACGCCGAGAACCGCCACGCGTCGCGGCGCACGAGGGAATCGGCTTTTTCGACCGGCTGCTTCGTGAAGCCACCGGGGGCCGCTCCAAGCTGCCTGACGCGCAGCGCGTCAAAGTCGTTCGAGGCAACCGGGTCGTGGCGCCGCCCAACGGATCGAGTCCACGGTACCCCGCCTACCTCGAAACGCCCGTCTGACGGCAACGGCCAACCGCGCCCGTGGCACGCTCGGGCGTTCGCCGGCCATGCCGAATTGACGTCTCACGCGGCGGCCTGCTCGGCCATCGAGCGCGTATTGACGAGTGCCCGGCCGTCTTGCGCGAACAGATGCACATGGCGAATCGCAAAGCCTGCCGCAATGCGTTGGCCGTCCACGGCCTTGGACTCGCCGGAACCCTTGAGCTGAATCGTTCGATCGTCCGCCAGGCGCAGATGCAGCAGCGTTTCTCCGCCAAGATGCTCGATGACCATCACTTCACCCGCGAACGCACCCTCTGCGCCCGCCATGTCCTGTTCGAGCAGATGCTCGGGGCGAATGCCGAGCGTCAACGTTTCGCCGGCGCGCACGCCGTTAGCATCGAAAGGCAATGCCAGCGACGCGCCGCCCGGCAGTTCCACCGCGACACTGCGGCCTTCGGCGGAAACCACGCGCACGTCGAGGAAATTCATCTTGGGCGAGCCGATGAAACCGGCCACGAAGCGGTTACGCGGCTGGCGATAAAGCTCGAGCGGCGAGCCGATTTGCTCGACCAGGCCATGGTTGAGCACGACGATGCGGTCCGCCATCGTCATGGCTTCGGTCTGATCGTGCGTGACGTAGATCATCGTTGCGTTCAACTGCTTGTGCAGCTTGATCAGCTCGAGCCGCATCTGCACCCGCAGCGCAGCATCGAGATTCGAGAGCGGTTCGTCGAAAAGAAAGACCTTCGGCTCGCGCACGATGGCGCGCCCGATCGCCACGCGCTGACGCTGCCCACCCGAGAGCGCGCGCGGGCGGCGTTCGAGTAACTGTCCGATCTGCAGAATCTCCGCCGCGCGACGCACGCGACGCTCGATCTCGTCGTTCGGCAACTTGAGCATACGCAGGCCGAACGCGATGTTCTCGTACACCGACATATGCGGATAGAGGGCGTACGACTGAAACACCATGGCGACACCGCGTTGCGAGGGCTCGAGGTCTGTCACGTCCTCGTCGCCGATCAGCACGCGGCCCGAATCGACCGCCTCCAGGCCGGCGATGGTGCGAAGCAGCGTGGACTTGCCGCACCCCGAAGGCCCCACGAACACGAGAAACTCGCGGTCCGCGACTTCGATGTCGATGCCCTTCAGCACTTCCGTAGCGCCGAACGTCTTGCGGATTGCCTGCAACTGAACTGCACTCATGCGTGTCTCCCGCGGTCCAGATCCGTACCGGAATCGCCGCACCGCATCACGAACTTCGAATCGAATTCTTCTTGACAAGTGCCTCGGGTCAAAATATACATTTGTAAAACTGAAATTACAAGTGTATCGCACGAGGCGAGCACACTACATCCCAGGAGACAGGCAATGAACAAACGCTTCCTTCGGCCGAAGGCCTCGACGTTGTTGCTGGCAACCGCTTCGCTCTTCGCCGCGGCGAACACTTATGCGTGGACGCTGAAGGAAGCGGCGGCACCGTACTCGGGTACGACGATCAACGCGATCTTTCTCGATCGTCCCGGGTACAAGGCCGCGGCCCAGCTGATTCCCGAGTTCGAGAAGGAAACGGGCATCAAGGTCAAGTTCGAGACGATTCCCTACGAGAGCACGCGCGAGCGCGAAGTGCTCAACTTCGCGAGCGGCGGCGCGCAAGACGTGGTGCTTGTCGACGTGGTGTGGATCGGCGAGTTCGCGAACAACAAATGGCTCGCACCGATCAAAAAATTCACGGACGACCCCAAGCTGGCGGACCCCAATCTGAATCTGAAGGGCTTTTTCCCGATTCTGCTCGATTCGTTCGGCACCTGGAACAAGGTCACCTATGGGCTGCCGTTCGATAACTATTCCGGGCTCATGTTCTACAACAAGTGCATGCTCAAGGACGCCGGGTTCGATACGCCGCCGAAGACTTGGGATGATCTGCTGAACACCTACGCACCCAAGCTGACCCACCCGGACAAGAACCAATACGCGTTCGCGCTGCAATCGCGCCGCGGCGAGACGCAATCGGCCGACAGCTTCATGCGCGTGCTGTGGCCGAACGGCGGCTCGCTGCTCGATGCGAAGTTCAAGTCCAATTTGCTTTCGCCGCAATCGCAGGCCGGCCTCGAGTACCGCCAGAAGCTGATGAAGTACATGCCGCCCGGCATCGTCGACTTCGATCACGCGGAAGCCGTCAATGCGCTCGCCCAAGGGCGCGTTGCGATGATCACCGAGTGGTCGGCGTTCTATCCCACGCTGACCGATCCGTCGAAATCGAAGATCGGCAACTGCCTGGCGATCACTACCGAACCGCGCGGTCCGGCCGGCTTGAAGCCTGCATTGGGCGGTTTTTCGCTCGCCGTCAACGCGAAGTCGAACGCGAAAAAGCAGGCGGCGGCGTGGCTGTTCATTCAATGGATCACGTCCGAGCAGATGGCCAAACCGTACCTCGAAGCGGGCGGCGTGCCGGCTCGCATGGCCGTCTATCAGGACAAAGCCGTGCAGGACAAATATCCGTTCGTGAAGCCGATGGTCGAATCGTGGCAAGGCGGCGTGCCTGACTATCGTCCCCGTTTCCCCGAGTGGCCGGCCATTTCCGAAATCATCGCCGAGTGGGGCACGAAGATGATGCTGGGCCAGGTCTCCGTCAAGGACGGCGCGAAGACGATCGGCGACAAGATGGAGGCGATCCTCGCCAAGGACGGCTACTACGACGGCAAAAAACCTTTGTTGAAATAAGGCCGAACCGCATGCGGCGCGCGCAACGAGCACAACGATGTCAGACCCGAGGAGCCAGACGATGAAGACGACCGTGCCAGGCACCACGGCACGAACGAGATCAGCGGCCGCGCGCTTGCGGCTGTGGCCGCGCTCGCCGGCCTTCTGGTTTCTGTTCCCGGCCATCTTCGCGCTGGCTGCGATCGGCGTCTATCCGCTGCTCGTTGCGCTCTATAACTCGTTTCATCAATACAAGCTCGCCGATGTCGAATCCGGCACCCCGTTCGTCGGATTCGACAATTACGTGGCGACGCTCACCGATCCGTCGTTCTGGCAAGCGCTCGGCCGCACCGTGCTGTTCTTATGCCTGACACTGCCGATCGAAGTGGGCATCGGCCTTTTTGCAGCGCTGATGCTGCATCGCAGCGGCCTCGCGTGGATGCGGGCCGCGGCCCGCGTGAGTCTCGTCATTCCGATGGCGACGACGTATGCCGTCGTCGGCCTGATCGGCCGGCTCATCTTCAATCGGCAATTCGGCGTCGCCAACTATTTGCTGAGCTTTTTCGGGGTGCCGCCGCTCGACTGGCTTGCCGATCCGACGCTTGCCTATGTCTCGGTGATGATCATGGACATCTGGCAGTGGGCGCCATTTTGCGCGCTGATCTTTCTCGCAGGCCTGGCGATGGTGCCCAAGGAGGCCGAGGAAGCCGCACGGCTCGAAACGCCGAGGTGGAGCATGATTCTCTGGCACCTGCAGCGGCCTTACCTGCTGCCCGGTCTCACGGCCATCATGATCCTGCGTTCCGCGGACATGCTGAAGATGTTCGATGCCGTCTTCACGATGACGCGCGGCGGACCGGGCTCAGCCACCGAATTCATCAGCGTCTACATCCAGCGCGTCGGCTTCAGGCTCTTCGATCAAGGCATGGCATCGGCGCAGGCCATGCTGCTGCTGATTCTCACGATCGTTCTTTCGCGTCTTTATATCCGCTTCGTCTATCGGGAGGCCGCTTGAACACGACACCGACGACGCTCGATTCCAGCCGTGTCACGCTGCGCGCGCGTCGCGCCCGCCTCGCACGTCAGCGCGCGGGCGCCGGCCATTTTTTCGGCCTCCTGATCGTTTTTCTGTCTTCGGTATTCCCGTTTTACTGGATGGTGACCACGAGCCTGAAACACCAGGCCGATGCCCTCGCCTATCCTCCGCACTGGATCTTTACGCCGACGCTCGACCATTACATCGATGCGCTGTTTCAGCACGACGTAGCCGGCAGCCTCGTCAATTCGCTGCTCATCGCGAGCAGCACGACCGTGCTCGCGATCCTGCTCGGCACGCCGGCCGCCTATGCACTCGCGCGCTACGAATTTCGCGGCAAGGAAGACCTGTGGTTCTGGTTCATCTCGAACCGGATGGTGAGCCCGGTCGTGCTGGCGGTGCCGTTCTTTCTGATCGCGACGAAGCTCGACCTCGTCGATACGCATATCGTGCTGATCCTGCTTTACCTGACGTTTTCGCTGCCGATCGTGGTCTGGATCTGCACAGATCAATTCCGCAATATCCCCGTCGAGCTCGACGAAGCGGCACGGCTCGACGGCGCCTCGCCGTGGCGGGTGTTCTGGCGGATCAACCTGCCCCTCGCGATGCCGGGCATCGTCGTGTCGGCCATTTTCGCGTTCATCTTTTCCTGGAACGACCTGCTCTATGCGCTCGTGCTGACGCGCTCCGACGCGGTGACGTCGCCCGTTGCCGCGACGAGCTATATGAGCGGATATGAGCTGCCGTGGGGCGAGATCATGGCAACCGGCACGCTCATCGTGTTGCCGATGGTCGTGTTCGCACTGCTCGTCTCGGGCCGGCTCGTGCAAGGCCTTACCATGGGCGCGGTCAAATAACGCCATTCACCTCGACGCACCGCACTGCCCATGAGCAAGACAGACACCCCCGCGCCGGCAAGCGCCGACGACGAATCGATAGACAGCGAAGAAGAGCTGCAAGCGCGCGTCGCCTGGCATTACTACGTCGGCAACCTCACGCAGCAGGAAATCGCGCAGCGCATCGGCAGCAACCGCGTGCGTGTGAACCGCCTGCTTGCCGCCAGCCGCGAATCGGGTCTCGTGCAGATCACGATCAACAGCCGCATCGCGCCGTGCGTGTCGCTCGAGGCGGCGCTCGCCGCGCGTTTCGGGCTAACCGATGCAATCGTCGTGCCGACCGGTCTCACGCACGAGGCGAACATGGCCGCGCTGGGTATCGGTGCGGCCGCCTATTTTTGCAAGCAGATCGAGCCCGGGCATACGATCGGGCTTGGCTGGGGCCGCACGATTCGCGCCGTCTTGCGCGCGATGCCGCAACGGGCTTACGGACCGATCTCCGCCGTCTCGCTGCAAGGCGGCCTGTCGCACTGTCCGAGCATCAATACCTTCGATATCGTCTCGGACTTCGCGAATCTCTGCCACGCGGACGGTTACCTCTTCGCCGCGCCGATCTACGTCAGCAGCCAGAAGGCGCGCGATGTGATCCTGCAGGAGGAGACGGTACGCGAGACCTATGAACTTGCCCGCGGCGCCGATCTCGCGCTGCTGACGGTCGGCGATCTGACCGAGTCGCTCGTCATCACTTACGGCATCAACAACCCCGACGATCTGCGCACGCTGCGCAAGGCCGGCGCCGTGGGCGACATGCTCGGCCACTTCATGGACGAGAACGGCAAGCTGATCGACCATCCATTGAACCGCCGTACCGTGGCCATTGCGCTCGACGATCTGCGCGGCATCAAGCGCGTCGTGCTCGTGAGCGGCGGCGCCAAGAAGTTCTCCGTGACGCGCGCGGCGCTGCGCGGCGGCTACGTCTCGGTCCTCGTCACCGACGAGGACTCGGCGCGACGGCTGATCGACGAACCATGAGGGCGACGACATGACAGCGCTCGACAGAAGCCGCGAGTTCGCGGGCAAGACCGTGCTCGTGACGGGTGCCGGAAAAGGTATCGGCGAAGCCACGGCCCGCCTGATGGCCGCGCGTGGCGCGCGCGTCATCGCCGCGAGCCGCACGCGCAGCGATCTCGAAGCGCTTGCCGCAGCGATCGGCTGCGAGACCGTCTGCGTCGATCTGGCCGATGCCGATGCGGCACGCGCCGCGGCGCAAGCGGCGCAGCCTGTCGATCTGCTCGTCAACAACGCCGGGATGGTGGAGCTTCAGCCGTTTCTCGATACCACCGTCGACGCGTTCGACACCACGATGGCAGTCAACGTCCGCGCGCCGATGATCGTCGCGCAGGTCTGCGCGCGCAGCATGATCGAGCGCGGCGTGCCGGGCGCGATCGTCAACGTGTCGAGCATCTCCGCGATGATCGGGCTACCGCTGCACGCGGCGTACTGCGCCTCGAAGGCCGCGCTCGACGGTCTCACGCGCGTCATGGCCGTCGAGCTCGGTGCGCATGGCATTCGCGTGAATGCGATCAACCCCGTCGTCACCCTCACCCCGATGGCTGAAAAAGCGTGGAGCGATCCCGCGAAATCCGCGCCGATGCTCGCGCGTATTCCGCTCGATCGATTCGTGCAACCCGAAGAGGTCGCTCGCTCCATCGCGTATTTGCTCGGTGACGATGCCGCGATGGTGAGCGGCACGAGCCTCGCCGTGGACGGCGGCTTTCTGGCGGGATGAAGAAAGCCCGGCCAGACACCATGCACCAAACGATGAATCAGGACTCCTAACCGTTTCGATATGCCGAGAGCAAACATCATGAGCGAATCGAATGCCCAAGATCAGATGACCGCGATCGTCTGCCACGCCCCGAAGGACTACCGCGTCGAACGGGTGGCGCGGCCGCAGCCGGGGCCCAATGAACTCGTCATACGAATTGCCGCGTGCGGCGTGTGCGCGAGCGACTGCAAATGCTACTCGGGCGCCAAGATGTTCTGGGGCGGCCCGAGCCCCTGGGTGAAGGCGCCTGTCATTCCGGGGCACGAGTTTTTCGGTTACGTGGAGGCGTTGGGCGACGGTGCAGCCGAGCACTTCGGCGTCGCCGAGGGCGATCGCGTGATCGCCGAACAGATCGTGCCTTGCGGGAAATGCCGTTATTGCAAATCGGGCCAATACTGGATGTGCGAAATCCATAATATCTTCGGCTTTCAGCGCGAAGTGGCCGACGGCGGCATGGCCGAATATATGCGCATTCCGCCCACCGCGATCGTGCACAAGATTCCTCTTGGCATTTCGCTCGAGGACGCGGCCATCATCGAACCGCTCGCTTGCGCGATTCATACCGTCAACCGCGGCGATATCCAGCTCGACGATGTCGTCGTCATTGCCGGTGCGGGGCCGCTCGGCTTGATGATGGTGCAAGTCGCGCATTTGAAGACGCCGAAAAAGCTCGTGGTCATCGATCTCGTCGACGATCGGCTCGCGCTTGCGCGCGAATACGGGGCCGATATCACGATCAATCCGACGCGCGAAGACGCGCTCGCCATCGTTCGGTCGATCACCGATCAATACGGCTGCGATGTCTACATCGAGACGACCGGTTCGCCTTCAGGGGTTACGCAGGGCCTGGATCTGATCCGCAAGCTCGGGCGATTCGTCGAGTTCTCCGTATTCGGCGCCGATGCCAGCGTGGACTGGTCGATCATCGGCGATCGTAAGGAGCTCGATGTGCGCGGCGCGCATCTGGGCCCCTACTGCTACCCCATTGCCATCGACCTGCTGGCGCGCGGGCTCGTCACATCGAAGGGTATCGTCACGCACGGTTTCGCGCTCGAAGAGTGGGACGAAGCAATCAAGGTGGCCAACTCGCTCGATTCGATCAAGGTGCTGATGCGGCCGAGGCATGGCGCGGCGGGTTGAGGTCGAGCCGGTAGATCCGGGCCGCGTTGTCATGCCAGACTGCACGGCGCGCGCACTCGTCGAGTCCCATGTCCGCCAGCGCGGCGGCGAAGGTCGACACGAGTGCCGGGTAGGCGATGCGCAGCCCAGCCACCGGAAAGTTGCTCGCGAACATGCACCGCTCGACGCCGAACGTCTCGATCGTGTCCCGTATGATCCGCCGGTTTTCCGTCTCGTTCCATGCCGAATTGCGCAATCCGAATTCCGACAACTTCACCGAGACGCGCGGGTGCGCGGCCAGCGCCGCCATGCCGCGCCGCCAACGCGCGAGGCCCCCTTCAGTTCGATCCCACGGCAATCCGGCATGTTCGAGCATCACATCGAGTGCGGGCGCATCTGCCAATCGAGCGGCCGCTTCTTCCAGATGCCAGAACGGCACGCGCAAGTCCCACCCTAGTCCGTGAGAGCGCAGCCGTTCGAGGGCACGCGGCCATCGCGGATCGTTCAGTGTGCCCGGACCGCGGATCCTCTCGGCGGGCATGGACGATGTGAGAGGCTTGAAGCGCACGGCGCGCACGAGCGGATAGCGAGCCTGCTCGGCGATACGCTCGCCGGCATCGTCGGCCAGCAGGTCGACCCATGCGACAACGGCCGACGGAAGGCCGTGCCGCGCCGCGACTTCGTGCAGCCAATGCGTCTCCGTGAGCGCGTCGGCGCGTGCGCATTCCGCTTCCACGTGCACGCTTGCCACAATAGGCGCACCGCAGGCCGCGCGGCGAAACTCTTGCACGCCGAAGTCGCGGCGCAACACATCGTACGGGCCGAGCATGAAGTGCTCCGCGTCATACGCCTCCTGCAGCCACGGATAACTGAGGTCGCCGCCGAGTCGCCATAGATGATGGTGTGCGTCGACGATCGCATCGGGCAGACCCGGCCGTGCGTCGTCCATCGGCCGGTCAGCGGTTGCCTGCGAGCACATACGATGCGTCCGGCTCGCGCAGCGTCGGCATTTCTCCCACGAAACGCCAGCTCGTCATGTCTAGTTCGCGGACGTGATCGTCCTGGAACGAGATATAAGCCGCTCGTCGCGAGGGATGGAACGACAGCGCGGTCGGGTTCGCCGGCAGCGCGATCCGCTCGATTTCCTCGAGCTGCGTTGCGTCGAAAACCGAAACCGATCGATCTCCCGAATTGGTCAGCAGCAGCAGGTCGCGGCCATCCTGTGCGGTCGTGCGGTAGATGCGATTCGGATCGCTGCGCGTTTTCACACGGCGCCCGCAGGTCATCGTTTCGGTGTCGATTGCAACGAGCGTGTCATCGCCGCGGTTCGCGACGTAAAGCGTGCGCTCGTCGCTCGACAACGCATTGCCCTCAGGGCGCGGCCCCGGCATCACGGATCGCGGTGTAACCGTTGCATCGCGCGGATGAAACCGCGTGACCGTGTTCGACAGCAGATGGACTCCGTATGCACTGTTCGCTTCGCGCGTCAGCGTCACCAGGTGCGTCTTCACGCCGCCCGACGGCACCGCCATGTTCGGCACGTCCTGGTCGCCGGGACGATCGAAGATGAGCAGCATGTCGTTTGCCTCGCTCATCGCATACAGGCGCCCCTCGCTGTCGCTCGCCATGCCGTGCGGCCGAAAGTACGGCCATAGATCGAGCATGCGCGTGAGTCTGCGCCCTTGCAGATCGATCTCGGCGATCCGGTGATCGCCCTGCTCGCCGCGCGTCCACGCGGTTTCGATCCCGAAGATGCCGACGTACGCATGGAGGCCGCTCGCAGCCACTGCAAACTCGTGGGGAAAAGCCGGCAGGACGATATGCTTGAGCGCCGTTTTCGTTTCGAGATCGTAGAAGCTGAACGTATGGGCACATTTTTGCACCAGCAGCAGGATATCGTTCATGGTGAAGCCTTGTCCTCAGGTGATTGCGTCGCGGCCGCACGCATGAGCGCGGCGCCGCGGTATCGATCGGATCGGGGCCCAGACTTGCGTCACGCTTCGCAGCGCTTCGGCAGCGCCATCGAGAGCAAGCCGGCGATCGCCAGCGTCACCGCCAGGCTGTATACGCCGGCGGCCGAGCTGACGTGCTGGGTGAGCACACCCACCGCATAGGGCCCGCAAAAACCGCCCAGATTACCCAATGCGTTGATCAGGCCGCGTGCGCCGCCCGCGGTTTCGCGAGTGCACAGCTTGGGCAGAATTGCCCAGAATACGCCCGCCGCGGCTTGGAGAAAGAACCCGCAGCCGACGAGGAACGCAAAGGAAACGGACATCGTCGATCGTGTCAGTACCGACAGCGCGAGGCAGGCCGCGAAGCCGACAAGCGGAAGCAGCACGAACAGACGCCGTTTGCCGGTCAGATCGGACAGGTACGACGTTGCGAACATGCCCACGATCATCGCGATATAAGGCAGCATCGCGAGTAGCCCGACCTTGCCCATGCCCGTATGCATAAGGTTCTTCAGCAGCGTGGGGAGCCACATCGTGTAGCCGTAGATGCCGAACTGGTAGCAGAAGTTGACCGCGATCAGCAGCCAGATCGTCGGATTGCCCATCACCTTTCGAAACGACGTCGAAGGCAACGCGCCCGCGCTCTCGGCGCTTTCGCGTTCGACGCGCAGCGCGTCGAGAAGGTATGCCTTTTCGCGCGGCGAGATCCAGCGGGCCGTCTCGGGGCCGTCGTCGGCAAACAGCAGCCAGACACCAAGGAACAGCAGCGACAGCGCGCCCGTGCTGAAGAACAGATGGCGCCAGTCGTATGTCGCCAGGAGGTAACCCGACAACGGCGCGGTGATCATGCCGGCGAGCGGCACGAACATGATGACCATGGCGTTGGCGCGTCCGCGTTCACGATCGGGGAACCAGTTGCAGACCATCGTCAGCACGACCGGCAGCATGCCGCCCTCCGCAACACCGAGCAAGAAACGTAGCGTCAGCAGCTCCCATGTGTGCGTGACGAGCCCCGTCATCCCCGAGAGCGCGGCCCAACTGACGAGCGACCATGCGATGAACTTCTTGCCCCCGCCAAGTGCCGCGCGATAGCCACCGGGGATTTGCAGGAACAGGTAGCCGAAAAAGAAGATCCCGCCGGCAAGACCGGCCATCGTCGCGTCCATGCCAAGCTCGGCGTTCATCCCGCCAGGCAGCGCGAAGGCGATGTTCACGCGGTCCATGTACGAGATGACGCACGCGAGCAGCAGCGGCGGAATCACGCGCAGCCAGCGGCGACTCGGCATCGCGGCATCGGCTTCATAGGCCGCGTTCGCGGCAGGGTTGGCCGTGCTATCGGCCGGGTTCAACGAATTCATTGTCTGTCTCCTGTACTACGTCATGTTTTTTTGTCAGCGGCGCCGTTCGCCGGGCGAGCGCCGTTCGAATGCCGTTCGGCGCATCGATCGGCGTCAAGTACCCCAGGTCGTGGGTTCGTGGTCGCCCTCGATCAATCCACGACAGCCGATTGCCGATGCGCCGCTCCCATGCGGCATGCGATCTGAAACGCCTGCCACATCGCGCCGACATCGGCGCGGCCGCACCCAGCGATGTCGTATGCCGTGCCGTGCGCCGGCGTCGTGATGGGCACTGGCAATCCGCCTTGAACGGTGACGCCTCGGGAGAAGCCCATGAGCTTGATCGCGATCTGGCCTTGATCGTGGTACATCGTGACGATCGCGTGATATTCGCCGGCCTGTGCCTTGAGGAAGATCGTGTCCGCGGGGAACGGGCCATGAAACGGCGTGTCGGTCGGCCAACTACGCGCTTGCAATGCACGAACGGCGGGACCGATGATCTCGAGTTCCTCACGACCGCACACGCCGCCGTCGCCGCCGTGCGGATTGAATGCGGCGATGGCGACTTTCGGTGCGGCGATGCCGTTCGCGAATAAGGACCGGTAAATGAGCTCGGCCGCCTGCGTGATGCGCTCGATGCTCAGATAGCTGGCCGCGTCTTTCAGCGGGACATGCGAGGAGATACGCGCCGTCCACAGATCGCCGAGCGTATTGAACTCGCAGAAGTAGTGCCGCACGCCCAGGTATTCCGCGAAGTGGTGCAACTCGTCCTCGTGAGCCAGCCCGCCTAGCTTCATCGCATGTTTGTTGAGCGGTGCAAAGCAGATCGCATCGACGACACCCGCAAGCGTCGCGTCCATACACTGATCCAGCACTCGCAGCACCGAAGCGCCGCCAACGGCGCGCGCTTCGCCGTAGACCACTTCGGCTCGGTCGACGGTATCGATAGCGACCCATGCGGGGCGCGACGTCGAAGTGCGAAGACGTGCATCGGCAAGCGAGGCGATAGGGTCGACTTCCACTTGGACACCCGCGACGCGCTGGCCTTCCTGCCAGAGCCATCGGTCTCCGATGAGCACGATGTTCGCGCGTGAGGTCGCGCCCGGGCGCGCCAGCAGTTTCGCGATCAGCTCTGGGCCGATACCCGCCGGATCGCCCAATGTCAGTGCGACGACGGGCAGATGCGCAGCGCTCGTCATGCCGCAACCTCTGATACGCTCGCCCGTGACTGCGGGGCGGGGTGTTCGATCGTCATCCGTTGATCTCCTTGAAAACAGGCCGCGTGGCGCGGAGGCGCGATTCCAGGGTTGATGCTAGGTAGACGCTCTACTTCCGTAAATTGAAAACTATTGATGAATTGATAACCACAGGTAATCAGCTTGGGCGCCATCGGCGGAGGCGATCCCACCCCTCAACTGCTGAACCGCCTGCGGATGCGGCAGATAGCGCCGTTGCTCGCCGTCGAGGAATGCGCCACGCTACGCGGCGCCGCCGAGCCCAACGCCGAGCACGGGCTCGTTGCGGTGATCGATTATGCGTTCCGTCACAAGCTGACTTCATACGGCGGCATCGTGCGCCGCGATCGCGAGCGACCGGCGCCAATGGCCGGCTTCCTGGCGCAAGTAACGCCAGAGGCGTTCGGCAATCGGGCCATGCGGGCGATCGTGGCGTCGCGCCGCGACCACCTCCTCCGTTGCGCCGGGTAAATAGCGTCCGGCAATCGACCGCAGCTTGCCTTCTTGCAGTTCGTTCTCTATCAGAAAGCGCGGCAGATGTCCCCAGCCGAGGCCTTGCAGGATGATCTCCTTTTTCATCGATTGATCGGCCACCGTACATCGATGCGCGCCCTCGATCGTGAAGTATTCCTGCTGCGGAGTATGTCGCGCCGTGTCGCGCATCACGCACTGCGTCAGCTCGCGTAGCTGCTCGGGCCGCAGCGCGCGCGGCAAAGGCTCCGGAAGTACACCGGGCGCGATGACCGGTACGAATTGCACCTTGCACAAATCGATCCATTCGATGCGGGCATCCGTCTTGTCGATGCGATGAACGATCAAGTCGGCGTCTGCGTCGAGCAGCCTTTCGATGGGACCGCCAACCGTTTCGAAATGCAGGTTGAGCCGTGTGCCCGGATAGCGGCTGAAAAATCCACCGAGCAATGCAAGCACGGCCTCGCGCGGACAGACATCGCCGATCACGATGTCGAGCTCGCTTTCCTCACCCATCGCCAATTGCGTCGCGTATTGACGCAATGTTTCGAATTCGCGCAGCAGCGGCTGCGCGCGCCGATGAAACGCTCGTCCCGCGGCGCTGAGGCGGACACGGTATCCGCTGCGATCGAACAGTGCGACATTCAGTTGGCGCTCGAGCCGCGCCACCGCGGCAAAGACAGCGGGATGCGAGCGGTTCAGTTGCGTCGCGGCGGCTTGAAAACCGCCCGCTT
>Ga0207657_10000481_pt1 | contig 42115 bp, 38 predicted proteins | sample KBSC33metaG_FD_184316 | JGI IMG/M metagenome (GOLD analysis project Ga0207657, IMG submission 184316) | Corn rhizosphere microbial communities from Kellogg Biological Station, Michigan, USA - KBS C3-3 metaG (SPAdes) (version 2) | ecosystem: Host-associated > Plants > Roots > Rhizosphere > Soil ... | reverse complement strand
GGAATCGAGATTGGGAAGAGCATCGACACGCCGCAGCAGATCTTCCACCTGGCCGGTTAAAACCTGGCTGCGCCGCCTCGCTTTCAGCCGCTCCCAACGTTCCTGAAGCGAATTCTGAATGGCTTCGGTCAGCGATTCGCCGGTTTCTCGGGCCACCTGGCGAGCCAGGCGCTCAGTTTCGTCGTTCTTGATGCTCAAGGCCATTCCCTGTTATACCATAGATGATATATTTATATAAATCATCCTTAACGATATAACTATGAATATAAGATACTTAGAATAATCGTAAAGCTATTTCGCGTTGAAGCTGTTATGGGCCGGCTCCTGAAAGAGGTACCAGACGATCAGCACCCGCAGGATCGTTCCCAGCCCGCCCCAGGCCAGCCGGACAATTCGAAAATCCAGCATGGCGCTGGAAACGCTGGGCAGGAGCATTATCACGCTGATTATGGCAATGAGGATTGCCAGCCACCGGGCCCACCTGTGCAGCCACCACAGGCCGAGGGCGACGGTCACACAAACTCCACCTGCCAGAAGAAACATGTAGGGCCCGGCCAGTTCAAGCCCACCGAGCAGCGGCGCGCCCGCTTCCATCGAAACCGCCCCGGGACGGACCAGCATGATGAGGCCCACCACCAGCAGGTAGGCCCCCGAGAGAAAATAAGCAGCCGCTACCGCAGTCACTCCGGCGGGACGCTCCACCGGCATTACTTCTTTTCTTCCGGCTTCTTCTGCGCGGTTGGCGGCAGCAGCCCATTCAGCCGCAGATACATGGCAGCGGCGCCGTAGTGATCCGACCAGCTGCCGGCGAGAGCCAACGCCGCCCAGGCGCGCGGTTTCGTCTTGCCCATGAAATCCTGGATGGAGTCGCCGAGCTTGGCGTCTTCAGCCTTAGCCAGTGCGGTGCCGCAGAAATCGAACGACGCTTTTACGGCGGCGACCAGCTTGTCTTTGCCGTCGGCCTCCTTTGCTTCCTCAACCTTCGGCGCCGCAACGTCGCCCACCTTGGCGCAAAAGAAATAGTTGGCTTCGGCGATGTGCGCCGCGAGATGGCCGAACGACATCTGGTCGGGCGTGGGCTTGAAGCCAAATTTGTCGGCGGGCATTTCTTCAACGGCCGCGACAGTATTTTTCTGACGGCCGGCCAGAGAGTCGCGCAGGACATCGGTCACGGGATTCTTGGATGATTGAGAAAAAGCAGCGGCTGACAGCAGCAGTACGGCAAACCACACTTTCATAGTTGCCTCCAAAAAACGCATCAAGGATACCGCAAACCAGCTAGCGTCGGCGTCCCGCCGGCCCGATCGGCGGGCAGCATGCCCGCCCGTCAGCAGCCGCGCTGGAGAATAAGGTCCGATCGGAAAATCGATTGCGAACTCTGGGATACAGTTGATCTTGATCCATCGGCGGGCAGGATGCCCGCCGGACAGCCGGCGAGACGCCGGCACTACACGGCGATTTCCGGGGTGGCCTCGACCAGGCTACGGGTGTAGGGATGCTGCGGCTGCTCTGTGATTTGCCGCGCATCGCCCACCTCAACCAGCCTTCCTCGATACATCACCGCAATACGAGTGGCGAGATAGCGCACCACCGGCATGGAGTGCGAGATAAAGAGATAGGTCAAGCCAAACTCACGTTGCAACTGCGCCAGCAGGTTAACAATCTGTGCACCCACGCTGACGTCGAGCGCCGAAACCGGTTCATCCGCGACGATGAATTTCGGACGCAGCGCCAGCGCCCGCGCGATTCCAATGCGCTGCCTCTGCCCTCCGCTGAATTCATGCGGAAAGCGGGGCAGGACCGACGGATCGAGGCCGACTGCGCCCAGCAACTCGGATACGCGGGCGCGGCGCGCCGTCAGGCCCAGCGCTTCATGAATCACCAGCGGCTCGCTGATGATGTCCTCCACATTCATTCTGGGATCGAGCGAGCCAAACGGGTCCTGAAAGATGATCTGCATGTCGCGCCGCAGACGGCGCATCTCGCCATGACCGGCCGCCAGCAGGTCGCGGCCCTCAAAGCGCACGTTGCCCGAAGTCGGTTCGATCAAGCGCAGCACCAGGCGGCCCAGCGTGCTCTTACCCGATCCCGATTCGCCCACGAGTCCAAGAGTCTCGCCGGAGTGAATGTCGAGCGACACATCTTCCACCGCGCGCACTTCCCCGGAGGCACGAGCCCCAAACATCGACTCGCCCAGCGGGAAGACTTTCGTCAGATTGCGAATTTCGACGAGCGGCATAAGCGTATGTAGGCGCGAGCGTCCCGCTCGTGCAGCAGCGTTCGAACGGCACGAGCGGGACGCTCGCGCCTACACGATCCGAATCATGCGTGCACGGGCGCCGGCTTGCTGGCAATCAGCTGCCGCAACACGAACTGCAGGATGCCGCCATTGGCGTAGTACTGCGCCTCCTGCGGGGTGTCGATGCGCACCAGTGCGTTGAACTCTTTCTCACCTGCACGCACCTTCACCTGCCGTCCCGCGGCAAACTTCCGAACCAGCTCATTGACGCCGGAAATCTCGAAGATTTCTTCGCCCGTAAGATTCAACGACTGCGCGCTCTCTCCCGCCAGAAACTGCAGCGGCAGAATTCCCATCCCCACCAGGTTGGAGCGATGAATGCGCTCATAACTTTCCGCGATCACGGCGCGCACGCCCAGTAGGCGCGGCCCCTTGGCGGCCCAGTCGCGCGATGATCCGGAGCCGTATTCTTTTCCCGCCAGTATGACCAGCGGCACGCCCTCGGCGATGTATTTTTCGGATGCGTCGAAGATCGACATCTCCGCGCCGTCGGGCAAGTGGCGGGTGAATCCGCCCTCGAGGCTGGGCACCATCTTGTTACGCAACCGGACATTGGCGAAAGTGCCTCGCACCATGACCTCATGATTGCCCCGCCGCGATCCGTAGGAGTTGAAGTCTCCTGGCTTTACGCCATGTTCGATCAGGTACTTGCCGGCCGGGCTATCGCGCTTGATCGAGCCGGCGGGAGAAATATGGTCGGTGGTCACGCTGTCGCCGAGCACAGCCAGCACCCGCGCGCTCCGGATGTCTTCAACCGGAGCCGGTTGCAGCGACATATCGTCGAAGTAAGGAGCGCGGCGAATGTACGTGGAATCCTTTTCCCAGGCGTAAGTTTCGCCCTTCGGTACGGGCAAGCCGCGCCACTGGGCGTCGCCCTCGTAAACCTCGCCGTAGCTCTTGGTGAACATGTCGGAAGAAATAGATTTCCGGATCGTGTCTTCGACTTCGCGTTGCGGAGGCCACAGGTCCGCCAGATAGACTTCCTCTCCATCTTTTCCCCTGCCGATGGGATCTTTACGCAGGTCGAGATCGATGCGCCCGGCCAGAGCGAACGCCACTACCAGGGGAGGCGACATAAGGTAGTTCGCGCGTACTTCTGAGTTGATGCGGCCCTCGAAATTCCGATTGCCGGAGAGAACCGAGGCCACCACCAGATCTTTCTGGTCGATCGCCTCCGAAACTTCCTTCGGCAACGGCCCGGAGTTCCCGATGCAGGTGGTGCATCCGTAACCGACGATGTGGAATTTTATTTTCTCCAGATAAGGCAGCAGCCCTGCTTTCTCCAGATAGTCGCGGACCACTTTCGATCCGGGAGCCAGCGACGTTTTCACCCAGGGCGGAACCGTCAATCCTTTCTCCACCGCCTTCTTGGCGACCAGGCCGGCAGCCACCATCACCGACGGATTCGAAGTGTTGGTGCAGGACGTAATGGCGGCGATCACAACGCTGCCGTGGCGCAGCGACTTCTTTACGTCGGGCGAAACGTGTTCTTCCGCCTTATGGTTGTCGATGCCGATCGCGGTGGGGCTGCCGCCTTCCTGCTCCCACCGGTCCACCTGCTTGGGGACACTGCCGGAAGGGGCGTTACCGGAAGCAACCGCTGGCGGCGCTGCCACCTGAGCAGAGGACTTCGGTTTGATCAGCGAGGGCAGCGCGGTCCGGAACGACTCCCCCGCTTGCGAGAGGGGCACCCGGTCCTGCGGACGCCTCGGCCCCGCCAGGCTGGACTCGACGGTGCGCAGATCAAGCGTCAGCAGTTCGGAATATTCCGCTTCGGGCGTTTTCTCATCGTGGAACATGCCTTGCTCGCGGCAGTAGGCCTCGACCAGCGCGATCTGTTCTTCGGAACGCCCGGTAAGGCGCAGATAGGTGAGGCTTTCTTTGTCCACGGGGAAGATGCCGCAAGTCGCGCCATACTCGGGCGACATGTTTCCGATGGTGGCGCGGTCGGCCAGCGAAAGCTCGGGCAGGCCCGGGCCAAAATACTCGACGAACTTGCCCACCACGCCGTGCTTGCGCAGCATTTCGGTGATGGTGAGAACGAGGTCGGTGGCGGTAGCGCCTTCGTGAAGCTCGCCGGTCAGCTTCACGCCCACCACTTGCGGGATCAGCATGGAAACCGGCTGGCCCAGCATGGCGGCCTCGGCTTCAATTCCACCCACTCCCCAGCCCAGCACGCCCAGGCCGTTGATCATGGTGGTGTGCGAGTCGGTGCCCACCAGAGTGTCAGGATACGCGGTGCGTTTTCCGTTTGCCTCCTGCACAAAGACGACGCGCGCCAGATATTCCAGGTTCACCTGGTGCACGATGCCGGTATCAGGCGGCACAATCGCCAGATTGCGAAACGCGGTTTGTCCCCAGCGCAGGAAGGCGTAGCGCTCCTTGTTGCGGATGAATTCGAGTTCGGCGTTGAGCTGGAAAGATTGCGGCGTGCCGAATTCGTCCACCTGCACCGAGTGATCGATGACAAGTTCCGCCGGCTGCAACGGATTGATCAGCGAAGGATCGCCCGAGAGCCGTTTCATGGCATCGCGCATGGCCGCGAGGTCAACCACCGCGGGTACCCCGGTAAAGTCCTGCAGCAAGACGCGGCTGGGCGTGAATGCGATTTCCTTGTCCGGCCTGGATTTGCTGTTCCATGCAGCCAGCGCCTTGATGTCATCTGCAGTCACGTTCCGCCCGTCTTCGGTGCGCAGCAAATTTTCCAGAAGAATACGCAGCGAGTAAGGAAGATGTCTGGTAGAGATGCCCTTTTCGTCGAGGGCCTTAAGACGATAAATCTCGTATTCCTTGCCGCCGACACGCAGGGCCGACCGGCTGCCAAAGCTGTTCATAAGATGATTGCCTTCCTCTAGTAGTTTAATCCTTGGGTTGAGAATTTGCGTAGCTCGGCGATCGAAAGTGGATTGGTTTGGAACTAGTCGACGATAAAACCTTCAGTCCAATGATCGCGATCCAATTCGTAGGGGTGAATTTGAAAGCCATCCGGAAATGAGACGAACCCGGGTTTGTCTTGCAGCCGTTGGATCGCGGTCTTGGCTGCCGCTTCGCTGGAATAAACGCCGAGTAAGAGTTCAGTATCTTCGCCCTCCGCGTTTTCCTGCACGAACCACAGCAAATGAACCATAAGTATTCGCCCTGTCCCTGACGAGAACTAGAACGTCTATCCCCTGCCCCGCGCCGCCTCCACCGCTCGCAGCACCGCCTGCGCTTTGTTCATGCACTCTTCAAATTCGCTCGCGGGATCAGAATCCGCGACGATCCCCGCGCCTGCCTGCAGGAACGCTTTCTTCCCCTGCATCAGCATCGTGCGAATGGCAATGCAGGAGTCGAGGTTGCCGTCAAAATCTGCGTAGAGCACGGCGCCGCCATAAACTCCGCGCCGCGTCGGTTCGAGTTCCTCGATGATCTGCATGGCGCGAACTTTCGGCGCACCGCTGAGTGTGCCCGCCGGGAAGCATGCCGCGAAGGCATCGAGCGCGTCCAGGTCGCGGCGCAGTTTGCCTTCGAGCGCCGACACGATGTGCATCACGTGGGAATACCGTTCTACGTACATCAGGTCTTTCACTTTGACCGACCCGTATTCGCTCACCCGCCCCAGATCGTTGCGACCAAGATCGACCAGCATCACGTGTTCAGCGCGCTCTTTCTCGTCGTGCAGCATCTGCTCCGCCAGGCGCTGGTCCTCGGCTTCGTCGTGTCCCCGCGGATGCGTGCCGGCAATGGGGCGATATTCCAGCTTGCGGCCTGTGACCCGTACCAGCATCTCCGGCGAAGAGCCCAGAACGTGCGTGTCGCCCATGCGCAGAAAATATAAATAAGGAGAAGGATTGACCCGGCGCAAGGCGCGGTACACGTCAAAGGGCTCGACCGACGGCGTAAAATCCAGCCGCTGCGAGAGCACGACTTGAAAGATGTCTCCGGCGGCGATGTATTCCTTGGCGCGCTCGACCGAAGCGATGAATCGCTGCCGGCTGGTCCCGGCGTGAACTTTGAGTTTGCCCCGAGCCGGCCGCGGGGCCCTGCTCCAGTGCGCCGGCCGCAATCCCGCAGCCAGTTTCTTTTCGAGGATCGCGATGTCCTTCGCAGCCCGGTCATAGGCCTGGCGCGGATTCTCGCGCGACACGTCGGCTGTCGCGATGATATGGATCTGATGACGCAGGTGATCGAAGGCCAGCAAGCGATCGAAAAACATCAGTATGCAGTCGGGCAAGGAAAAATCATCTTGGGCATGTTCGCCGATATTTTCCAGTTGCCGCACCGCATCATAGGCAAAGTACCCCACCGCGCCGGCGGTGAAGGGCGGTAACCCTGGTACGACGGCGGGGCGATGCTGCCGCAGCAACTCCTTGATGACCTGGATCGCATTCCCCTGAAGCTTTTCCTTCTTCCTGCCGCGTCGTACCTCGATGTCTCCCCCGCGGGCCCTCACTTGCATGTAGGGGCGCGCTCCCAGAAAGGTGTAGCGGCCGATCTGCTCGCCGCGCTCCACCGATTCCAGCAGGAATGCGTCCGGCTCATCGGCGGCAATCGCGAGAAAAGCGGAAACCGGCGTCAGCAAATCGGCCGCCACCGATTTCACCACCGGCACCAGCGTGGCCTCTCCGGCGAGCCGGGAAAATTCCTTGTAATCGGGACGAAGCATGGTCTGAGCCATTCTGGGTTTAGTCATTATAGACAAGGCCTCCAGGCCGCTCCGCGGGGGACCTGTAAAATCAAATAGAGGATGCGCTCGAGAACGTGTGGCCGCGGGCGACTCGCCCGCGGCTTTGAGGTGACTCCAGGCCTTCGCGGGCGAGTCGCCTGCGACCACACAAACCCGCCTCCTCCAGCCATATTCATTCGGAACCATTTATGCGTCGTCCGCCCGGCCCTCCGCCCCGATTCCTCATCGGCAATCTTCCGTTATTCGATCCCGATCCGCTGGCCATCTATACCCGGTGGGCACGCGAATTCGGAGACATCTTTTACTATCGAGCGGGTTGGATGGATGTGTACTTCCTGAACCACCCCAGCCTGATCGAACAGGTGTTGGTATCGCAATCGCAGAATTTCGCCAAGGACAAAGTGATCCAGAACAGCCGCTGGTTTCTGGGCGAGGGGCTGCTGACCAGCGAAGGCTCGGGGTGGCTGCGGCAGAGACGCTTGTCCCAGCCTGCTTTCCATCGCGAGCGGATGGCGTCTTACGGGCAAACCATGGCCGCCTACACCGAAGACATGCTGGCCACATGGCAGGACGGCGAGGTGCGCGACATCCATCAGGAAATGATGCAGCTCACCATGCGCATCGTCGCCAAGGTGCTCTTCAGCGTGGAGGTAAAAGCGGACACGGAACGAGTGGCCGGCGCGCTCAACACCCTGATGCGACACACCTCTGGAGGCCGCATGATTCTGCCTCCCGCGCTGCGCCACATTCCGGTGCCGGCGATGATTCGAGTCAAGCGCGCAGTCCGTGAGCTCGACGAAATTGTGGACCGAATCATCCGCCAGCGGCGAGCCGGCGGGGAGGACACCGGCGACCTGCTTTCCATGTTGATGGCGGCCCGCGATGAAGACGGCAGCGGCATGACCGACCGCCAGTTGCGTGACGAGATCCTCACTTTCCTGCTGGCTGGTCACGAGACCACCGCGGTTTCTCTTTCCTGGACCTGGTATCTGCTCAGCCAGCATCCGGAAGTGGAACAGAAACTTCGGGAGGAGTTGACTCAGGTACTGGGTGGCCGCGCGCCGCGACTGGAAGACTTGCCCCGGCTGCCCTACACCGACAAAGTGGTGAAGGAATCCATGCGACTGTATCCGCCGGCCTGGAGTCTGGCCCGCACCGTCACGAAGGAAGTGGAACTCGGCGGCTACCGCCTTCCCGTGGGAGCGAATGTGGTCATGAGCCAGTGGATCCTGCACCGCGATCCCCGCTTCTTTGAACAGCCCGAACAATTCAATCCCGACCGCTGGACCGCGGAGGCCGCCCAGCGTCTCCCCCGCTTCGCCTACTTCCCTTTTGGAGGCGGCCCGCGTCTGTGCATCGGGGCCTCTTTCGCGATGATGGAGGCGAACCTGCTCCTGGCGGCGATTGCGCAGCGCTTTCAGTTGCGGCTGGCTCCCGGGCATTCTGTAGCCGCGCTGCCCAGCATTACCCTGCGGCCTCGTTACGGAATGCGTATGACGCTATCGAGATAACCCCAAGGAAAAGAAATGGAGGACGGGCGTCCCGCTCGTCGCCCGCCCGTCGTGCAGAGTCCGATACCGGACGGGCGGGACGCCCGTCCTCCATCATCTTGGCCAAACCAAAACCAGAGTAACCAGCGAATGAATTGACGTAGGGGCGCAACCGTTGGAAGATGGCGAGTCAGCTCAAATCTGCCACGGGGGCGTATGCGGATCAAGTTCTGGGGCGTCCGCGGATCGACGCCGACTCCCCAGCCCGACAACCTGCGCTACGGAGGCAACACCTCCTGCGTCGAAGTGCGCCTGGGCGACAATCTCTACGTCTTTGACTGTGGTACCGGACTTCGCGCACTGGGCCAGCAACTCCAGCGCGACTCGGGAGATAAGGCGATACGTGCACACATCTTTGTCTCCCATTTTCACTGGGACCACATTCAAGGCATCCCTTTTTTCGGTCCGCTCTACGAGAACCCGGAAAACTGTTTTTCTTTCCACTCCTCGAGCCGCACTCGCACTCTGAAGCGGGTGATGGAAGAGCAGATGGCGGCGCCCTACTTCCCCGTTGATATGAGCGAGATGAAGGCGCAGCGCGGCTTCTACAACCTGGAACAGGGCCGGGTGCCGCTCGACGACGTCATGGTCGAAGCCATGTGGCTCAATCATCCCCAGGGCTGCATGGGCTACCGCCTCGAAACCAAAGAAGGCGTAGTGGTCTATGCCACCGACAACGAGCCCGGCGACCCGGTCTTCGATAAAAATGTGCGTAAGTTGGCCGCCGGCGCCGACGTGCTCATCTACGACGCGCAGTATCTTCCGGAAGAATACGAAGCCCGCAAGCGCGGCTGGGGACACAGCCACTGGCGCGAAGCCATCAACGTAGTGATGGAAAGCGGCGCCAAAGAACTTGTCCTCTTCCACCACGATCCCGATCACGACGATGCCTGCATCGATAAGGTCGTTGAGGAAGCGCGCAACCATTATGCGAAAGTGCGCGCGGCAGCAGAAGGCCTGGAAATAAAAATCTGAGACCTGTCACCCTGAGTGGAGTAGTTGCTTCGCTTCGCGAAGCAGCTAAGCAGTCGAAGGGCCCCTATAGGCTGATCACCGCCGGAAGCGGCCACAAACCGCGTGGGGACAGCCGTCCCCGGCTGTCCGGCGGAGCAAGGCTCCGTTATTCTTCCCTCCCCTGATGGCAGGCTCGTGTTGAACACCCAAAATTCCATGGGGAGAGACCATGGCTCCCCCCACTCATTTCGCAAAGAATGCGAAATGAATGGGGTACCGTCGGCTTATATCTTTGATTCGCTACAGGAAAGCGGCCATTTGTTGGGCGGGACAACGGGGGCTGGTGTGGTAACTTGCCTCCCCGCGCCCCCCTGCATATACTTTGAACGTTTGCCCGCCTACTCCGGGATGTAGCACCCGGCGCCGGCCAGCATCTTACTGTCTGACCGCACCAACGGAGATCGCCATGGCTTTGAAGACCATTTCCCTGGAACAGGAAATCAATCCCTGGGAGGCGCAAGCCGCCCGTTTCGACTTTGCCGCCCATAAGTTGAACCTGGATGAAGGGATAATGAAGGTCCTCCGCTACCCCACCCGGGAGATCATCCTGCACATTCCAGTCATGATGGACAATGGCCGGCTCGAAGTCTTCACCGGTTTCCGGGTGCAGCACTCCATTGCCCGCGGTCCGGCCAAGGGCGGTTTGCGCTATTCCCCTGACGTCACGCTGGACGAAGTCCGCGCCCTGGCCAGCTGGATGACCTGGAAGTGTGCCGTGGTCAACATCCCTTTCGGCGGCGCCAAGGGCGGCGTGATTTGCGATCCCCACAAGATGTCCCAGGGCGAACTGGAGCGCATGACCCGCCGCTACACCGCGGAGCTGGTGGAGTTCATCGGGCCGGAGAAAGATGTGCCCGCGCCCGACATGAACACCAACGAACAGACCATGGCCTGGATGATGGACACTTATTCCATGCACATGCGCCAGACCGTGACCGCCGTGGTCACCGGCAAGCCCATCAATATTGGCGGATCCCGCGGCCGCCGCGAAGCCACTGGCCGCGGCATCATGATCGTGTGCGACGAGGCGGTCAAGAAGCTCCGGCTCAATCCCGAGTCCACACGCGTCATCGTGCAAGGCTTCGGCAACGTGGGATCGAATGCTGCCCGGCTTATGACGGAAGCCGGCTACAAAGTGATCGGAATCGTGGAAGTGGACGGCGGACTGGTCAACCGCGATGGAATCGATACCGAGGCGCTGTGGGAATACCGGCAGCGCAACGGCACCATCCACGGATTCCCTGGCGCCATGGCCGAGGATCCGGCTGAACTGTTGGTTTCGGAGTGCGAAATCCTCATCCCGGCAGCCACCGAGAACCAGATCACCAGCCGCAATGCCGACCGCATCAAGTGCAAGATTCTCGCCGAAGGCGCCAACGGTCCGACCACCGCCACCGCCGACGATATCCTGGCCGACAAGCGCGTCTTCGTGATTCCCGACATTCTGTGCAACGCCGGCGGCGTCACCACCTCTTACTTCGAGTGGGTGCAGGACCGCCAGGGCTACTTCTGGAAAGAGTCGGTGGTCAACGAGCAACTCGAGCACATCATGAAGGGCGCCTTCGAGGATGTGGTCCGCTTCTCCGAAACTCACGGCGTCAACAATCGCATCGCGGCCTACATGCTGGCCATCGATCGCGTGGCCTACACCATCCGCCAACGCGGAATCTACGCCTAAACAACGCTCAATGTAGGGCGGGCGCCCTCGCCCGCCGCTTTTGAAGTTGATCTTGGTATTGAGGGCTCCTTTTCCTGGAGGTCCCTTCCAGCCGATCAAAGATTCAACTTCAACGACGGCGGGCGAGGGCGCCCGCCCTACACGTTCCAGAGAGAATCCCTGATTGACCACTGGCGGTCGAAGTGTCATGATGGTCGCCCCTTGCGGCCAGTCGGGAAGCACTCAGCGCCCCTGAGGCAAGCTTCCGAAGTTCCTTGCGACCGGTCCGGAACGAGAGAGGAAATCATGAACAGACGGCACACCAGGCTTAGTATGTGGACCCTCGCGCTCTGCATGTTTTTTGTGCTGAGCGGAATCTCCGCCATGGCCAGTCCGCAGACGAGTTCCGCTGACGACCAGGCCTCCACTACAACCAGCAAGAAGAAAAAGAAGAAAACAACGAAGGACGCAAGCGCGTCCACCGATGAGTCAGCGGCCGCGGACACTTCAGCGTCCACCGCCAAGAAAAAGTCGAAGAAGAAAGCGGAGCCCGGCGCCACCGATGCGGCCAGCTCTGACAGTTCAACCAGCAGTAAAACAGCCGCAAAAAAGACCAGCAAAAAAAGCAAAAAGACTGAAGCGGCGACGGAATCGGCCGGCACCACCGCGACCGAGTCGGCCGCGACCAAGAAAACCCGCAAGAGTAAGAAGGCCGCCGCGGAGAGCGGCGCAGCGGCCCCGGCTGCAGAGTCGGCCACTACGGCACCCACCGAGACAACTGCTGCCAAGACCAAAAAGACCCGCAAAAGCAAGACGGCTGAGATGGATTCAAGCCCCATGGCTGGCGCCCCTGCTGCCAGTCCAGCTCCGGCCACTCACACAGCGTCTGCGCCGGCCCCCGCAGCGGCTCCATCCAGTTCCATGGCTGCCCCTTCGAATTCAATGGCGCCCCCTGCGACCAAGGCAAGTCACAAAACAACCGCCAGCGCCAGCGCTTCCGATTCGCAGATCTCCGCAGCCAAGGCGGGCGGCATGGTCTGGGTCAACACCGACAGCGGCGTTTACCACAAAGGTGGCCGCTGGTACGGCAAGACCAAGACCGGAAAATTCATGAGCGAGTCGGAGGCCAAGGCCGCCGGCTACAAAGCATCAGAAAAGGACTAAGGAGAGATTATGAAGAGCAAGAGCCTGACTACGCGAATTCTGATTCTACTTTTCGCTGTAACGCTTCTGACCACGGTGTCCGCGGCGCAGACCAAGACCGCCAAAAGCGCCAAGCCGGCCAAAACCGATTCCGCCATGTCGGCCCCGGCGGCCGATCTGCTGGACATCAACTCGGCCACCAAGGATCAGCTGGACGCCCTTCCCGGCATCGGCGAGAAGTACTCGCAGAAGATCATTGATGGCCGGCCTTATGCCAAGAAGACGGACTTGACTCGCAAAAAGATCATCCCCTCCGCCACCTACGCGAAGATCAAAGACATGATCATCGCCAAGCAGAAGTAGGACCTGTCTCAAGGGCGCCGGGAGTCCCTGGGCCCCGGCGCAATTCTTCCGCAATCAGCATTAGGAGGCATCATGAGTTTTCTCGAAGATATGGCGGGCAAGGAAGTCAGCAGCATGCTGGCCAACAGCTCGAATCCGCTTGCATCCTCAATCATGCAGATGATCAGTAACCAGCCCGGCGGACTCTCCGGACTGCTGCAGCAGTTTCATGATAAAGGTTTGGGCAGCCTGGTGAGTTCATGGGTCAGCACGGGCCAGAACCTTCCCATTTCCGCCGATCAGATTCAGCATGTACTGGGCAGCGATCAGGTCAAGGAACTTGCCGCCAAGGCAGGGATTGCACCCGACGCCGCCGGTTCCCACCTGGCCCAATTACTGCCCATGCTGATCGACAAACTTACGCCCAACGGCCAAGTCCCTCAGAGCTCTTCGATGCTGGAAGAAGGCATGGGCATGCTCAAGAATATGGGACTGGGCAAGACCGGCACCGACTCGTAAGCCAAAAACCACGTGGGGACAGCCGCCCTCGGCTGTCCGGTCGAGCGCAGCTCGACAGATTTTACCGAGCCTGACCCAGCGGAGCTTTGCTCCGCCGGACAGCCGAGGGCGGCTGTCCCCACGTGATTCCCATTGCCCTTTTGCTTCATTGATTCCCTCTTCCGGGTAGAGGATAATGAGGCGTTGCCAGCTCTGACCTTGAGCGCTGGCGGCCCGTGTCCGCGGTGAACCTGCCTAACTCCATTACGCTGACCCGCATCTGCAGCATCCCGCTGCTGATCTGGTTGCTCTCTACCAATCACTTCCGGGCGTTTGATGGCGAACAGGAACTGCTGGCGTCGGCGCTGTTCATCGCTGCATCCATCACGGACGGCATTGACGGATACCTGGCACGCCGCCGCGGCCAGATCACGACCATGGGCATACTGCTCGATCCCCTAGCCGACAAGCTCCTCATCGCGGCTGCGTTTATCGCACTGGTCCAGTTCAATCCCAGCCTGGTTCCGGCCTGGGTTGCGGTGCTCATCATTGCCCGCGAATTTCTGGTGAGCGGCCTGCGTTCGATTGCCGCTTCCGAAGGCTTCACCATCGAGGCCAGCGATCTGGGCAAATTCAAGATGCTGGTACAGATTGTTTCCGTGGTCGCCGTCATCCTCGACCACCGCTGGAAAGAGTGGCCGGTGGGACCTTACATTTTCCCCGTCCACTGGATTGCGGTGGTCGCCATCTGGTTCATGGTCTTTCTGTCGCTGGCGTCGGCGCTCGATTACTTTGTGGCATTCTGGTCAAAGATCGATCGCCATGTGGTCAGGAGCCGCCGCCGCGCCTTCGTCCTCAGCCGGCGGAGGAAACGCGATGTGCCCGTCACCTGATGATCCGTCCTCTCGCCTGACCTGCGTCTCCGGCGCCCCGCTGCTGGATGAATTTTCTTCCGAAGAGCGCGGCTTGCTGCTACGGCTAGCCCACCAGGCGATTTCCGCAACCCTCGAGCAGAGGGAAATATCGCTGGCACCTCCTTCTCCGCACCTGGCCGAGCCTCGCGGTGCCTTCACTACTCTTTATTATCGCGGGGACCTGAGAGGTTGCGTCGGTTACGTGTTTCCGGTCGCGTCTCTCTACCGCACAGTGGCGGAAAGCGCGCGCGGCGCGGCCTTCGACGACTCGCGTTTTCCGCCAGTGACCCGGGACCAGGCCCCGGAACTCCGAGTCTCCCTCAGCGTGCTCTCGCCGCTGCATCCGGTTCAGCCGGAACAAGTGGAAATTGGACGCCACGGCCTGCTGATCACCCTGGGCTACTGTCGCGGCCTGTTGCTCCCGCAAGTGCCGCTCGAGCACGGATGGGACCGCATCGCCTTCCTCGAACAAACCTGCAGGAAAGCCGGCCTGCCGCCAAACGCCTGGCAAACCGGCGCCAAGCTGGAAGCCTTCACCGCCGAGATCTTTGCCGATCCCGAGTGACCCTCTGAAAAATGTCATCCTGAGAGAGGAGGATCGTCCGCTTGCGGACGATCCCCGACGAGTCGAAGGACCGCTATGCGAACCAGGAACTTTCTGTACCGGGATTCCTGCTGGGCAAAGCTTGGGAACAACACGACGGGGGGTTCCGAGTATAGGGGTCCTTCGACTGCGCGGCTGTTTCGCGAAGCGAAGCCGCCACTTCGCTCAGGATCACACGCCAAAAAAATCAGGGAGGCCAAAGCCTCCCTGAAACAGTTTTCTCACCGAAGAAGAATTACTGCTGATCGAGTTCCACGTTGTCCCCGACGTGCACATCCTCCAGCGCAAACACAATCATGCCGGTGGCGGTTGTCGGAGTGGTGTTGATGACCACAACCTCGCCCACCGCGCGCCGCGGCATATCGGCCACCTGAATCGAAGGTCCCTTGGTCTTGGTGAACATGTGTCCTTCGATGGATGGCGGATACTTCTGCGTATCGTCGGTCGTGGATGCCTTGAAGGAAAGCGAATCCACCGGATCGCGCAGGTCCGCTTCATAGCTGCGCACCGCGCGGAAGTAGTCGCCTACCTTCACTCCCTGGTTGGCGCCCACGTTCATGTAAATCTTCGAACCCGTTCCCAGCAGCAGATCAAAATCCTTGGCCAGCACGATGCGTCCGCTGGCTTTGCCGTTGTTGGGCAGAAAGCGGTCAAACCGCTGCGGCATGTGGAAGGCGACGGTGGGCTTTTCCACATACGGCATCGCGATATCCCCAGGAACGATGACTTCACAACTGAATTCGACGTGCGCCACCGCCATCCGGCCGCGGGTGTCAACGATGCGTACCCGGCCCAGTTCGGAATAGGGCTGGCCCATGGCCTTCAGCATGGAGTGCTGACCGGCAAACAATTCGTATTTGTTGGGGTCCACCAGTTCTCGCACGATCTCGTACTGTTGCCCCGTCTGGTAGCCCTGGCCTGCCAGGAAGATGGTGTCATTGGTGGCAAACTTGGTGGTGTTGGGACTTTCGAGGCCACCGGCCACGAACTTCGAGTTCGGCACCAGCTCTTTGTTAACGAAGCCGCCGCAATTGATGTCCGCATTGGTTGGGGTCTGGACCCGCTCGACCGGGAAAGTCCCGGTCGTAATCTCGGTGTTTTGCGGAGCCGCCTGGTCCGCTGCCGCGGAATCGGCTTGCTGCGCCGCTGCCGCCACCGTCAGGCACAGTAACAGCAACAGTCCTGTTTTCTTCATGTTACCTCCAAAATCGAGGCCGGGCCCCGCCGGCTTTCTCCCGCTAGATCCCGCAAGTAAAGGGCTTTCAAGTCGCACAGTAACAAGGGGATAGGGGGCGGTCAAGGTTACGCTGGTGTTATCGCGGGTACGTTAAAAAGTTTGCCTCGCGACCACTTGCGATAATCCGTTGTTGCATCTGCAATTACGCGCCTGTAATATCCCCAGTCGTTCTCCGATCATGACTGCTGCCTCCAACAGCTACGTGGCTCGCTTCCTGCCCCTGCGTCTGCCCCGGGTGTGCGTGGCCGTAACCGACACTGATCCCGCCGCCCTGGTGGATAAGGCCGAGGCGCTGGTTCGGGATAACACCTTTCTGGAGTTCAGGTTAGATTACCTGCCCCGGCCCGCGCTTGCTCTGCCCAGAATCAAGCGCTTCATGGAATACCACCCCCACGTCACCGCCATAGCCACCTGCCGGCGCACCGCCAGCGGGGGAAAGTTCAAGGGCTCCCTGGCCGCCCAGCTGGACATTTTGGGGAAGGCCGGCGCGTCGGGTTGCCAGTTGCTTGATATCGAACTGCAGAGCGCCGCCAAATGCAAGCCGGAACAGGTGAAGCGTCTGCGTACCCGGTCCGCCCTGATCCTTTCCTATCATGATTTCCGGGCCACCAGGAATCTGGACCTGACGCTGGAAAAGATGGTGAAGATTCCGGCCGATTTCTACAAGATCGTCGGCACGGCCACCACCCTCTATGACAACGTCACCATGATGAAATTTCTGGAGAAATTTGGCGACCGCCATTCTCTGGTCGGACTTTGCATGGGAGAGCAAGGCATCATCAGCCGGTTGCTCGGGGTGCGGGCGGGCAGCGTGTTCACCTTCGCCGCCGTCAGTCCCGACGAAAAGACTGCGCCCGGCCAGACTACCGCCCAGGAACTACGCAGCACATATCGCATCGAACAGATGGATGCAGCCACCAGAATCTATGGCGTGGCCGGCGACCCGGTTGCGCATTCACTCTCGCCTGCCATTATGAATGCCGCGCTGCGCCGGGAGAATGTAAATGGCGTCTATCTTGCGCTTCATGCCAAGACGCTGAAAGACCTGCTGGCCTGCGTGCGCGATATTCCAATTCACGGCCTCTCCATCACCATGCCGTACAAGGAAGCCATCCTGAAGCACCTCGACAACACCGATTCTCACACCACAAAAATCGGCGCTTGCAACACCGTGGTGCGGGCGCAGGATGGAAAACTTTACGGCTTCAACACCGATGCCGCAGGCGTGGTGCGGCCTCTCGAGCAGCGGATTACGATCGAAAAAGCCAAGATACTGGTGCTGGGCGCGGGCGGGGCGGCGCGGGCCGCGGTCTTCGGCCTCAAGGAACGCGGCGCCGAAGTTTACATTCTGAATCGCACTGCCGCCCCCGCGCAAAAGCTGGCCCATCAGGCCAGAGCGAGAATCGCCAAACGCGCTGATCTGAAGAAGCTCACCTTCGATGTGATCATTAATGCCACTCCGGTCGGCATGGGCAACACCCGCGAATCGCCATTGAATGAAAATGAGATCAACGCGCGCTACGTCTTCGACATGATTTACGATCCCGAGGAGACGCGCCTGATGAAAATGGCCAAAGGGCGGGGCGCGGAAGTGATTCCAGGAATCGAAATGTTCGTCCACCAGGCGGCCCGCCAATTCGAGATCTGGACGGGCAAACCCGCGCCCTGGGATGACATGCTGCGCGTCGTCACGCTGGCGCTCAACGAGCGCGCCGCCGCCCGACAAGCCTCAAAAGCGTCCTAAAGCCTGCGTGGGCGGGCGCCCTCGCCCGCCGTTTTTGAGGTTGATTTGGACCTTCATCCCTGAATTTCTGGAGAAAGAGCAAGAGAATCAAAGTCAAAGGCGGCGGGCGTGGCGCCCGCCCCACATGAGCCCGCTCGGCCTGATTAGTACGGTTTGAAATCCTGCCAGTAGCTCAGGTTGACTACGTCCTGCAACATCGGCGTGCCGGGAGGCAACTTTGCCGGGTCCAGGAACGCGGTATCGAAGTAGTAATACCGCGGCGGCGGACCGTAAACCAGGTTGCAGCACTTGAAAGTGCCGGTCGCGTACTGCGAGTAATAGAGGCTGACCAGCGATCCCCGATAGTACAAGCCGCCGGATCCGCCCCAAGCCTCGATGTAGCGCAGGAAGTTATGCACCCCGCCGTCGGTGCCGAAGTCCTGTCCTGTTCCAGCGGGTTGTGGGAAGTTGATGTTCTTCCCGCCTGCAATAGCCAGCCGATAGTACGTAGGAGTGTTGGGGGCCCGTCCTCCCAGGTTCATAGGGTTCAACATGCTGTTGGTGTCGGACCAGTTATTCGACAGCACGGTTACCGCGTCAGCGATCACCGCGGCGGCCGAGTGGTTGATGTCCGCGGGCGCGGCCGGCGGAGGATTCAGCCAGAAAGGATCGGTGCTGTCGGAATTGTAATTTCCCTGGACGTAAACCGGATTCTCCGAGACCACCGTGAAGCCACCCAGACCTGTATCCGGGCGCACCGGCAGGTTGCCCAGCCCGCCATCCACCAGCTTCACCACGTGGCGGGCGCCGGTCACGATGTTCTGCCGGCCCAGAGTCGCGCAATTTACAGACCGATAAGGATTACCGTTGGTCGAATTGGCCCCAACTAGCCGAAGACCATCACCCACGTTGGTGGTGCCCCACACCGAAACTGCCGGGTTGACAGCCGCGTTCTGATCGACGTCCTCCGATGGTTCCAGCGCCCCATCCGGTGTTCCGGTGGGTGAAGCTGAGTTGATGACGTCTTCGAAGCCATACTCTCCGGAAGTGATATTTCCATTGTTCGGGTCGGGCCGCATGCCGCGGCGGTCCGAGAAGTACACCAGATAGCCGTTCTGGCTGCTGTACGAGACCAGCGGCCCGCTTCCTCCGGGAATAGTGCCCGACAACCATTTCTGAAAGTTGCCTACGTCGAACTCAACGGCATTCATGATGCCGTTGACATAGCACGCGGGATTAGCCATGCCAGCCGGGGCTGCGTCGCGCGGGAAGCCTTCGCGTGGATCGTAGAAGTTGATGGGGTACCAACTGTATTGTGAGGCGCCCGTAGCCTCGATGGTGCTATTGGGTGCGTCGGCGGTACAAACCCCGAGCGGGCAAACCGCATCCCGATCAGCCAGTTGCTGGAATATCAGGATGGCGTTCGGATGCACTGGATTTGACCCTGCTCCTCCTCCTACCGGCCTGGTGGGAGAAAAGAGCCCGCGGGCGAATCCGAGTTGCAACCACTCGGTTGTGATCCCGACCCATGCGCCGGCGGCGTTTTGATACTCCACGCGCAACCAGCCGTCCACCAGGTTCCACGGTCCGGCAGCAGGACACGGAGATCCGGTGGGAGGCCCGACCCAGCCTGCATCTGTTCCCGTCTGCGCCATGGCGAACCGGGTGGTTCCCAACGCCGCGCCGCCGACTCCCTGTACCGCCACTGCCTTACCCTGGGGTGATGCGGTACAGCCGCCGGCGGTCAAATCAATGTCTTCCGGCAGAACGCCTGGCCGTTCGGGATGCAAGTCGGCCTGGTTGCTGGCCAGCAGAATGCGGACCGTGGCTTTGTTGTACTCGCGCGACGACCCCGTCGCCGATGACGGCGCTTCGCCAAGCGGAGGTTTACGGATAATCGCAATCTGCTGCGCCGATCCATTGGCTCCCTGCACGAACGGAAGATTCAGCGGCTGGACTGCGAGTGAGGTGTTATTGCCGATGAAGCCGCCAAAAGTGGTGGGCGAAACTGTGGTCGAAGTATTCTTCCAGGTCGCAACATTGGTCTGCGTGCCGGCAGCCGGAATACCGCCACTCCAGCTCGCCAACGGCACGCTGAATTTCAGACAGTTCGGACTCAACGCCGGATTCGTCGCGGTGGCAACACTCCCGTTGCAACCGCCCGTCTTGTTGAGCACATAAACTTCCCCGGTGTAGTTGGCATTGGTCAGGAAGTTGTTGGCCAGACGGTCGCGAAGGATTTCTCCCACCGCCGTAACCTTGTCATCCAGCACCAGGCTCCTGTTGTTGCCCTCAGCCAGGAACAGATTGCCGTTGGTGTGCACCCGGCCTTGAAAGTTGAAATCGGGGCCGGCGAAGTAACTCAAGTCGCTGTCGGAAAAGACGCCGAACTGGAATACCGGGATCAGGGCCACTTCCACGCCCCGCGTCATGTTCACCGAAGCGCCGCCGGGCCGCGTAGCGCTGACTTTGAGCGTCAAGGGAATGATTTCAGCGGTGAGTCCGGCGTTGGTTCCGGCGCTGATCACGCTGGTGCTGGCTTTGGGGTTGCCGTTGGCGTCCGGAATCCAGGTCACGCTTTCCTGGTAGCTCATAGAACCGATCATCGCGCTGGTCGGCGGATTATTGGCCAGCGCGGTGAGCTGCGCCGGAGTCGGAGACTGTGATTGCTGATAAAGCGCGGCCAGATTCGCCGTCAGCAGCTCCATGCCTGATTCGGCACCGTAATAGGCCCGGTTGGTTTCCAGGTCATTGTTTCCAACCTGACCGGCGCCCTGGACCATAAACAGAAGACTCACCGCGATGGCGGACAACAATGCCAGCACCAGCAAACTCGCGATCAGTGTAAATCCCCGTGATCGGCCCTTAATGCAACGCATAATAGTGATCTCCGAGACCGCTCTCTCTCCTCTATACGATTTCTAGTTGTACCGGTCCTTGAACGACAGGCTGCGGGTGCTTACGGAAGTGGTCAGAATCGTACTTCTGGACTTGTTGCCGTAAGAGTTGATGGTCTGTCCCATCACCTGAATGTTCACTTTATTAATCTGGCTCGGGGAGAAAGGGGCCACCAGTGGGTTGGCGACACCAGAGCAGCCCGGCCCATTGGCCCCGTTACACAAGTCATACGTGACTTTGAGATTGATGATGTTGTCGGCTACCGGCGCCGGCCTTTGGCCGTTGACCTGGCGCATCAGGCGCGGGGGCTGGCTGGTCGCCGCCGCAGGGACCTCGATGAAATAAGTGACCGCCCAGATGCGGGTACCAATGGTGGCCCCCCCGCCTATGATGGACTTGATGTTCCCGCTTGCCGCTCCCGTCTGGTTGATCTTCAGCGGGTCTCCATCGGCGAAACTGATGTCAGTGCTGGTACCTGCTCCGGGCGCGATGCCGGTGACTTCGCCAACTGCGCTGCCCAGATTGTTGGTGAACAGGATCAGGTCCCCAACTTGAATTCCGGTGGGCGACTGAATGGCCGGAAAACCCACTGGTAGAGGAACGGGCGGCGTGAATGTGACCATATCTCCCAACGGGTTCGCGGCTGGGATCGCGGTGCTGTACTGATTCAGCGGAAAAGCGTAGTCGGCGTACACGACTGTGATCGCGTCCGATGCTGTCCCCGTGGCCGCGATCGTGGCCGGCCCGCCCAGTTCAATGCCATTGCCCGCTCCTGGGATAATTCCGTACATGAACTTACCCGGGTAACCATTGTTGGCCAGCCATGCCTGGGTAGGATCCACGGCAAAGAACGAAGCGGTTGACCCGGCGCCCGCCGGCAGCGACAAGCCGCCGGAGGGCAGGCCGGAACCAGCCATGCTCACGTCCTTGGCGATCAGGTTCAGTGCGGCGCGAACGTTCTGCTGCATTTCCGAGGACTGGCTTACCAGCCGTGTCGCGTCCATTCCGTGCTTGAACAGCTGCGCCGTGGCGGCCAGAACGATCAGGCCCAGGGCCACGGCGATCAGCACTTCGACCAGACTGAAGCCGCGGATTTTTCGTCGGGTGGATCTCATCCTTACTCCTCAGCGGAACGAAGCAATCAAGGCCTGCACCTGATAAGTCTTGAACCAGCCCTGCGGCACCGGGTAACGGACGCTGACCGTAATCTGCCGCACGTTGGGATTTCCCGGTACGTTCGCAATCTGTACCTGCCTTGTGAAATTGCCCAGATCAATCAACACGTCTTCGGAAGTGTTCGTGATCGCTCCGCTGGCTCCCGGCAAGCGCACGGGGGCGGCGGCAACATCGTCGGCGGTGTTATCCAGGCCGTCCGGGCCAGCGTCCATCATGGGCGTGAAGCCCACTTTGAATATTCCGTTGCCCGCGCCCACGTTCTGGATCTGGTTAAACGTGAGCTGACCGGTTTGGCGCGCGGTGTAAATGCTCTCCACCGCTTCTGCCGCCTTCTGACGGGCGATGCTGTCGTTCTGCACCGAGGTAGTGCTGCTGAGGGCCATGGCGAAGGTCGCCAACACCGCCAGCAGTCCAATCATCAGCACCACGATGGCGATGAGAGTTTCGAGCAGGGCAAATCCCTGTTGCGGACGTTTCCTTGAATCTGACATGTGGTTACTCTTGCTCATTGTTGAAACCATTGGGGCCCTCCGGGACTGGACAGAAGGCGCCATCCTCGGATTCTTCCGGTGGCCCCGTAAAGAGTGACCGCGCGCGCGCTGTACAGGTCTCCGGGCCGCAACACGTAAACAATCCCGCTGTTCCAGTTTCCGTTCACGTCATGCGCCGAACCGTCGGGCATGAACATGACCTGGTTCTTGATTCCGCCGCCGGCCACGCCCTGGTCAAAATCGATGGCCAGGACCCCATTGCCAAAACCATCGGGCACGGTGGCCGCGGTATTCGGCAACCCGGCCATGACCTGCATTTGCATGTCGGTGGGCAGCGAGATGTTCGAGATCTGCGCCGCCGAGGAGAGGGCGGTCCCCGCATCCCAGCGAAAAACCTGGACACTCTGCGCTGTCGGTGCGCCCAGCGGGGTGAGAGCGCCGGCCGGTGCGGCCACGCCGAAGCATACGATGTATTGCTTGCGCTCCGCGATAGCGCGTTGACGGGCCACCCGAAGGGGCATCAGCAGGTCTTGATACGCCTGGTTCGCCCGGGCGTCTTTCAGGGCTGGCTGCACCGCCATGAAAGAGATCCCGCTCACGATCAGAATCAGAACGCACACGATCATCATTTCAAGCAGGCTGAAGCCGCGGGTGCCGCGTCGCCTGATCGGAGCGCTGTGCGATAACTGCATTCTGTGATCCACTCTCATTCCCGGACCAGCCTCCATTGCCGCCGCATTCAGCGACACCCCTGACCACAAGCCTTTTGGGAGAGAATGGCGGGGAGCGAGGCTCCCCTTGCAACGATCATCGTAGGGCGACTGCACGACAGCGTCAAAGCACCAGAGTCACACGACGCAAGGGATGTTTTCATACTTTGGTAAGTAACCAGTCTCAGGTTACTGACGGGCGGTAGCGGCTCATCCGAAGCAATTTCGGGAATCGGGAGTGCTGGAGGTCTTCCGACCCCGAATGAGCCTCAGGGGCCAGGGCCGCTGGTCGATGCGGCACTGGAGCGGCCCAGCACGATCGACTGCCGGGGCCGGCTAGGGCTGACCGCCGGCAGATTGAGCGTAGCGGCCGAAGCCGCTGTGGGGGGCGCGGGGTGCAACATGAGCCGGCAAGTCAGAGCGAATTTGAGCACGGTGATCGGGCATGGGCAGCGGCAATTTCGCAGAGTCGTCGATCCCCACTCCCGAAGCCTGCATCAGGTCCCGAATATCCATGCAATAGATGATGCAGAGGCTCATTATCTTGGCGATGTGCCGCGGCAATTTGCTCATGGCTTCGTAGTCGGACAGCAAACCCAGAGCGATTGCGTGTTCCTGATTCCCCAGAATCTCCGCGATGGTGCGAGTGAGGTCATGTGCTGCCCGGAAGGTCAGCCCGGTGCGTGCGCGAGAGATTCGGAGCAATTCCGAAAACCGCAATCTCCCGTCACCGCAAGGCAGTGCGGGCGATCTAGACTCCGTCCGCCCGGCGCTGTATGGCAAAGTCGTGGGAGCAGGGCAGGTATCCACCAGGCCAAGAATGCGCGCCTCCGCCGGCAGACGGAGCGGCCAGCTTCCCCCGGGCGGCCGGCAGGGCAGGGGCACGATTTGCTGGTCATCAATCCATCGCACCTGGGTGCACGTCAATCCGCCGGGTTGCTCAACCAGCCAGAAGCGATTGTCCATGGAGCCACGGCCGGCGTCCTTCATCCGTTGGGTATAGCGATCGACACGCACCACGCTGCCAGGCATCAGCTCCGGCGAAACCAGCGCATCTGCGGTGCCGATCTGGGCAAAGAGGTAGCGGCCGCTGCTGTTCCATCTCTCCGCGGGAGCGAGCATGGATGCGCCCCGGACTCCGTCGCAATAAGACGAAGGGGCCGGCGAAGGCTGGAACCATTCTTCGTCCGGTGTGACCAGAACGGTGCGCTCTGTGTGCAGCCGCATTTGCAGGCGGGGAACCTGCCGCAGATCAAAACCGAACATTCGGAACCAGTCAGTTAAACGATACCCGGTGCTCTGGCTCAAGGCCACGATCTGGCAAACATGCGGCGTGATCCCGCTTCTGACTTTGTAGAGGAAAGTTACTGGAATGAAATATGGCGACTTGCTTCCGTGGCGCCTGCGAGTGGCGGCGGAGAGCTGGGTCACGGTGTATCCGCAGCGGGCCAGAACATTTTTGATGTTTTCGGCCCGGGCGTCCCAGTCACACTGGTGTGCGGGATCTTCGCCGGCTTCGACCCAGCCAGGAGAAGGTCCAGCGCGAGGTATTCTGAAGAGACCACGAACCGCTGCCGTCGCGTTCATCCATCGATACTAGCCCGACTCCTTCGCAGCGAGCGGCGGCCGCGTGCTGCCTCTTTTGGTGCATCGCTGCGCCCGCTCCCATGATTTGCCTGTCGCTTGCTTACGCTATTGGCCCGCGGCATCCGCTCTTCGCCATCCCACAAAGTTCGCATGGTCCTCCAGCGACATCACGTCCGCAACTTCATAATGAGAACTGCCAATGAGAAACTCGAAGACCTCACTGACCGGAATCAGACATCCTTCGCCCGCTCTTTCCATAGGACGCTGAGGCCGCTTAACTTCCCGGCACATCCGAAGGCCACACAGCGGAGCGATCACTGTTCCCGACGAACACGCAAGTTTCGAAGAGGGTTGGAATTCGTATTCAGGATACTTTTATGGGCGTTCTGGACTGAAAATCGGGAATTTTCGTCGGTTGACCGACGACGCGGCAGACCTGAGTTTCAACCCCGGCCGCTGCGTTGCAGCGCCTGCAACAGGCAGAAGGGGAAAGGAAAACTCGTCCACAGCCCAGGTTTAAGCCGGCCAGGCCTGCGGTTCACCGTGTCGGTATACCGACGAACGCGCATTTCTCATCGCGCGTTTTTCGAACACTTCGGATTTCCTGCTCCAGAAAAAATATGGTGGTTCTCGAGCGGGTCAATATCCCGTGGAGGAGATTCTCATGAAGAAGATGGTTCGTCTGCTGGTTGCAACTCTGGTACTTCTAAGCGCTGTCTCAATCTCTTCCTTTGCTGACGGAGGGGCTCCGACCCCCACGTGCTCACCGGGGCATTGCAAAGGTAATTGAGGTTCGAGTAAGCGCAAAATTGCTTGTGGGCTGTCTGGTTTGCGAGTAGCCTTCCAGTGCGGCCCATGAATTTTTCCCGCTTGGCGACGTCGGTCCTCTGGTTCGTGCCCATGGCGATGCAGTGCGCAATCGCCCTGGTGATGCTGCGTCGGGAACTAGTTGGACAATTCCCCTTCTTTTTCAGTTATACCGTTCTGCTACCCGTACGGGATGCGATCCTTTACTTTCTGCCACAATCAAGCAACCGTTACTCCACCGTCTTTTGGTGGGGCGACGCCGCCGCCATCGTGCTGGCCCTGAGTATCGTTTTTGAAATCAGCTGGCATTTCATGCGATCTTATCCATTCCTGCGGCTTTTTCTAAGAGTTCTGTGGATCTCAGCAGTCGTCGCCTTCGCCGTTGCCCTGACCATGCTGCTCTGGACCAAGGGGCCGGTGGGAACAGATCTGGCCCTTGAGTGGATTATCCTGACCGAGCGCTCCGCCCGGTTTCTGCAAGTGTGCCTCCTGATCGTGGCCATTGCGCTCATGTCTCGCCTGGGCCTGACCTGGCAAAATTATTCGGTGGGAATCGCTGCCGGCTTCGGTGTCTATGCCGCCTTGGACCTGGCTTTGCTGGAGCTTCGGGCCCATCTTCATGCGGTAACAGTCACCGCTTTTGTGTTAATGAGGTCCGCGGCATATAATCTCGGCGTTGCAATCTGGGCCTTTTATTTTCTGCGGCCTCAGGGCGGAAAGCCGGTCGGAAGTTTGCCCGGCACCGACCTGGCGAATTGGAACAATGCGCTGACCGAACACGTAAACAAATGGTATCGACACTAGCAATTCTGTTCGCCAGTGGGTTGTCGCTGTTTTTGGTTTGGGCGGTGCTCCGTCCCGGGCTGCCTGCCATCACGAGTCTGGAAGACTGGGAAGCGAAAAGGCACAAAGTCCATCCCGAGGTATTTCGCATCCTGCTCGATCCCTCGGAAGAGAAGTATCTGCAGCGTGCGCTGCCGCCGCGGGAGTTCCGCGTGTTCCAAAGAAAGCGTCTGGCTTTAGCCTTACTGACTCTGGATCTGGTCGGAAGAAATGCCGCTATGTTGATGAAGCTAGGGCAACTGGCAAAAATGGAAGGAAATCCCGAGTTGGCCAGGGAGGCGGAGGAATTGATCCATGGGGCGCTTCGGCTTCGGGTAAACTTGTCGCTGGTTCAGCCCTGCTTATGGCTGAAGTGGCTCTTCCCGGGCTGGTCGTTGTCGCTTCCGGCGGTTGAAATGCCGTATGAGGAATTGCTCGCGTACCTCAGCCGGATCCGGCAGCAGCGGCAATGGCGTCTCAATCAGGCTTTGATGGCGGGCTGAAGACTCCAGTGGGTAGCGGGGGGCCGCCGACTGCTGGTTCGTTGAACTTCTTCTTTTTCCATTGAAAGGGTTTGGCGGTTGCAAGAGCAGGGAGCAGCTTTCTCTTAATCAGGTAAGTCACGCAGCTCCGCGACCGTGGGGCGCTCAGGGATTCGCAAAGTATCGGTTGAGACTGGGAAAACAGGGCCACTAACATGGATTCGGGAAAATGGATTCGAGAGTTGCGCGAAGAGCGATTTGTCAAATCCAGCGACATCGAGCGCATCAGCCGGTCGATCGCGGACATCAAGGGCAACGCTGACTTCTACGTTTCCCACTCCACCCTGGCCGACATCGAAACCGGGTCTGTCCCCAGCATTCACAAGCTCTTCAGCCTGGCCGCCTGCCTCAAAGTTTCCCTGGAGGAACTCCTGCTGGTCTTCGGAATTGACCTGAATGAGGTGCGGCAATACGCCGGCCCGATGGAGCCGGGGATGCCCCGGATGGAGTCCGCGCAGATGCTGGAAGCCGGTTTCCGTTTCCAGCTCAACTTCGACGCCGGCTTCAACAGCCACGAAACCAGCCTGCTCAAATTGAACCCGCAGGAGCTGGCAACCCTGCCCCCGGCCCTGCGCAAGCGTCTTGATCCCAGACGATACCGTTACGCCGTGGTCGGACTGAAGGACGACACCATGGGAGAATTGATTCCGCCCGGCTCGCTGGTTGAAGTTGACGTCATGCAGAACGCGATCCAGGTATTTGAATGGAAGACCATTCGCGAACGTCCGGTTTACCTGGTCTGGCACACCGACGGGCACAGCTGCTGCTGGTGCCAGATGGAAGGAAAGGAACTGACTCTGTTGCCCTATCCGCTCTCCCGCCAGCCGGTCAGGCGATTCAAGGTGCCGCGGGAAGCCTCGGTGATCGGCCGGGTCATCAATGCCTGGCTGCCCTTTGAACAGTTATCCAACGGCGGGGCGACCCACTAAGGTTACAGTTCTTCCGGCTCTTCCTTGCCCACTACTTCGAGGGCGATCGTGACGTTCAGAAAGTACAACTCCGTCGAAGTGGCGGGCGCGTCCACCGGAACGGTTGCCCGGTAAGCCTGCAAAGACTTCCAGGTCTTCAGTACCGTGGGGGTCTCACCGCGGGTGTAGCGGACATATTCCTGAAGCTGAATCACGTACTCGGGCAATCGGGTCGTCAACAGGCGGCGAAAAACCTGCTCATGACAGGCCCGCAGCGCCCCATCCGCCGCATTGACTCCCCGCTGATGTGAGAGTTCGGGATGCAGATACATTCCGCTGTTGCAGTCCCGCAGAGAAGCCAGGTAAATCATCCGGGTCAGATCGTTGGGCAAAGTCCGCAACACGGTTTGGCTGACGTAGTCCGCCAGGCTGGCGCAGTCAGATGCGTTGCCGAAATCCGGCTCCGGCATGGTCGCGGGGGGCAAAAATTCAGGGGCCAATAGCTCAGTGGAGGCTGGCGGATTCCGTGGGTTCTGCCCGGGCACAGGAGCCATTCAATTCATCCAACGTACGGTCGCGCTGGGGGCAATTGTACTCTGCTGGCCTGAGGTTTCAAGCGGAGATTGGGAGGGCCGGGGCGCAGGCTTACAGGTGCACGTGCGGGCTTTGTCCTGGATTCTTGCGATGCGCCGGCGGGCCTTTGATGACCTTGACCTCAAACTGTACCGGAAGCTTTTTGGGGGGATAGCAGGCCGCCTTGTCGCAGGCCTGATACTTCAGCTCGCCGCGAATCATATAGCGCGCCGGAACCACGCTGGCCAGCGGACGCACATCCACCGCCACCGGAAACTCTCCCGTATAGACGCTCAGTTTGTCCTCTGGTGCAAACGCGAAACTCATATCGGTGCCCGCGGGATATGTGACTCGTCCAATCACGATGTCCGTCGGAGCGCTCAACTTGAGCACGGTGGGGATGAGAAATTCCGACTTGGGCTTGTTTGAATTCACGTGAAAGCCCGCGCCCACGCGAAAGCGCAGATTCACCGTGTTGGGCCGTCCCCGCGTGACCGTAATAACGGGGGAAGGCGCCATCGAAACCGAGGGAGTTTTTCTTCCCGGAATATCCTGGTTGGCGAAAGAGCCAGCCAGACTATCGTGCCCGACCGCCAGTGCGGCCAGCAAAGCGAGGCCAGAGCCGAACTTTCGCAGAATCGACATCAGGAAAATATTAGAACGCCCGAGAGTCGCGGGCTACGTTACTTTTGCGCCTGTACTGGCTGGCCCTGGGCCAGCGCTTTCTTGATGCTTTCTTCAATCTCGCCCCGGCCCTTCAGACCAAAAACCTTGTCCACCACCTTGCCGTCGCGTCCGATGTAGAACGTCGCGGGGAGAAACTGCACTCCACCATAAGCGTTGCCGACCTCTTCTTTACCTATCAGGATGGGGTAATTCACGCCCAGGTCGTGGGCGAACTCACCGATCTCCTTGGGGCTGGCGTCGTCCATGGCGATGCCCACAATCTGCAGTCCCTGCGGTCCGTACTGCTTCTGCAACTCGGCGAACCAGGGCATCTCGATCTTGCAGGGCTGGCACCAGGTCGCCCAGAAATTCAGCAGCACGCCCTTGCCGCGAAAATCAGAAAGATGCACGGTCTTGCCGTCGAGCGCTTCCAGGGTGAAGTCCGGCGCCGCCTGTCCGTTCATGTTGGAACCTGCGCTGGCGGTCTGACCGGAGTTCCGCCGTGCCACCTGAAACCCGAACACAATCATGACGGTCACCACCAGGGCGACCACGATAATGACCACTGGATCGCGTTTCACAAAAAACTCCCTCTTAGAGCGCGAATCGATTCAGGAACGATAGATAGTTCGAGATGATGGTGAAGCGTCCGAATACCAGCAGCACGCCCAGTACGATCAACAACCCGCCACTGACCACTTCCAGAGCATGCATGTGCATGCGAAAGCGCTTGTAGAACTTTAGAAAGCGTTCGATTCCCAGCGAAGTGAGCAGGAAGGGCACAGCCAGTCCCGCTGAATATACCGCCAGCAGCAGGATTCCCTTGGCTACGGAATCCTGGGCCGCGGCAAAACCCAGAATGACCGCCAGGATCGGGCCCACGCAGGGGGTCCAGCCGAAAGCGAAGGCAAAGCCGATCAGGAAGGCGCCCCAGGGAGTGCTTCCGCCCTTCACGCTATGCAGGCGCGCGTCCGTGTACAACGCCTTGATCTTGAACAGCCCGGTCAGGTGCAAGCCGAATATGATGATGACCACGCCAGCCACCTGGGCCAGCGTAGATTTGTAGCGCGCCAATATCTGCCCCACTCCAGTCGAAATCGCGCCCAGCGAAATGAAGACCACGCTGAACCCCAGAATAAAGCCGATGGAATTCAGCATCACTCTGCCCAGCAGGCGCGATTCCTGGGTTTTCAGTTCCTCGACGCCGGCTCCCGAGATCAGTGAAACGTAGCCCGGAACCAGCGGCAGCACGCAAGGCGACAGGAACGAAACCAGCCCGGCCAGGAAGGCGGCGATAGGAAGAGGGAGATTAGACATCCGTAATTATTGTACCCGCTGCCAGCCGGGTGCCCCTAGTCTATAACCACGTGGGGACAGCCGCCCTCGGCTGCCCGGGCGAGCTTTGCTCGCCTGGTTCCTAAGACTATGCTTTCAGTTCCTTGCAGCGGAGCTGCGCTCCGCCGGACAGCCGAGGGCGGCTGTCCCCACGCGGTCTTCACCACTTCCACCAGATGCGCGGAGAATCGGAAGGTTACAGTTATTTGGTTTTGCCAGCAGGAGGCGCGGGCGCCGCCTGGACTTCTGCGGGAGGCGAGGCCACCGCCTTGCGAATGAACCCGGCCGGAATGGCCGCCGTCAACACGGTGCGGTCGTCATGCTGCTGCACTTTCAATCCGTCGAAGAATGCTTTTACGTCAGGATCGCTGCCCGCCGTCGAAACCGTCCCCTCGGCCGTATGGAAAAGTTGCAGAAATGTCCCCAGCTGTTCGGTCAGTCTCTGGGCTTCGTCCTTGCTGCCGGTAAAGGCCTCGGCCCGGAAGTGTACCTTCCCCAGGTAGCGTGCGGAGGCCACCACCGTAGTCGGGCTGGTAAACAGAAACGACAGGGCATTCCGGCTGGGTGAACCGTCCACCGGGTCCACCTTGAAAATTGCCCAGGCCAGGCTGGCCAGGGGAACATACTTGTAGTACCGCCGCAGCAGCGCTGGTCCGCCGAACGGCGAGGCCACCTTGCGGGAGCGGTCCACGATGCCGCGAATGACCAGCGGATCATCATGATTCGATGCCGCCACGGTGTCAAAACCCAGCACCGCAACTCGCAGGGTGCGACCCTCGAGCGGAATGTTGTAGATGTCCACCGAGCGGTAGTTATCCACCGAGCCTGATATTTTGCCCAGATAAGCCCGCAGCCGTTCGCCATCGATTCTGCCCACAAACACTTCCGAAAAGCGAGAGGGCTCCGGGTTCGCCGGCTGGATCTTCCGCTTGACCGGATAGTGAATGGCGAAGGCGGCCTGGTCGAGGTCGCGTTCGAACTGGAACCCGGTGGCCTGGATGAAGTCCTGGTATTCCGGCTCATGAGGGACGTCAGGCAGCTGGCCGGCAACATTGGCGCGGCGCACCCACTTCAGATTGACGTACAGATAGCCGTCCGCGCCGGGCAGCAGGCGGGCAGGTTCCGGCGGGGCATGCTGGCGCAGCACAACTGCCAGGGCGATGGCCAAGGCGACCAGCACAACGCCAAACCAGATGGGGAGTCTGCGTCGTATGCGCATGAAATATGACCGCTCGCAACGCCAGGGCCGCGGGCAGTCAGGGAGAACTAATCATAACCCAATGTAGGCGCGAGCGTCCCGCTCGCGCGAGGGAAGCAGCCAACCGCGAGGGCGACAAATATTGGATGGATCGGTCATCCGGACGCTGAGATCGAAACGAAATTGCGGTTATTGCCGTCCCCTGCACGAGCGGGACGCTCGCGCCTCCATTGGGCTACTGCAGTTTGGCGTACTCGGCTTTGGCGTCTTTCAGAATGGGGACATCCGGGTCGGCATCCTTCCAGGTGGCCAGGAAGTCCTGGTAGGCCTCCTTGGCTTTCGCCTTATCTCCCTGCAGAGCGTAAGCCCGGCCCAGTCCCAGCCGGGCCAGAGGATAGAGCGGACTGTTGGGGGCGATGCCGCCGCGATCCAGAATCTTCTGATACTCAGTGGCGGCTTTTTCTCCATTGCGCAAATGCAGATACGCTTCCCCGCGAACATACATGGGCCAATAGACCGCTCCAATTGGTGGTGCGCCAAATTCGTATGGAGCGGCAGCCTCCAGCGTATCAACCGCCTGTCCCGGCTGGTCGGTCCTGATCTGGTTGGTGGCTTTCGCTACCGGCAGCCAGACTGAGTTTTGCAAAGTGTCGGTGGGAAATTCCCGAGCCAACTCTTCAATCAGTTTCTGCGAGCGGCTGGTGTCGCCGGCCCGGGCGAGCCCGACGGCTGCGGCCACGCGGGTATCGCGGTCATCCGAGGACGCGAGCGCCTGCAATGCCACCTGTCGGGCGAGTGCCGGATTGCCCACCTCCGCCAGGCACGATGCATCGAGCATGCGAATCCCCGCTGCGAATTCCTTGAGGCCTGCCTTTTGCGCCGCACTGACCCCTTGAGCGAGGCTTTGCCGCGCACTCTGTATTTTGCCCAATGCGCATCGCCCCATCCCCTCCAGCAGGAACATGACGGGCTCAATTGACGGTCCTTTTCCCCGATCCATGGCGCGTCGCATTCCCGCCTCGTCGCCACGGCTGAACGCCATGGTGTAGAGCGAGAAGGCATCCGAAGGCGAGCCCAACCCTTGGGCAGTGGCCTGCTCTATGACAGTGTGGGCTTCGTCAAAGCGACCGAGATTCTCGTATGCATCCGCGAGGTTGGCATATGCGAACCTGTCCTTGGGGTTGAGCCGCAGCGCTTCGCTCGCATTGGATAGGGACTTTTCCGGTTGTCCCGTTGCCTCGTAACCAAGCGCCAGGTTGTCCCAGGGAACCGAGTCGCGGGGATAGGTCAGCTTCCATTGCTCATAGATTGCCAGGGCTTTATCGACTTCTCTCGTGACTTCACTGTAGTAATGAGCCGAGATGTAAAGTTTTTCGCGCTCGCTCGCCCGGTCTTTCAAATCGAAGGCCTTGCTCAGGTTCTGCAGTTGCTGGCTGGTATGCGCCAGGTTGCCATCGACTACTCCCAGGGTGGCATAGGCCATGGCAAAGTTCGGGTCCAGTTCGATAGCCCGCTTCAGGTGCGGGACCGCTTTCTCATCGTTCAGATTCGAGTGCTCGGCCTGTCCCAGGGTAAAAGCCTGCAAGGCTTCCAATGAAGACGTGGTGGCTTGTTCCAGCGGAGTGGCGAATTTCTGTACCGATCCGATGGATTCGCCCAGCTTCTGCCGCAGATCGGACGCCGCTTTGTCCAGCGACTTCAGCACCTGCTCTTTGCTGTCAGACTCCACCTGGGCCCGCGCCAGCGAATCTCCGGTTTGTGCGTTGACCGCGTTCAGGTCAATCACGTAATGGCTGCCCAGCGCCGAAATCGAGCCCGCCAGCATGGCTTTCACGCCATCCCGCACGCAGATTTCCCGCGCTACATCGTTGGTCAGACGCTCATCGGGCGAGCGGCCCATCAGGCGCAACGCCGCCTGGATGCGTGATTGCGGAAGTACATTCAGATAAGGCGACTGTTCCAGTTGCACCGCCAGTGCCTGCTTCAGGGTCCCGTCAAAGACGGCGTCGCCGGTGGTGTTGACGAAGTCAGCCAGCAGGATGGAATCCTTTTCGGTAAGCGCCTGCGAACGGCGGGTGTAAAAGAAAAATCCAGCAGCGATCGCAGCCAGCAGCGCGACCACGGGCACGACAATCTTCCACCACCGCGGCTCGGGCGCAACCGCGGCAACCTTGACCGATGACGACGACGGAATCGAGGCCAGCGCCGCTGCGGAAATGGGCGCTGGCGGCGGGGCCGCAGTTGCGGCTGCTGATGAGGATGCGGAGTCCTGCGCCGCCGCCACCGTCCCCGAACTGGCCGCCACCGCCCGCCCCGTGTCCGTGTCTCGCTTCAGGCGTTGCAGGTCGGCGCGCATGTCGGCGGCGTGCTGGTAGCGCAGATTGCGGTCCTTCTCCAGCGACTTGCTGACGATGCGTTCCATCTCCGCCGGCAGATCCGGATTGAGCCGGATGGGAGGCGTGGGGAGCTTCTCCAGAATCGCATTGAAAATCAGGGCGGAGGTGTCCCCGCGAAAAGGCAGGGTGCCGGTCGTCATCTCGTACAGCACCGCGCCAAAGGAAAACAGATCGGTGCGCGCATCCAGTTCTTTTCCTTTGGCCTGCTCGGGAGACATGTAAGCCACCGTCCCCATGGTGGAACCGGGACTGGTCAGGTGGTCCTGGCTCATGGCGGTGGCTTGCGAAAACGCTCCCGCCGCGTCCAGGCTGCCGCTCGCCGGCGTGACCTTGGCCAGGCCAAAGTCCAGCACCTTGGCGTGGCCGCGCTGGGTGACAAAAATGTTGGCCGGCTTGATGTCGCGATGAATGATGCCCTTGGCATGAGCGGCATCGAGCGCGTCGGCAATTTCGATGGCCAGCCCGAGCAGCGTGTCCAGTTCCACCGGACGCCCCGCGATCAGATACTTCAGGGTCACGCCCTCGAGATACTCCATGGCGATAAAGGCCTGACCGTTTTCCTCGCCAATGTCGTAAATGGTGCAGATGTTGGGATGGTTCAGCGCCGATGCCGCCTGGGCCTCGCGCTGAAAGCGGCTGAGCGCCGAGGCATTCTTGGCCACTTCATCGGGCAAAAACTTGAGCGCCACAAAGCGATGCAGCCGCGTGTCTTCCGCTTTGTAAACCACGCCCATACCGCCGCCGCCCAGTTTCTCGACAATGCGGTAGTGCGAAATGGTCTGTCCGATCATGCCTTCCGCCAAAGCGAAAAAGATGAGGCTGCCATGTTAGGTGGGGCGCAGTAGCAAGTCAACGCGCAGGGGGGAAGAGCGCTGCAAAACGAAAATCACGCAGGCCCGGTCGCCTCGTCCGGACGCACGAGCACGCTCGCCTGGGGTTTGATGTGTGATTTCGAAGCGACCGGCCCAGTAGCTTGGAAGAACTGTGGTCCCCGGGCGGCTGGCCCACTCAAGCCTGCTTTCGGATTGAGTGGCCAGGTCGGCTTATAACAATTCTCCGAGAATGATGTTTGATTGCGACGGCTAATCCGATCTAAGACGCGGCCGCATGGCCGACGAAGGCCAGAGCCGCCTTGGGCTGAGGCCGTAGCAGCCAATAGAGTGCGACGACGTGCGTGATCATCAGGATTGGCACATAAAGGATCGGGATTGCATACGCGGTGCCCAATTGTCCCGCCACAGCAGGAAGCCCGACCCGGACAGCGTGGTAATAGTCAAGGATGAGGTCGGCCGTTCCCACCAGGTTGAAGGCGACGACGAAAAGCCAGAACAGCGGGCGTATTCTGACCGTGAGAAGCGCCAGCAGGGCCAGCATCCCCGTTGCCAGGTCCCAGTAGGCGGCGAACGTGGCGAAGCTGGCAGGCAACTTAGGGCCGATGACGCCTGGAAGGATGAAGACCAGCCCAAAAAAACGAAAGCTGTGAAGAGTAGCAATAGCGCGCTGCGCTTCAAACCGGTCCATCGACCTGAGTCTGGGCAGGATGTACACGCCGAAGCAGAGCAGCCACGCAACATAACCTAAAACGAGGTGCAATTGAAAAACGGTTTCTGGTGACATTTTGGCCTCCTGCCCGCATAGGATTACATTAATAATCCTATGGATTCAGAATTTGCCCCCGGCCAATTCGGGGCAGATAGTTGCGCCGTGAGATGATCGTTAGCATCCTATAATGAACCATGCGCTACCAACCCGGACACAAAGTCCAAGTTCATCGGAAAATTCTTGAAGATGCCTCCCGGCGCGTTCGCGCCGAAGGCATCACCGGCGCCGCGGTTTCATCCGTGATGCGAGACGCCGGCCTGACTCACGGAGGTTTTTACAAACATTTCGGCAGCAAGGATGACCTGCTTGCGGAGTCGTTGAGCGCGGCATTCCAGGAAATAGCCGACCGCCTGACTCAAGCCGTCGTAAAGTCCCCGCCGGAGACGGCGTGGAAATCGATTGTGAAGGCCTACCTGAGCGCGGCACACTGTGAACACGCCGAACTCGGGTGTCCGCTGGCGGCACTTGCGTCCGAGTTGGCCCGGGCCGGCCCGTCCGTGAAGGCCCCGATCCGGAGGGATCTGATCAAATACAAAAATCGAATGCTTCCCTTGATGCCGGGCCGCCGGGTTTTTGATAAAGAGCGTGCATTCTTTGCGATCTTTTCAACCATGATTGGGGCAATTGCAATCGCTCGAATACTCCCGGATGAGGCGGCTCGAGCGAGAGTGCTCGCGAGCACACGTGACTTTCTCTTGCGCAGCTTTTAAAGTCTTGCGAGATTTACTGCCACGCTGCAAAGCTGCGTGGCGGGCGGACCATCCAAGCCCGGTTTTGTCTTGGTTGCGGCATTTCGGCTGGACAAGATGGCCTGTTTTTTTAGAAACTTTTTTTAAGACAAGTGATGTCAACGCCAAAGCATTTTCCCGGGTAGTCAATACTCAGGGGGGTGACCAATGAAGATGAAAAAGTACGCCAGCTTTGACGACTACCTGGATGACCAGCCGCCAAAGAGCCGCACGATCATCCGCGCCCTTCGCCGGTTTGTAAAGCGTGTGGAGCCCGGACTCGAGGAATCGGTGAAGTGGGGGAACGGCTGCTGGGTGAAGGGGAAGGCGCCCGTCTCTTATGTGTACTCCGCGCCTGACCACGTCCAGTTTGGCTTCTTGCACGGTTCCACGCTCAAGGACCCACGGGGCCTCCTCGAAGGCAATGGCCAGTATGTACGATACGTGAAGGTCCGCAAACCCTCCGACATCGACGAGGACGTCTTCAAAGCATTCCTGCGACAAGCGGCGCGCTGATCGCGTCCACGATCGATTGGTTGCGCCTGAGTCGCGGTGTGCTGGAAATGCTCGAGAGCGCGCAGAAGCGGCTGGTCTGCGAGTAGCTCGAAGATCCCGTACTGGCGCGCAACGCGTGGAGCGATGGATGACGATTCCCGAACTTTTGTGGTTCCGGTTCAACAGGCTCATATTTCGCCAACTACCGCTTTACAAAAGATCGACGGCTGGGTTTCGGGACATGCATTTCCACACCCCGAGATTAAAGGCCTACTCTTCATCCTCATGCAGTGGAATGCGCGATCGAACAGCCAAAATATAGGCCTTGGCGTTCGGTTTGTTCTGGTTGTAAAAACCCACCGTGCAGTTGGGACGAAAGTAGTACGCATCTCCTGCCTTGGCGGCATGGCGGCCTTCGATGCCGTCCGTCCCACCGCCGGCCACGATTTCGCCCTGGCCGTCCATTACCAGGTAGATTTCTTCCGCGGCCTGGTGATGGTGAGGCCAGTTCGTGCCTCCCGGCGAAAAATCCATCCAGAAAAAGCTGTCCATCACGTACGCTTCATCAATCAAGTCTCGCTTTCCGGTGTGCAGTCCGATCAGAAGTTTGTACAGAACTGAGTTCGGGTGACCGCTGACAGTCTCCTCCCTGGCATCCTCCAGATTCGCGACTCGCGGATGCGGCATCGGCGCCCCGATTGAAATCGATGACGGGACCTTGAACCCCATCACCAGCACGCGCAGCGGCTCATCCGAGTGGTTTGCGATCGAATGCTTCACGCCTGGAGGCAAGTACGTGAAGTCATGCTTGCGCAAGGCTTGAACCTGATCCTGGTAGTGCAGCATGCCCGCTCCATCGACAACGAAATAGATCTCTTCCTCGCGGTCGTAAAGTACGGTCTGGCAATTGCCATGCCCGTCCAAAGAGACTTCGCCGAAGCGAGTTACGCTCTCCAGGGATCGGTTCTCTTTGTCCCCCTCGCCGAAAATAGCCCGGTAGTGACAAGTTGGAGAGGTCAGACCTGCCTTGGCCTCCGAGAGGTTTGGAACGTAGCGATGCAGCCATGTGGGGTCTGTCTGCCGCTCTTGCGCCCGGAGGCCGTGTGCCAGCAACAGTAAGACCAGAAGCAGTTTTCTCACCTTCGGTGCTCCCACCTTGCTTTGGATTTCGTTTCCGGCCCGATCCTCGCTTCTTTGGTGAACAGGCATCGATCAGGCACCCGGATGATACTCGCTTTGGAAGTGATCAGTGTTCGTAATCAGGCCATAGCCCTCAAAACCCTCAATGAGCGATATCGCGATTTTGCAACCGTAACCCACCTGTCAGCAAATTCGACGTTCCTAAACCTCGGCCCGTCCCCCTTCGCTACTTGATTTCTTCAAAGTGCAGAGAAGCGGGAATCCAGCGGTAGCGCAGCGTGCCGGAGCGCTGGCTCACGGTGTGAGGGTTAGCCTTCTCGCCTTCGTAAGTGATGTCCTTGACCTCTTCGTGGAAGCTGGCCACAACTTCCCTACCCCGGTTCTGCGCGTCGCGGTCCAGGGTGATTTGGGCGCGGTAGGTTGTCTCGGAATCGACTTCGGGGTCGTCGCTGTGGCTCGAGTCGTCCCGCGCGGTCGTGACCGAAAGCAGGTACAGAACGCCGTGCGGTGAATCCGCGAAGACCCGCCACGTTTCACCGGAGCGCGATTCAGGCCCATCGCAACAGGGATTTCCGGCGGGCTCAGTGACTCTGAGCGCCACTCCCTGCGCACCTTCGAGTGACAGGAACTCGGAGAACTCGACGTGATAGAGCGTGGAGTCGTTCTCGGCGTCCGACCCGAGTGGCAGAAACTCCAGCTTGCCGGTTGCAAGGCGTAGGAGGGCTGGGCGCTCGTCATAGTCCTTCTCATACTCGGGCGCGCGCGACCCACATCGAAAGGACAGCCACAGTTGATCGGCTTGGCGAACCAGCACGCGCACCCGCCACTCGTCCGTTCCCCTGGCGATGTCACCCCAGCTTTCAATCAATGAGGGGCACGCAGCACGGAAATCTTGCGGCAGAGCGCGCAAAAGACCAGCCTGGACCGGCGCCGCGAATACCACTGGCCCGATCGGAGATGGTTCGAGGCTGGCTCGAATACTGCCAACTAGATTTCCAGGTAGTGTCACGACCTGCTTGCTCTGGAGCAGGTTCAGGCGCGCCTCGGCCAGAGGAGCGGCCAGCAAGAGCAGCAACGGGAAGAGTCTCACCAAGGCCAAGATGCCTCTATTGACGCGATCCATGATCTAAGGGTAGGACGCTAATTCCGAATCCGAAAGTTACCCCAGAGCGTGGTAGACGTCTGAACTGTTGAAATCAGGGTTTACACCAACTACGGCCCTGAAGCCTCCCACGGGCAGCTACCTGCGGGGTGGTGAGTGTAATGGACGATATTACGCCAACCATTAATGTAGGCAACCCTAGCTCGCGGCGTTAATTGGCCTCATGCGGTGGATGCTCATCACGGTCCAGTAACCAGAATGGGATATGCCGCGTTTCCCTCCTATGCGCTCTGCCTCTCATGCAAAAGGCTCCAGCTCGGACAAGATGGTGGGGAGATATTCCGCCACGGTTGGATGAATATGCATCGCACGCTGGATTACGGTATACGGCGCTTTGGCATACATGATGTCCAGCAAAGCGTGGACTACTTCATCGCCGCCGGTCCCAAGAATCGCAGCGCCCAGAATCTGTTTTGTTTCCGCATCAACACAGATTTTCATGAAACCTTGTGTCTCACCTTTTTCGTAGGCCCGGCTTACCCGGCTCATCGGGTATTTCGCGCTGAGTGCACGGCGTCCCGACTTCCTTAGTTCGCCGTCTGTCATGCCGCAGCGGCCCAGAGGCGGATCGATGTACAAAGCGTATGCCTGGATTCGGTCGGACACGCGACGATGGTCGGCGTTGAAGAGATTGTCGGCGACAATCTCGTAATCGTTGTACGAAGTATGAGTAAAGGCGCCGCGTCCGTTGCAGTCACCCAACGCCCAGATGCCCGGCACATTTGTTTGCAGTTGATCGTCAACAATGATGTAGCCGCGGTCATCGGTCGCAACGCCGGCCTGGTCGAGACCCAGGTCGCTAGTGTTGGGGATACGCCCTACTGCTAGAAGAACGTGAGTACCTAATACATCCAGCGGACCGTCTTCACAATCCACGTGGACAGCGACACCACCATCGCGCTTTGCCAACGAGATACATTTCGCATTCAGTCGGATCTGTATCCCCTCAGCCTCCAGGATTTCGCGCACGGCCTGGGAAACATCTTCGTCTTCACGGCTAATCAGGCGCGGTCCCATCTCTACAATCGTGACTTCGCTGCCGAAACGGCAATACATCTGCCCAAATTCCAAACCAACATAACTTCCGCCGACGATGACAAGATGCTTCGGCAAAAAATCCACATCCATCATCGAAGAGTTCGTGAGAAATGAAACATCATCGATCCCAGGCATCTCCGGAACCGAGGCGCGCCCGCCGACGTTGATGAAGACTTTGTTAGCCTCAAGAACTTCATCGTTGAGGGCAACAGTGTTGGGCGACTGAAAGCGGGCGTGCCCTTGAAGGACCGTGCAGTTTTTCAGTCCTCGCAACCAATCCTCCACACCTCGGTTGGAGCGTCCCGAGACTTCATCCTTGCGTGCTTTGACACGTTTCATGTCCACGCGTACATCGCCGTTCGCAGCAAAGCCGTATTCCGCACCGCGGCGGGCGACATGAACCGCGTACGCGCTGGCAACCATCGTCTTTGTCGGAATGCAGCCCGTATTCACGCAGGTGCCACCAAACTTGTGACGCTCGATGATGGCAACTGTCTTGCCCGCGCTCGCGAACCTCGCCGCCAGGGGCGGACCCGCCTGGCCCGTCCCGATGATGATGGCGTCGAAGTGCTTCATGCGGCTAGTTCGCCCTCTATTTGGCGTTTGCCCTCTTTGGCTGCCTCTTCGGGCGTCTTCCCATCCTGGCGCGCGACGATGTAGGCGGCATACCAACCCGACCAGCGGTGCTTGGGAGCGGTGGGTTCGTACTCGCCATGATGTTTCTCGGTCTCTCGCAATAGCTCCGTCAGGCTCGCAACGTCAAAAGTGCTGACCCCTCGCCCAGGCAGTCGGGTTGTGAGCTCCTGTAACAGCCAGCCGTTGCCGTCCGGATCATGGAACGAGGCAAACGAGGAGTAACTGGTATGAGCAGGGTCCGGACCGCTGAGCCGGAGGCGTCCAAATAAGTACGGTTCGTCCTGCCCAGTATGCTCGTTGCTACCGTGGAATACCTCGCTGACTTCAACGCCGCGACGGAGCAGATCGTTCCGGGTGGCCTCAATGTCGGAGACGGCCAGGTACAACCCCTGAACGGAGCCAGGTGCTGCCTTGGTGACGTTCTTGCCGAAGATTACAGAGCACCCGGAGCCGGGCGGCGTGAACTGAACCCCACGCCAGTCGTCGCCGGCGGTGAAATCGGCGTCGAGTCTCCAGCCGAGCCTTGCGTAGAACTCTTTCGCGCGATCGACATCCGAGACCGGGATGACGACCACCTCAAGCTTCATCTCGACTCTCGCGGCACTCGCGTCAGTGGTTGGTTCATTGTTGCGGATTGCTCTCAATGTTGCCATTTTGTCCTCCTGGAATGCATTCACATAAATTGAAAGTCAGATCTGGCCTTTGGCGCCTGCTACACTCTTCAAACTTGTACTCATGGTTCTCTGTGGTCGTCTCATTTCGCCGGGGCGGGAATTGTGAACGTCACTGTCTTGGACTGACCAGGGAAGACCTCATGGATGGTGTTCACCAATTCAACCATCCAGTCTCCAAATGAGCTGTCCTCACGTGAAACCGGCAGAAGTATACTCCTGTTGAGTTTGCGATTGATCCCGGAACAAAGCCGAGTTTGGTGCGTAATCAGGGTGCGCCTTTTCTTCGCCTTTTTGCATGTCAACGAGTGAAATCGCGATATTACGTCAATCAGTGTGGGTGCTGTTCGCCTAGACGTTGAATCCAATCGTTGCGGACGGGCGGAATATAGTTGGGTAGCAGCAACCCGCCACGGTCAAACCAGTCACCTGCGGCTGGACCCACGTAACCGCTCATCCAGGTAGCCGGATTCTTGCGCCAGTGCCGTCGGATATAGCGGATGATTTGCTCATAGCACTTCTCGAATTCCGCTTGCTTGTTTTGGAAGACAGCATAAATGCGCCCTTGGGTCAGAGCAGGACGACCCTCCCATGTCGTCACGCCGGACAGCGACAACTCGAACACCGACTCCGTTTGCTCATCTGCGAGGTAATAGGGCGAGTCTGCTGTCGCCACGAAACGCCTGTGCAGGTTGGGAGCGAATCGTTCGCTCCACAAGACCAAAATCTGTCCGCTCATACTGTCAGGAATGAAAGCGTGGCGTTCCGGTGTGGCAGAGTTTCCGCTCCGCAGGGCTACTTCCAGTGGCTCTTTGTCATGCAGAGCAACAAGTAGTTCGTTCAAGTCTTTGGGGAGCATGTGTAGCTGTGTTTGGCGGCTCATCGCC
>Ga0207657_10000479_pt1 | contig 42180 bp, 38 predicted proteins | sample KBSC33metaG_FD_184316 | JGI IMG/M metagenome (GOLD analysis project Ga0207657, IMG submission 184316) | Corn rhizosphere microbial communities from Kellogg Biological Station, Michigan, USA - KBS C3-3 metaG (SPAdes) (version 2) | ecosystem: Host-associated > Plants > Roots > Rhizosphere > Soil ... | reverse complement strand
CGCGTAGCTCAGCGGTAGAGCACACCCTTCACACGGGTGGGGTCACAGGTTCAATCCCTGTCGCGCCCACCATCCCCACGCGCAGCCACCTCTGGGGTCTGGCGAGCCAAGGATTTGGCAGCACAACTAGTCGAGATAAGCGGGCTGGAAGCTGGCGAGGCGGCGAAGCTCCGGCCAGTCACGAAAGGCGATCTCCCGGCCCGAGCGCTGGATCAACCCCTGCCGTTCGAGATCGGCGAAGACGCGGTTGACGTTGACCGACGTCTGCCCGGTGATTTCGGCAATCTGCTGCTGGGTGAACGGGTTCACCATCATTTCGGTCCCGACATCGACTCCGCTGCGGATGGCCGTCTCGCACAGCAAATGCGCAACCCGGGCAGTGGAGTCACGACGGCCGCAATTGACCAGCCATTCGTAGCCGATCGCCTCGTTGCGCTGGATGAGACGCCAGAAGAATTGCTGGAGCTCGGGGTGCGCTGCCACGATCGGATTGAAGTCGGCCGCGCGGCCGACCATGACTTCGCTCCGGACGATCCCCTGGATTCCGTAACTGGCATTGCCTTCTCTCGGGAGTATGCCTTCGCCGGGAAAGCGCAGGGCGACGATCTGGCGTCGCCCGGACCCGTCGGTCTTGAACTTGGCGAGGATTCCCGAGCGGACGAACATGACTTCGTCGCGGGGCGTATCGGGATCTCGGAACGGCCGCCTGGGATCCACTTGCACGAGCCGGTGCGGCATGGTCTCGAGCTGCTCGGCGAGATCGGGGCTGAGGCCGGCCGCGACGAGTGTGCTTTTCAGCGACACGCGCGGAGCGGCCGCGACGCGCGGCCGGCGACTCGGTTCCATAGCAGTCTCCCCGAGAAGTACATGAGCCTGCTCCTGCGGCTAGGCAAGACGAAACATATGCTCAACTTGAATAATGGTCGCTAAAAAACATTCTTTAGTTGATCCCGCATTAAGTCTAGCTGCGCGGTTTCGAGATCGATTGCTATCTTAAGTTGAGGGGGGCCTGGCCAACCACCGTCCGGAAACGCGATTTCCTGCCAAATTCTGGGCTCCGAATAGCGTGGGATCACGTGAAAATGGACTTGCCGGTCGACCATCATCAGCATCAGGTAGTTGATGCGCTCGTAATTGCAGAATTGACGAAGCGCCTTTTCGATCGCGGCGATGGCCTGTCCCTGCTCTGCGAATGCTTCGGGCGGAAGGTCCGAATAAGCCGACGCGCCCGACCTCGCTGCGAGCACAAGCGAACCGAGCGTGACCTGTGCGGGACGGATGAGCACCGCCCAATGCTCGAACAGGCGGACCAGTGTCGCGGGATAGCCGAATTTGCGCATCGTCTCGTTGGCCATCGCCAGGCTCCGTTCGGGTTGCGTTCAGGGGCTGCCAATCCTAAGGAGCGCGCGCGGTTCGGGGAAGCTTCGGCTGCCACCCCCAAAGCGCGCAGTGGCGATCGTAGCTCAGCTGGTTAGAGCACTGGTTTGTGGTACCAGGGGTCGGGGGTTCAAGTCCCCTCGGTCGCCCCACTTTTCGTTTCTTTTTCAAAACGGAATTTCGAGCAGAGATGAACACGCCCTGGGGCTACCCCGACTTCGACGCGCATGAGGTTATTCACTTCATCGATCAGCCCGAGCACGGTCTCAAGGCGATCGTCGCGATCCACTCGACCCGGCTTGGGCCTGCAGCGGGCGGAGCGCGCTTCTGGCATTATGCAGATCCGGCGGAGGCGCTGACCGATGCGCTCAGGCTGTCGCGGGGGATGAGCTACAAAAATGCGATGGCCGGACTTCCGCTCGGCGGCGGCAAGACGGTGCTTCTCGCACCGGCGGACAGGAAGAAGTCGCCTGAACTGCTCGCGGCGTTCGGCAAGGCCGTGGACCAGCTGTGCGGCCGGTACATCACCGCCGAAGACGTCGGAATGAGCGTCAGCGACATGGTCGAGGTCAGCCGCCAGACCAAGTTCGTCGCGGGCCTCCCAAATGACGGCAAGGACGTCGGCGGAGACCCCGGGCCGCATACGTCGCTGGGCGTGTTCCTGGGCCTCAAGGCGGCGGTCAAGCGCGGGCTGGGCAAGGACAGCGTCAACGGACTCCGGATCGCCCTGCAGGGGGCGGGAAGCGTTGCGACAGGCGTTGCAATGCACGCCGCCGCGGAGGGCGCCAAGCTGTCGATCGCCGATGTCGACCAGGCGAAGGCGAAGAAGCTCGCCGATGCCACCGGCGGGACTGTCGCCGACCCGGCCGAGATCCTGTTCCTGGAAGCCGATGTCGTCAGCCCCTGCGCGCTCGGCGCAATCCTCAACGAGGAGAGCATCTCGAAGCTCAGGACTCCGATCGTCGCGGGCGGAGCGAACAACCAGCTCGCCGGACCTGCCGACGGGGCCTTTCTCAATGAGCGCGGCATTCTCTACGCGCCCGACTATGTCATCAACGCCGGCGGAATCATCAACGTCTGCACCGAATATCTCGGCGACGGGGACGCGGCACTGGTTCGCGAGCGGATCAACGGGATCCCGCAGCGGCTCGAGCAGATCTGGACCGAAAGCGCTGCAACCGGCCGCGATCCGGCGGCGGTCGCCGACGCGATGGCGCAGCGGCTGATCGGAAGGGGCTGAACGCACCCGCGATGCACGCGCTCGCAAATCCGGCGCGTTTCCTGCGCTTTGCCAAGCCCGCCACCGGCTGGCTGCTGGCAATTGGAATCGTGCTGACGATCGCCGGAGTCGCAGGCGGCCTGACGCTTAGCCCTCCCGATTATCTGCAGGGCGAAACCGTGCGGATCATGTACGTCCATGTGCCGGCCGCCTGGCTCGGGATGGCCGGATGGGCGGGGATCGCGGCCGCCGCGATCAGCCAGCTCGTTTGGAGACACCCGCTGGCGGCGATCGCGGGGCGGGCGATCGCGCCGTGCGGAGCGAGCTTCACCGCCATTTGCCTCGTCACCGGATCGATCTGGGGCCGCCCCACCTGGGGCACCTGGTGGGAATGGGACGGACGGCTGACTTCGATGCTGATCCTGTTCTTCCTCTATCTCGGTTACATCGCGCTCGCGGCCGCGGAGACGGAGCGCGGCGGCGGGGCCGAAGGGCGGATTAGCGCGATCTTCGGCCTGGTCGGCGCGATCAACCTGCCAATCATCCATTATTCGGTGCTGTGGTGGCACACGCTTCATCAGGGACAGAGCATCACGCTCACCAGCTCGACGATTGCTCCGTCGATCCTGTGGCCGCTCGGGCTGACGTCGCCTGGCTTTACCGGCCTGTTTGCCGCGGCAGTGCTGATGCGGATGCGCGCCGAGCTCGCCCGGGCGCGGGTCGAGGCGCGGCTGCGAAGGGCATCGGCCGAATGAACCCGTGGCCGTTCGTGATCGCCGCTTATGGAGTCGCGCTTCTCGGCACGGCGGGGCTGCTGCTTCTGTCGTTCGTCTGGATGAAGCGGATGGAGGCCGAAGCCGACAAGCTGCGCTCCAGAGATGTTTAAGCCCAAGCATCAGCGGCTGACACTGGTCGTCATCGCCGTCGTCGCGGTCGGCGTCGCGGTCCTGCTGGCGATGTGGGGCCTCAAGGACCGGGCCGCTTATTTCTACACGCCGGCGGAGATCGCCAGCGGCAAGGCGGCAGTGGGGCAACCGATCCGGCTGGGCGGAATGGTCGAGAAGGGGTCGATCCAACGCCTCGCCGATGGAGTCACCATCCGTTTCGAGGTCGGCGACGGCACAGCCGACGTCCCCGTGATCTACCGCGGAATCGTCCCCGACCTGTTCCGCGAGGGCAGCGGGGCAGTGGCGGAAGGACGGCTGGCGGCGAACGGAACCTTCGTCGCCGACAATATCCTCGCCAAGCATGACGAGCGGTACATGCCGCCCGAGCTCGGCAACCAGGCCGCCGAACACAAGGCAGCGAAGACGGTGGAACGGTGATCGCCGAAACCGGCCTCGCCGCGCTGTGGCTTGCGGCGGCGCTCGCCCTTCTTCAGCTGTTCCTGGCCTTCGGTCCGGCTGCGATGCGCGGCGGCGGTACCGCGCCGGTTCGCTCGGTCGCGATCGTGCAGGGCGTCCTCACCCTGTTCGCAATGGCTATGCTGATGCTGGTGTTCGCCCGGACCGACCTGTCGGTCTTGCTGGTCGCGGAGAACAGCCACAGCGCCAAGCCATGGCTGTACAAGGTCGCCGGCGCGTGGGGAAACCACGAAGGCTCGATGCTGTTGTGGGTGACCATCCTCGGAATCGCCGGTGCGGCGCTGGCGATCTTCTCGCGTACGCTCGAGGACCGGACCTTCACCGCGGCGCTGGGAGCGCAAGGAACGCTCGCGCTCGGCTTCTTCGCTTTCCTGCTGTTCGCATCGAACCCGTTCGCACGGCTCGATCCGCCGGCATTGGAGGGCAGGGGCTTGAACCCCTTGCTGCAGGACCCCGGCCTCGTCTTCCACCCGCCGACACTCTACTTCGGTTACGTCGGCCTGTCGGTCGCCTTCAGCCTCGCGGTCGGGGCCCTTGTCACGGGACGCGTCGATTCGGCGCTCGCCAAGGCGATGCGGCCGTGGGTGCTCGGTGCGTGGATCATGCTGACCCTGGGGATCACGGCAGGAAGCTACTGGGCCTATTATGAGCTTGGCTGGGGCGGCTGGTGGTTCTGGGACCCGGTCGAGAATGCCTCGCTGATGCCGTGGCTCGCAGCCACCGCGCTTCTGCACTCCGTCAACGTGCTGGTAGCCAGGGACTCGCTTCGCGCGTGGACGGTAATGCTGGCGATGGTCGCCTTCTCCATGTCGATGGTGGGAACATTCCTGGTTCGCTCGGGAATTCTGACCTCGGTCCATGCCTTCGCGGTCGACCCGGAGCGCGGCACCTTCCTCCTTGCGCTGCTGGCCATCTACGTCGGCGCCGCGTTTATCCTGTTCGCGGTGCGATCGGGCAAGCTCGCCGAAGGACCGCCGTTCGAGCTGGCAAGCCGGGAGGCGGCGCTGATCGGCAACAACCTGCTGCTGACGGTGATCCTCGGGGTCGTCTTCGTCGGAACCTTGTACCCGCTGTTCGTCGAAGCCGCGACAGGCGCAAAGCTGTCGGTCGGGCCGCCCTATTTCAATTCGGTCGCAGGTCCGATCGCGCTGCTGCTGGCGGTACTCATCTGCATTGGGCCACTGCTCGCATGGAGGCGCGACAATGGCGAAAAGCTGAAGCGCCTGGCGATCCCGGCGCTGGCCGGCGTTACGGTGCTTGCGATCTTCCTGTTCGCAATTCCCGATGGCGGGCTTCTTGAGAAGGTCGCTCTGGGGATCGCGTCGATGCTGGCGCTGTCAGCCTTGCTCCCGCTGGTCGGGCGCAAGCTCAGGCGGACTCCGCTCTCGACCTGGGGCATGGTTGTCGCGCATTTCGGAGTTGCGGTTGCGATTGCGGGAATGGCCACAAGCAGCCTGTTCACAAGCGAAGTGCTGATCGCCGCGCGGCCGGGGGAGCAGGTCGCGGTCGGGCCCTGGACTGTCGAATTCAAGTCGGTGACTCCGGCGGTGGGGCCGAACTGGACAGCGTTGCAGGCCGAGCTGCGAGCCTCGCGCGGAGGCGGCGTGTCGGTGCTGAGGCCGCAAAGCCGTTTTTATTCGAGCCCGCCGACCGAGACCACCGAGTCCGCGATCCTCACCGTCCCGTCGGGCCAGCTTTACACAGTGCTGGGAAAGTCGGCGGAGGACGGGCGTTGGCAGCTGCGCTTGTGGTGGAAGCCGCTGGTGACCCTGATCTGGCTCGGTGGAGCCCTGATCGCACTTGGCGGCGCCCTGGCGCTGGGTGGCCGCGCCTGGCGCGGCTGGCGGAAGGCCCAAGAAGCATGAGGGGCCAATTGCGCATCCTTCCGGTCGTCCTATTGGTCCTGCTGGTGGGTGCGCTCGTCTGGCGCCTCGCCCATCCACCCGACACCGACGTGCAATCGGAAATGATCGGCAACCAGGTGCCGGTGTTCGCCCAGACAGATGCGCTGCCCGGAAAGCCCGGTCTTTCTTCCGCGAACCTTGCCGACGGGCGTCCAAAGCTGGTGAATTTCTTCGCAAGCTGGTGCGTGCCGTGCATCGGCGAGGCCCCAGTGCTCACCGAACTGAAGAAAGAGGGCGTACCGATCGTCGGGATCGCCGTCAGGGACCGGCCCTCCGACCTTCGCCAGTTCCTCGTCGATAATGGCGATCCGTTCGAGCGGATCGGTGCCGACCCGCAGAGCAGGCTGCAGCTCGCCTTCGGCTCGGCGGGCGTTCCGGAGACCTTCGTCGTCGATGGGCGCGGGATTCTCCGCATGCAGCATATCGGCCCGATCGAGCCCGACGATATTCCCGACCTGCTGAATGCAGTGAGGGCCGCGAGGTGAAGCCGCTGCTGCTTGCCGCCGCTTTGGTTCTTGCCGCGCCGGCATTGGCGGACTCATCGCTCCCGCCGGCCTATTGGTCGGACCGCCAGCTTCCGGATCCCCGGCAGGAGGCGCAGGCGCAAGCCTTGATGGAGGAAATCCGCTGCCTCGTTTGCCAGGGGCAATCGATCGCCGATTCCGACGCCGAGCTTGCAGGCGACATGCGGGACATGGTCCGCCGACGAATCGCCGCAGGAGAGAAGCCGTCGGCAATCCGCGGCTGGCTCATCAAGCGCTACGGCGCGTGGATCAGCTTCCGTCCCCCGGCCGAGCCCTTGACCTGGCCCTTGTGGCTGGCGCCGATCGTGCTCCTTGCCGGCGGAGCCTGGCTCGCGCGCACCCGGTTGAAGCGGAGGACACGGTGAACGGCTGGATCGCCCTCGTGCTCCTGTTCGTGGCGTCCGCCGCTGCTCTTCGGCTGCTCGGGCTTCGCGGCCCGTTGCTCCAACTCGCGGCGGCGGCGCTCCTGTTCGGTTGTGCCGGCTATGCGCTGCAGGGTCACCCGGGCCTCGCAGGTTCTCCTCGCGAAGCGAAGGATGCGGGGCCGCCGATTCCGCTCACGCAGATCCGTCACGGCTTTTTCGGCGACTTCAGCCCGACCGAACATTGGCTGATCATGTCGGAAGCGCTCGCCAGCCAGGGTGACACGGAAGAAGCGGCCGGGGTTCTGCAATCCGCTGTACGCGAACATCCTGGCGACGCGCAGCTTTGGGTCGGGTTCGGCAATGCGCTGGTCGACCATGCCGGAATGCTGACTCCGGCGAGCGATTTCGCCTACCGTCGCGCCGCCGAGCTCGCGCCGGGCCACCCGGCGCCAATTTTCTTCATGGGACTGGCGCTCGCCAGGTCGGGCGACCGGGAAGGGGCGCTCACGCTCTGGAAGTCGATTCTTGCCAAGGCCCCGGCCGACGCGCCCTGGCGGCCGATGGTCGAGGATGCGGTGGCGGCGCTTTCCAATCCGCCGAGTCGCTAGGCGACGGGCTCGTAGGGAAGGTCGAGCGCTTCGGCGACGGCCAGGTGCCGGATCTTTCCGCCCGAAACATTGAGGCCGTCGGCAAGGTGAGAGTCGCGCCGCATCGCTTCCTCGGCGCCCAGCTTGGCGATCTTCATCACGAATGGAAGCGTCACGTTGTTGAGCGCGAAGGCGCTTGTCCGGGCGACTGCACCGGGCATGTTGGCGACGCAATAATGGATGATCCCGTCGACCTCGAAGACCGGGTCGGCGTGAGTTGTGGCATGGCTGGTCTCGAAGCAGCCGCCCTGGTCGATGGCGATGTCGACGAGGACCGAGCCGCGCTTCATCGTCTTGAGCATCTCGCGAGTGACGAGCTTGGGCGCCGCAGCCCCGGGAACCAGCACGGCGCCGATCACCAATTCCGCCTTCTCGACTGCGCTCGCGATTGCCGAGCGAGAGGCATAGGCCGTCTTGATCTGGCTCGAGAAGAACATGTCCAGTTCGGCCAGCCGCTCCATGTTGATGTCGTAAATGGTGACGTCGGCGCGCATTCCGACGGCCATCTGCGCGGCGTTCACCCCGGCGACCCCGCCGCCCAGGATCGCAACCCTGGCCGGGGCGACTCCCGGGACTCCACCGAGGAGGACTCCGCGGCCCCCTTGTTCCTTCTCGAGATAGTGTGCGCCGACCTGCACCGACATGCGGCCCGCGACCTCGCTCATCGGCTTCAGAAGCGGCAGCGAACCGTTATTTGCGGTAACCGTCTCATAGGCGATGCAGGTCGCGCCCGACTTCATCAAGCCGAGCGTTTGCGGCTTGTCCGCCGCGAGGTGGAGATAGGTGAAGAGGATGTGGCGAGGTTCGAGAAGCGCGATTTCCTGGGGCTGCGGCTCCTTGACCTTTACGATCATGTCGCTCGCCGTGAACACCTCCGCCTCGTCCGGGAGGATGGTCGCGCCGGCCTTCTTGTAGGCCGAATCCGGGCAGTCGACCCCTTCGCCCGCGCGGGTCTCGACGAACAGCTCGTGCCCGGCAGCCACCAGCTCGGCGACCGATGCCGGCGTCAGGCCGACCCGATACTCGTTGTTCTTGATCTCCTTGGGCACCCCGATACGCATTATTCGTTCGCTCCAGATATGGTCTTGGCGGCGCCTATAGACAGGCTTTCCGGACTTGTAAGCAGCGATTGCGGCATCGGTGGGTGGGTGCTAGTCCGCGCGCCTCGCCACGCCAGTGGTACTGGGGCATCTAGAGTGCGCGTTCGCGAAAAGCCGAAGCCGATCTTGCACGCATGAGCATTACCGAAACCGGCGGCGCCGAGGAGGTGACGCTCAGCGAGGGACATCACCCGCAGTCGCATGGCCCGCTCTACAAGCTGGCGATTGGCGCGGTCGGAATCGTCTTCGGCGATATCGGTACGTCGCCGATCTACTCGTTCCGTGAAACATTCGCCGGCCATCACCCGCTGACGCCCGACCAGTTTCACATCTATGCCGTGCTCTCGATGATCTTCTGGTCGATGATGATCGTGGTCACCTTGAAGTACGTGATGATCATCATGCGTGCCGACAACAAGGGCGAGGGTGGCAGCCTTGCCTTGCTGGCGCTGATCAACCGGTCGATTGGCGACAAGAAGAAGTGGACAAGCGGAATCGTCATGCTCGGCGTTTTCGCGACGGCGCTTTTCTATGGCGATTCGATGATCACCCCGGCCATTTCGGTTCTTTCCGCGGTCGAGGGTTTGACGACCGTAAATAAAGGGCTCGGGCCATTCGTCATTCCGATCGCGATCGGGATCCTGGTTGGCCTGTTCGCTATCCAGGCGAGGGGCACGGCGCGAGTGGGCATGTTGTTCGGGCCCGTCATGCTTTGCTATTTCGCGGCGCTCGCATTCCTTGGGCTCATCCATATCATGGACCGCCCGGGCATCATCGTGGCCATGATCAACCCGGTGAATGCCGCTACCTTCTTCATTCAGGAGCCGATGCGCGCATTCCTCGCGATGGGGTCGGTCGTGCTAGCGCTGACCGGGGCCGAAGCGCTTTACGCCGACATGGGCCACTTCGGACGGCGGCCGATCAAGTTCGCCTGGCTCTATTTCGTGCTGCCGGCATTGCTGCTCAACTACATGGGGCAGGGCGCGATGTTGCTTTCATTGCCGATGGGCGAGGTTAGCACGGCGGTGAAGGACCCGTTCTTCTATCTCGCCTCTGACGCCTTCAGGCTGCCGCTCGTTCTTCTCGCGACTGCCGCGACGATCATCGCCAGCCAGGCAGTGATATCCGGGGCCTTCTCGGTCACGCAGCAGGCGATTCAGCTGGGGTTCGTTCCCAGGCTCAGGATCACGCACACGAGCGAAAGTGCCGCCGGACAGATTTACATTCCGGTGGTGAACTGGGCCCTGATGGTGATGGTCCTGCTGCTGGTGCTGACCTTTCAGACTTCGTCGAACCTGGCGGCCGCCTACGGGATCGCGGTCACCGGCGCCATGCTGATCGACACCGTGCTGATCGCGGTCGTCTTCATCATGATGTGGAACTGGAACCGGCTGCTGGTCGGGGGGCTGCTGGCGCTCTTCTTTGCCGTCGACCTTGGCTATTTCGGCTCGAACCTGACCAAGATCCCAAATGGCGGCTGGTTCCCGCTGCTGGTCGGAGCAATCGCCTTCACGCTGCTGACCACCTGGGCGCGCGGCCGCCAGCTCATGATCGCGCGCATGAACGAAGCGACCCTGCCGATGGAAATCTTCATCAAATCGGCTGCACCCAGCGCGGCCCGGGTTCCCGGGACGGCGGTTTTCATGACCAGCTCGGCCGAGGGAGTTCCGCATGCGCTGCTTCACAACCTCAAGCACAACAAGATCCTCCACGAGCGGGTCTTCCTCCTGACCGTGCGGATTGAGGACGTGCCGTTCGTCAAGCTTCAGAACCGCTACAGCGTGAAGGACTACGGCTCCGGCTTTTACAGAATTATCCTCCGCTACGGCTTCATGGAGGAAATCGACGTGCCGGCCGCGCTCGCGAAGGTCGAAGGCGTCGGCCCGACTTGCAAGATGATGGACACGAGCTTCTTCCTCGCTCGGCAGACGCTGCTCGCTTCGGCGCGTCCAGGAATGGCGATCTGGCGCGAAAAGCTGTTTGCCTGGATGTTGCGAAATGCGGAAAGCGCGATGGAGTTCTTCAAGCTGCCAACCAACCGGGTCGTCGAACTTGGGAGCCAGCTGGAGATTTGAACCGGGGGGCGGTCTCGCGGGTTGCTTCGGCACCAGGATCACCGGCTTCGGATTCATTGCATTCACGGTCGGCTCGGTTTGCTGGGCTCTCCTCGGGCTCTCAACGGGCCAGGCAAATCGGCTGTGGCAGAACCTGGTGCTGACGTGACATCGATTGGCGCCGAACATTTCGAGAGACTGGAACCGCTCGAGCCGGACCATTGGCCGGCTCACTGATTGTCTTGGCCGAACTGGGCAAGGCCGACTTTGCCTACCTCGATGCGCTCCGCAAGGCGCACTACCCTCCGGACCGCAATCGCGTCCCCGCGCATCTGACCTTGTTCCGCTCGCTTCCGTCCTCGGCGGTGGACGAGGTGAGGCGCAGCCTCGGCCGCGCCGCGATGCTGCCAGCGCCCAGGGCCACGATCGATGCGGTCATGGATATCGATGGCGGCGCCGCGCTGCGGGTCCGTTCGGAGGAGCTTTGCGAAATCCGCGGCAGGCTGGCGGACGAGTTCGGGGGACTGCTGACGAGCCAGGACCTGGGGGGCTGGACGCCGCACGTCACGATCCAGAACAAGGCCGGGGAGCGCACCGCCCGGATACTGCTCGATCAGCTTCGAGCAAATTTCGAGCGTCGGCCGCTCAAGGTCGTGGGGCTGCAACTCGTTGGCTATGCGGAAGGGGAGTGGGAACCGCTCGGTAGCTGGCGGTTCCGCTAGCTCATTTCCCCCATTCCGTCGCAACTGAGGTCGAAAGCGGCCATTCCCGCCTCGAGGACGGAGGGAAGCATCGGCAGGTCGAGAAGCTCGTCGATCAAGGCCCGGCCGGTCCCGTCGTCATTCATGTCCTGCGCCTCCTGGAGCGCTTCCTCCCAGTCCGACGCATCGTAATTGCCGGCGCCCACCCAGCAGAAGGCCAGCACTTCGGCGAGCTGGTCCTCGCCCAGGTCCTCGAGAATCGAACGAAGTTCCTCCTCGACGCTTTCGTTGATCGAATCGTCGAGCACCGACAGCGAGCCTTCATCCTCGTCGTCGACGTTGTCGGCGGTTTCGTCCGCATCATAATCACTGGGAGTCTGTGCCTCATATTCGCGCGCCCTGAGGACGATCCTGCACAGTGTCTCGAGCGGGGTTGCCGGGTCCATCAAAAGCCTTTCGTACTGTCCGGCTCAACTGACGCCGCCGTTGGCGGTTCCTAGACCGAGTCGTTCGTTGACCGGGGGACTCGCTCCACTTATATCGCCGCCCGCGTTCGGGTTCGAGCGCAGCTTCCACGATGCGCCGCTTTCACTTACTGGCGGCCTTCCCCTGGGGCGGAGTAGCTCAGCTGGTTAGAGCAGCGGAATCATAATCCGCGTGTCGGGGGTTCAAGTCCCTCCTCCGCTACCATCCCGTTGCAATCTGTCGGCAAGCAGCTCGGCGATGTGGAGCGTTTTCCGCCCGCTGTTCGTCTCGATTTGCTCGCGGCAGCTGAAGCCGTCGGCGAGGATCAGCACATCGTCATCGATCTCCCGGACGCGGGGAAGGAGCACCCGCTCGCCGATGGCCTTGCCGGTTTCGTAGGTCGCGGCGGCCATCCCGAACGCCCCGGCCATTCCGCAGCAGCCCTGAGGCGGGCGCTCGGCCTCGATCCCGAGCCAGTCGAGCAGCAGCTGCTCGGCATTAAAGCCGATCACCGCATGATGGTGGCAATGCGCTTGCACGAGTGCGCGACCGCCCCGGCGCGGCGTCGGGAATCGATCGCGGTTCGCCATGATGAAATCCGCCAGATAGATCGTCTTTTTCGACAGCTTGCGGGCATCGTCTCGCCGGGGGAGGAGATTGAGGAGTTCATCCTTGAAGACGGACGCGCAGGCCGGCTCCAGGAAGATTATGGGCGTCTCGGCCGCGATGTCGGCAGCGAGACAGGCCAGGACCTGCTCCAGCTTGCCCCGCGCGCGGCCGAGCATTCCCCAGTCGTACAGCGCTCGTCCGCAGCATAGGCGCCGCGAAGGAATGTCGACTGCAAAGCCGGCGCCCTCGAGCAGTTCCGCCGCAGCAATCGCCGTGTCGGGCCGGAAATGATTGTTGAAGGTGTCGGGCCAGAGAAGGATGCGCTCGCGTGCGCCGATGCGCTTCGGCCGGGTCCGGAACCAATCGCGGAAGGATCTTTGCGCGAACGACGGGAGGGACGCGCGCCGGTCGATCCCGGCGACCCATTTCGTGGCTGCCGACAAAGGGCCGGCCAGCATCGCATTGGCAATCCGCGGAACGCGGCTCCCGACTGGCGCCCAGCGGTCGATGAGTCCCAGCGAGTAAGCCGCGCGGGGCCTGAGCCTTCCGGCATAATGGTGTGAGCGGAACTCCGCCTTCCAGGTCGCGACGTCCACTCCGACCGGGCAATCCGACTTGCAGCCCTTGCAGGCGAGGCACAGCGACAAGGCGTCTTCCACCTCATTGCTGCGCCAGCTGTCCGTAATCAGCTCGCCGCGGACCATCTCGTGGAGCAGGTGCGCCCGGCCGCGGGTGCAATGCTTCTCTTCGCCGGTGGCTAGGTAGCTCGGGCACATGACCTCGTCCCCGACCGAACGGCGCCGGCACTTGCCAACTCCGACGCAGCGGATCGTCGCATGGGCGAACGAGCCGCCGTCGGATTCGAAGGCGAAATGCGTGTCGAGTTTCGGCTGGCGATAGTCAGGTCCGAGGCGGAGGTTCGAATCTGCAGGGTAGGGCTCGATGGCCTTGCCGGGATTCATTCGGTCGCCGGGGTCCCAGATCGCCTTGAATTCGCGGAAGCACCGGACGAGCTCGAGCCCGTACATGATTTCCAACAGCTCGGCGCGCGACTGGCCATCGCCATGCTCGCCCGAAAGCGAGCCACGGTAATCGTGGACGAGGTGCGCGGCGTCGTGGATGAAGTGCCGATAACGATCCACTCCGGCTTCGCTGTGGAAATCGAAATCGACGCGGCCATGGATCAACCCGTCGCCGACATGGCCGTACATCGCCATCGTGTAATCGTAGCGGTCGAGCAGAGCCTGAAGATCGCGAAGATAATCGCCGAGGCGATCGGGCGAGACCGCGCTGTCCTCCCAGCCAGGCCAGTGTGCCGGTTGGCCCTGTACGAATGCAGTCGCTCCCAGAGCGGCCTCTCGAGCTTCCCAAACGCGCTGCTGGTCGGCGGGATCGGCGACGATCCGGTGGGTTGAGCCCGCCGCTTTCGCGACGGCTTCCGCTCCCGCCTTCGCTTCGGCGCGCGATTCGCCGGTCATCTCGACGATCAGCCAGCCGCCGCCTTCCGGAAGGAAGTCCAGCCCGCCGCCCCCCGCGCCGCTCGACTTGATGGCTCGGAACAATTTGTCGTCAAATCCCTCCATTCCCGCCGGGTTGAGCGGAAGGATGGCGGGGACGGCATCGGCGGCCGCGAAGAGATCAGGGAAACCGAGAAGCGCGAGCGCTCGAAATGGCGGGTAGGGGACGAGGTTCAGGGTAGCGTCGAGGACGGTGACGCAGGCACCCTCGGTCCCGGTCAGGGCGCGGCCGACGTTGAAGTCGCGGCCCGGCAATAGGACGTCGAGGTTTTCGAAGCCGGAAACCCGTCTCGGAATGTCAGGATAGCGGGCCACGATTTCCGAACCGTAGCGGTCGCGAAGGTCGATCAGGCGCCGAAAGATTTCACCTCTGCGATCCGGTTCGTCCGCGAATTTCGAAAGCTCGGACGCCGGTGTCGGTCCGGCGTCGATGATCGTCCCGTCATAGGTCAGTACGGTCAGGCGCTCGACATTGTCTGCGGTGCGTCCCCAGCGCACGGAGTGAACTCCGCAGCTGTCGTTGCCGATCATGCCGCCGAGCGTGTTGCGGCTGTGGGTGGCGGGGTCCGGACCGAAGGTGAGCCCGTGAATCTGCGCCGCGTCACGAAGCCGGTCGAGGATGCAGCCAGGCTCGACGCGCGCGAGACGGCCCTCCGGGTCGATTTCGAGAACCGAGTCCAGGTGGCGCGAGAAGTCGATTACGACCGCCGCATTGCAGCCCTGGCCGGCCAGGCTTGTTCCGCCGCCGCGCGGCAGCAGCGGAGCATCGTGCCTGCGGCAGATCCTGACGGTTTCAACGACGTCGTCACGCGACCGCGGAGTGACGACGCATATCGGTGGCTGGCGGTAATTGGATGCATCGGTGGCGAACATGGCGCGGGTTCCCGCGCTGAAGTCCACCTCGCACCGCAGAGCGCGGTGCAGATCGGCGTCGAGGTCTCGCGCCGCGTCGGCGCCCGGCCGCACTAGACCATCTCGCGCACCACGTCGGACGCGATGGTCAGCGCGATCTTCCCTCGATTTGGAGTGCCTTTCGCCAGCGCCTTGGCGAGATTCAGGGCCTGGCTCGCCTCGACCTTGGGGGGCATTGGCGGCTCGTTGGGATCGACAATTGCCTCGATCAGGCAGGGCCCCTTCCTGGACAGTGCCTGGTGCAACTGGTCTCCGCATCGCTTGGGATCATCGATCTGGACCGCATCAATCCCGCAGCCCCTGGCGATGGAAATGAAGTCGATTGGCTCCAGCTCGCAGCCATATTCGGGGTTCCCGAGGAAGACGATCTGCTCCCACTTGATCTGGCCGAGCGTGTTGTTCTTGATGACGACGACCTTCACGTCGAGATTGTATTTCCGGAGCGTGACGAGATCGCCCATCAGCATTGCCAGGGCACCGTCGCCGATCACCGCGACGACCTGCCGGTCGGGGAAAGCGACACCGGCGGCAATCGCGTAGCCGAGCCCGCACGCCATGCTCGCAAGATTGCCGGAGCAACTGAACATCATCTGCCCGCGCATGTCGATGTGCCGGGCGGTCCAGGTGGTGATGGTGCCGCTGTCGGTGATGACGATGGCGTCGTCTCGAAGCAGCTTGTTGAGTTCGTGCGTGACGACCTGCGGCTTCATCGGCGTGTCCTGGCGAGTGCCGCGATCTGCCATCAATTCGCGCCAGTCGCGCATTGCGCCTTGCGCGGACTTGAGGAAGGAATCGTCACCATTCTCGCCGACCAGCGACAGCAGTTCGGAGAGCACCGACCGGCTGTCGCCGACAAGGCCTGCCTCGACCGGAAAGCGGAGTCCGATGCGCTTGGGGTCGATGTCGATCTGTATTCCTCTCGCCTTGCCCGGGCGCGGGTAGAATTCGATGTAGGGGAAGGTCGATCCGACGATCAGGATCGTATCGCAATCCTCCATCGCCTGCTGCGAGGCCCTCGTTCCGAGCAGTCCCACGCCACCGGTTGCGTAGGGGCTTCGGTCGGGGATTGCCCCCTTTCCAAGAAGTGGCGTTCCAACCGGCGCCTTGAGCCGCTGCGCCATCGCTTCCAGTTCCGCGCCGGCGCCAAGCGCTCCGCGCCCGGCGAGGATGAAGGGCTTCTTCGCCTGGGAAAGGATGTCGGCCGCCCGTTGCAGCTGCTCCCGATCCGGAAGCTGGCCGCCACGGGCCATGATTTCGGAGACGTGGTGGGCAACGTTGCGCTCCGATCGCTGGGCCTTGTCGACCGGCATCGACTGGATGTCGACCGGGATCGTGATGTGCGCAGGCTGCCGGTAACCCAGCGCCATCCTGCACGCCTGTTCAGCGACCGCTTCCATGTGCGCCGGGCCCATAACGCGCGCGCTGTAGACGCACGGGTCCATGAACAGCTTGTCGAGATCGACGTCCTGCTGCGTGAACGTGTCGAGCAGGTCATGGTGTTGCATCCCGGTAATCGCCAGCACCGGCTGGCTATCCAGCTTGGCGTCGTAAACGCCGTTGAGGAGGTGGATTCCGCCCGGTCCGGAAGTCGCGAGGCAGACCCCGAGCTTGCCGGTCCATTTTGCATAACCGCAGGCGGCAAAGGCGGCGACCTCCTCGTGCCGGACCTGGATGAATCGGATGTCGTCCTGTCGCTTGCGGAGCGATTCGATCACCCCGTTGATTCCGTCGCCGGGGATTCCGAAGACGAATTCGACTCCCCAATCGATCAATGTCTGGACGAGGATATCGCCGGCGGTTTCTGTCATCGCTGTGTTTCTCCAGAGAGCTCTCGCTGGGTAAACGCGCGGCGGGGCTAAAGTTTCGGGGCGCCCAGACTTGGGAAAAGCAAACGCCCGGACCGCTAGGCGATCCGGGCGTCCCGCGTGACGATTGCTCGTCAGCCCCCTTCGAACACTTCTCCGCGGTCTTTCGACCGGCCTCGAGCATCGCCCGAGGGGCGGAGCATCCGGCACGGCCCGTTGGTAGACCGCCCGGCCGCCGCTTGTCACGAGATGAACCGGGCTGCGGTGTTTTTTGCACAGGGGCTGTGTCGATGCAGTCACATTATCCAACGGCAGGGCGTTGCATTGCCTTGGGCGGGTGACCGCCCTAGGGCTTCGCCCGCATCAGCCATTCCAAGGAAGTGAAGCTTGCGTTTTTCCCGCGCTTTTCTGCCGGTCCTGAAGGAAAGCCCGTCGGACGCCCAGATCGTCAGCCACAAGCTGATGCTCCAGGCCGGTCTCATCCGCCAGACGGCGGCGGGGATCTATGCGTGGCTCCCGATCGGATTCCGGGTGCTCAAGAAGATCGAGCAGATCGTCCGCGAGGAGCAGGACCGGGCCGGTGCCCAGGAAATGCTGATGCCGACACTCCAGTCCGCGGAGCTGTGGCGCGAAAGCGGGCGTTACGATGCCTACGGACCGGAGATGCTGCGTATCCGCGACCGGCACGAGCGCGAAATGCTCTACGGCCCGACAAACGAAGAGATGATCACGTCGCTCTTCCGCGACGAGGTGAAGAGCTACCGCGACCTTCCGCGGACCCTCTATCACGTCCAGTGGAAGTTCAGGGACGAGGTGCGACCCCGCTTCGGAGTGATGCGCGGCCGCGAGTTCCTGATGAAGGACGCCTATAGCTTCGACCTCGACGAGGCCGGCGCCCGGCAAAGCTATTATACGCAGATGCTCGCTTATCTGCGCACCTTCCAGCGGATGGGGATCCAGGCCGTACCGATGAAGGCCGCATCCGGGCCGATCGGCGGCGACCTCAGCCACGAATTCATCGTCCTCGCCCCAACCGGGGAGAGCGAGGTCTTTTACGATGCGGCCTTCGAAAGCTTCGACTGGCACCAGTCGGGCCTGCACTACGGTGACGAAGCCGGGCTCCAAGAGCTGTTCGACCGAGTCAGCGGCACCTATGCGGCGACCGACGAAACGCACGACGTCGCCAAGTGGGAGGTTGTCGCCAAGGACAAGCGCCGGACCGGCCGCGGGATCGAGGTCGGCCACATCTTCTATTTCGGCGACAAATATTCGGCTTCGATGGGCCTCAAGGTCTCGGGCCGGGATGGCTCGCCGGTCACCCCGATGATGGGAAGCTACGGCATCGGGGTTTCTCGGCTGGTCGGTGCGATCATCGAGGCGAGCCACGACGACTCGGGGATCATCTGGCCGGAGCCGGTGGCACCCTGGAAGGTCGGGATCGTCACGATGCGCTCCGACGACCAGCCGACCGCCGCCGCCGCCGATGACCTGTACGGAAGGCTGCAGGAGGCCGGCGTCGAAGTGCTCTATGACGACCGCGACGAGCGCGGCGGCGTGAAGCTTGGAACGATGGACCTGATCGGCCTGCCCTGGCAGGTGATCATTGGCCCGCGCGGTATCGCCGGCGGAACCGTCGAGCTCAAGCGGCGTGCGACGGGAGAGCGCGAGGAGGTCAGCCTTGAATCCGCGCTGGCGAGGCTGACCGCGTGATCCTCAACCGCTACGAGCGGATGGTCGCTCGGCGCTACCTCCTGCCCGGAAAGGGCGAAGGCTTCATCTTTCTCGTCGCCTCGATCAGCCTGATCGCGGTGGCGCTCGGCGTTGCAGCGCTCATCATCGTGATGAGCGTGATGAACGGGTTTCGCGCCGAGCTGTTCGACAAGATCACCGGCCTGAACGGCCATGCCATCGTCCAGGGCTATGAGGGACAGCTTCCCGACTGGAGGGAGATCGCCCAGCGGGCCCGCAAGCTTCCTGGGGTGACGTCGGCCACGCCGTTGATCGAGCAGCCGCTGATGGCATCGTCCAACGGACGGGTCGAAGGCGTGCTCGTGCGCGGAATGCGGCTCGAGGACATCCAGGGCAATCCGGTGATCGCCGACAATGTGAAGTCGGGCGACCTGCGATTGATCATGCCCGGAAGCGGCCGGGTCGCGATCGGGTCGCGGCTCGCCGAAGCGCTTGGTGCCTATCCGGGGAGCACGATCAGCCTGATCAGCCCCGAAGGGCGTTCGACGGTTGTCGGCACGGTCCCGCGGATCGTGTCCTACACGGTCGGCGCGGTTTTCGAAGTCGGCATCTATGACTATGACAACAGCTTCGTGGTCATGCCCATCCAGGACGCGCAGCAGCTTCTGTTGATGGGCGACAACGTAAGCACGGTTGAAGTGCAGACCACCAATCCCGACCGCGTGGATTCGATCCTCGCGCCGCTGCAGCCGCTGATCCAGGGCAAGGGTGTCCTGATCGACTGGAAGCAGATGAACTCGGCCCTGTTCGAAGCGCTGGAGGTCGAGCGCGTGGCCATGTTCGTCGTCCTGTCGCTGATCGTCCTGGTCGCCGTGTTCAACATCCTGTCTTCGCTGATCATGCTGGTTCGGGCGAAGACGCGCGACATCGCGATTCTCAGGACGATGGGCGCGAGCCGGCGCGGAATGATGAAGGTATTCGTCACCGTCGGGGTGACGATCGGCTCGCTGGGGATCCTGCTCGGCCTGGTTCTCGGGGCGATCTTCCTGTTCTTCCGGCAGGATGTGGTCGACGCCATCCAGTATCTGACCGGCCAGAACCTTTGGGACCCATCGGTGCGGTTCCTGTCGGATTTGCCATCCAAGACCGATCCGTTCGAGGTCACCGCGATCGTGCTCACCGCGCTCATCCTCTCCTTCCTCGCGACGCTCTATCCGGCGTGGAAGGCGGCCAGCACCGATCCCGTCCAGGTGCTGCGGTATGAGTGAGCCGGTCTTGCAGACCCGGGGGCTGAAGCGAAGTTTCATCCAGGCCCACGTGACGATCGAGGTGCTGCGAGGCATCGACCTCGATGTCATGCCGGGCGAGATCGTCGCCTTGCTTGGGCCGTCGGGATCGGGGAAGTCCACCCTTCTGCAGGCGGTCGGCTTGCTCGAGGGCGGGTTCGAGGGCTCGATCCGGGTGCAGTGCCAGGAGGCGAGCGAGCTCGACGATGAAGGCCGCACCAGGATCCGTCGCGAATTCCTCGGCTTCGTTTACCAGTTTCACCACCTTCTCCCGGAATTCAACGCGCGCGAGAATGTGATCCTTCCGCAGCTGGTGCTGGGTGCCGAAGTGGACGCTGCGAAGACCAGGGCCGACTCGTTGCTATCCAAGCTCGGCCTGGCGAAGCGGCTGGAGCATCGTCCGTCGAAACTGTCGGGAGGCGAGCAGCAGCGCGTGGCGGTCGCTCGGGCCCTGGCAAATCGGCCCCCGCTGGTTCTTGCCGACGAGCCGACGGGGAATCTTGACGAGGCAACCGCCGACACGGTTCTTGGAGAGTTTCTCAACCTGGTGCGCGGCGAAGGCAGCGCGGCGCTTATCGCCACCCACAACGAGCGGCTGGCGCGAAAGGTGGACCGGGTCCTTCGCCTTCACGAAGGCGTTTTGCAATAAAATGGACGACGACAGGCCTCTTCCCGAAGAGACCGCGGCTGAGCGCAAGCGGACCATCCGCTGGCTCATTGCCGCCCTGGTCGCCGCGATCGCGGCCGGGGTCCTGCTCGCAAGCTCCGTCTGGGACAACAAGTGGAAGACGGACGGCAATGTCGTCGGAAACGAGCTGGTCCAGAACAAGACCTTCGACCCGCAGAGCTGGTGCGCGGCGCAGGCGACCTATGACGCGATTCGGCGCGAGCTGTTCCGGCGGGCGGCGCAGGTACGGGGAGGCGACGACCAGGCCTATACCCGGCTCTCCGACTTCGCCCTTCTGCGGATGAACGGCCCCGTCGTGCGCGGCACCGACGATCAGCTTCGAAGCGTCACCTGCAGCGGCACCGCCGTGCTCGATCTTCCGCCAGGCGTTGCCGTCGCCGGAGGACGAAGCTCGCTGTCGGGCGACGTCGATTACATGATCCAGCCGGCCGCTGACGGGAGCGGCAATGTCGTCCGCGTCGGAAATGCCGACTCAATCGTGATCCCGCTGGCGACCCTGACCAGGACGGGCGCACCGGAAAGCGCTCCGCTGGTGCCTCCCGACCTTCAGAACAACCAGGCGGTGGAGCAGCAGCCGGAACAGCAGCAACAGACGGGGTCGCAGCAACAAGGAAACCAGGCTCAGCAGCCGGCGACGGCCAGCCCGAGCTTCGACTGCGACAATGTGAGCAGCCAGGGCGAGGTCGCGGTTTGCAGCGACCCCGGGCTTGCTGCGCTCGACAGGCAAATGGCCGCAAGCTTCAATCGCGCCATGGCCGAAGGTGACGCCAAGCAACAGCGGTTGCTGGAACGCACTCGGAATCGTTTCATTTCCTACCGGAATCGTTGCGCGACCAACCAATGCGTCGAAGAAACCTACCGCAGCCGCATCCGCGAGATCGGTGACATCATGACCGGGAGCTGGCGCGGCTAGTTGGGGATAAGTGGCAAAAGCCGCTTTTCCACACCGGCTTGCCACCCCATAGTCGCTCTGTGACCGGTCCCTACGTCCCGCTTCGAGTCCTCTCCTGTTTCACCATGCTGGAAGGCGCGATGGAGCCCAAGGCCATCGCGGCCCGGGCCGCGCAACTCGGCTTTCCGGCAGTCGGCCTCACCGACCGCAACGGACTCTATGCGGCAATGCCGTTCACCGATGCCTGCCTTGCCAAAGGGGTGCAGCCGGTCATCGGTGCCGCTCTTGCGGTTCGGCGGCCGCCGGAGCTGGGCAAGGACATCGACTGGCTCGTCCTGTTGGCGAAAGACGAGCAAGGCTATTCGGGCCTCTGCAAGCTGGTTTCGGCGGCCCACCTCGACCGGCCGCCAAGCGAAGATCCGCACATTCCGTTCGAAAAGCTCGCCGAGTTCAGCGGCGGGTTGATCGCCCTGACCGCGGGTGGCGAGGGCGCTCTGGCGCGCCTGCTTGCCGAAGGCCAATCGGACAAGGCCGCGGCCTACCTCGACAAGCTCCAGGGCCTCTATCCCGGAAGGCTCTATATCGAGCTGACCCGCCGTGGCGATCCGGTCGAGGAGACCGCGGAGAACGGGCTCATCGAACTCGCCTATCAGCGGAGCCTGCCTCTGGTGGCGACCAATCCCGCCTCTTACGTCGACCCCAGCTTCCATGCCGCCCACGACGCGATGCTCTGCATCGCCGCCGGCCAATACATCGAGAGCGCGGACAGGGTCTCCTCCTCACCGGACGCGTGGCTGAAGGACGGCGCAGCAATGGCGGAGCTGTTCGCCGACTTGCCCGAGGCGATCGCCAACACTGCCGTGGTCGCGCAGCGTTGCGCCGTCGGCGCGCCGACGCGCAGTCCAATCCTTCCGCGCCTCAGCGATGACGAGGATGACGAGCTTCGTCGGGATGCGAAGGCGGGCCTTGACGGCAGGCTCCAGGGCCGAAGCGACGAAGACCGGCGTCTTTATCTCGACCGGCTCGATTATGAGCTCCGAATCATCATCGACATGGGCTTCGCCGGTTATTTCCTGATCGTCGCGGACTTCATCAAATGGGCGAAAGCGAACGATATCCCGGTCGGGCCCGGCCGCGGATCGGGCGCCGGGTCGGTGGTTGCCTGGGCCCTCACGATCACGGACCTCGATCCGATCGCGCTCGATCTGCTGTTCGAGCGCTTCCTCAATCCGGAACGCGTATCGATGCCGGATTTCGACATCGACTTCTGCGAAACCCACCGCGACAAGGTGATTTCGTACGTCCAGGCCAAATATGGCCGCGACAGAGTTGCCCAAATCATCACCTTCGGGCGGCTGAAGGCGAGGGCGGTGCTGAAGGACACTGGCCGAGTGCTGCAGATGAGTTACGGCCAGGTCGACCGCCTCGCCAAGCTCATCCCGAACCTTCCTGCAGACCCGTGGACTCTCGAGCGGTCGTTGAACGGCGTTTCCGAGCTTGCGGCCGAATATAAGAGCGACACCGAAATCAAGCGGCTGTTCGACCTTGCGATGAAGCTTGAAGGGCTCCCTCGTCATTCCTCGACGCACGCCGCAGGTGTTGTGATTGGCGACAGGGCGCTCGACGAGCTGATACCGCTCTATCGCGACCCGCGGTCGGACATGCCGGTCACGCAGTTCGACATGAAATATGTCGAGGCCGCCGGGCTTGTGAAGTTCGACTTCCTCGGCCTCAAGACGCTTTCCGTCCTGAAGGAGGGGCAGAGACTGCTTTCCGAACGAGAAATCGCACTTGATTTCAGTGCATTACCGCTCGACAATCAGGCCGTCTATGAACTTCTGCAGAGCGGCGACACGGTCGGCGTGTTCCAGCTGGAATCGGAAGGGATGCGCCGTACGCTTTCCGCGGTTCGTCCGACCGGCTTTGGAGACATCATCGCCCTTGTCGCCCTGTACCGGCCCGGGCCCATGGACAACATTCCGATGTTCGGGGATCGAAAGAACGGCCGTGCCCCGATCGAATATCCGCACCCGTTGCTCGAAGGCATTTTGAAGGAGACCTACGGGGTCTTCGTCTACCAGGAGCAAGTAATGCAGGCGGCGCAGGTGCTTGCCGGCTATTCGCTTGGCGAGGCCGACCTGCTGCGCAGGGCGATGGGCAAGAAGATCCAGAGCGAGATGGACGCACAGCGGTCGCGGTTCGTCGAGGGCTGCGGCCGAAACTCGATTCCCGCCGCAAAGGCGGCGGAGCTGTTCGACACGATCGACAAGTTTGCGGGCTATGGTTTCAACAAGAGCCATGCCGCCGGCTATGCACTGATCGCCTATCACACCGCCTGGCTGAAAGCGCATCATCGAGCCGAATTCTACGCCGCCTCGATGAGCTTCGACATGACCCAGACCGACAAGCTGGCACTGTTCGTCGAGGACATGCGGCGGGGCTCAGTCCGATGCCTGCCGCCGTGCATCAATTCGAGCCGCGCCTTCTTCTCGGTCGAAGAGGGGGCGGTTCGATACGCGCTCGGAGCACTGAAGGGCGTCGGCGAAAAGGCAATGGAAACAGTGGTTGCCGAGCGAGAGGCGCGGGGACCTTTCAAATCGCTCGACGACTTTGCCGAGAGGATCGATCCGAGGCTGTTGAACCGGCGGCAGATCGAAAGCCTAGCCGGCGGCGGTGCGTTCGATTCGCTCATGGACAATCGCGCTGCGGTGTTCGGGGCGGCGGAGACGATCCTCGCCCATGCGGCGAGCGCTGCCGACCAGCGGCAGAGCGGGCAGCACGGCCTGTTCGGATCTGGGGATACGCGAGTGCCGCCAATCCGGATGCCGGATTCCCACTGGGCGCTGTCGCAACGAATGGCCGCGGAGCGGGATTCGTTCGGTTTCTATTTTTCCGCCCATCCGATCGACGCGCATCGCCACCTGCTTGCGGCGCAGCGGGTCAAGAGCTTCGCCGATCTGGCGTCCATACCGATTTCGGACGAGGGGCGGTCGACGGCGACCATGGCTGCGCTTGTCGAGGACACGCGCTGGCGGACCTCGGCGCGCGGGCGACGCTATCTGATGGCGACCCTAAGCGACTCCTCCGGGCAATTTCAGGCGACCGCCTTCGACGACGAGCCGATCGAGGCGCTCCAGCGCGCAGCCGCGGATGGCACCTGCGGGCTTCTCACCGTGGAAGTGGACCGACGGCCCGGTGACGAACTTCCGAGAGTCGCAGTGAAGCGGCTCCAGCCGCTCGATTCGGTGGCGAAGCGCAGCCGGCTCCAGCTGGTGGTGACGCTGCGTGACGCAAAACAGGTCGAGTTGGTCGCGGCGGAACTCTCCCGCAGCCGGGACGGCAATGGGAGCGTGCGCCTGGTGGTGCCCCTTTCCACCGGAGGGGAGGCGATTATCCTCGCCGGGCGGGATTTTGCGCTCGATGCCGAGCTTGCGGCGCGTATCGAGCGCATCGCAGGGAAAGGCCAGGTCGAACTTTCGCTCCAGGAGCCGCCGAGACTGGCGCTCGTAAGCTAGGCCATCATGAAGCCGGCCTTGTTCACCATCGCGGTGATCCTGGCATCCGTTTCATCGTCGAGATCCCGCTTCAAGCTCGGAAAGACCCTTTGCTCTTCCATCTGCATGTGCTCGACGAGGGCATCGCGGAGCTCGCGGACTTTCTCGAGCCAGTTCGGAGCGTCAGCGTCCATCTGCTTGAGCTCGAACATGAACGTCTTGACGTGGCCGTGTTCGGTATCGAGCTGGTCTGCCTCGACGACATCGTTGTTCTCGCGCAGAGCCGGATAGACGACCGTCTCTTCCTCGTAGCTGTGCTTGTCGAGCTTGTGGCCGATTTTCATCACCAACATGCTGCGCTTCCAGGTCTGAGTCTCGTCGGTGGCGAGCATCTGGTCGAGAAGCCGCCGAATCTCGTCGTGATCCTTCCTAAGCATTTCGTCCCAGTCGCCGGCGGCGGCCTCCATGCCCTGAATTGCGAACTTCCGTCCGTAATTGGCGGCAAAGCCGATCGCAGCGCCGGTCAACGCGGCGCCGATCAGCGGTGCGGCATTGTCGCCCCAGGAAAATGCGCTGCTGCTGCGATTGCGGGAACGAGTCTGTGAGCGGCTGGCCATATGCACCTCCATCAAGTCTGGAGACTCAACGGAGGCATTCGCCGCGGCGTTCCCCGGATCGGCGCAAATCGTCGCTCCGCCGGGGCGCCCGGTCAGAAGCTGTTGTTGGTCGAGGGAGCTGAAGGCTGGATCTGAGTCTGCGGCGGGGTCGAAGGCGCCAGTTGGTTCACCGGCGCAGGCGGAGATCCGGACGTCGGAGCGCCCTCCTGCGGGGGCTCGCTCACCGGCTGCTCGATCGGCGGCAGCGGCTTTGCCGTTTCATATTCCTCGCCCGGCAGTGGCCGCGGCTTGGCCGTGACCTTGGGAGGAGCCTTCTTCGGCGGCGGCACGATGCCCTGATAAACGCAGGAGTCGAGCCCGTCGCGAGCAACGACTCCGATCCGGGCGGCGATGGTGTTCCCGTAGCGCCTGGTGAAGCCTTTCGGCGCGACCGCGCCGCGCTTCTTGGGCAGCGGCAGGATCGCTGCAATCCGCGCAGCCTCGGTCGTCGTCATCGCGCTGGCGTCATGGCCGAAGTAGCGCTCGGCTCCGGCATTGACGCCATAGGTGCCGATGCCGGTCTCCGCGACGTTCAGATAGACCTCCATGATCCGGCGCTTGCCCCACATGTGCTCGATGAGGAACGTGAACCAGGCTTCGACGCCCTTTCTCGCATAGCCGCCGCCGTTCCACAGGAAGGCGTTCTTCGCCGTCTGCTGGCTGATGGTCGATCCGCCGCGAATGCGCCCGCCCGACGCGTTGCGCTTCATCGCATCCTCGATCGCCTCGAAATCGAAGCCATGATGCGAACAGAACTTGCCGTCCTCGGCGGCGATCGAGGCACGAACCATGTCGCGGTCGATTTGCGTGATCGGCATCCAGTCGCGAGTCGCGCCTCGCCCGGCGACGATGTCGCCGATCATGTTGGGCGTGATCGGCGGGTTGATGAAGCGATAGACGAGCACCCACAGGAGCGAGATCAGGAGGAAGGCGAGGATTATGCGGACGATCCAGCCCGCAATCCGCGCAACGAGGCTGCGCTTTCGCCTGCGTCTGTAGGTCGGAACCGCCGGTTTCGCTCGCTTCGCCATTGCTGTTGCTTAGCGCGCTCCTTGCCGCAGTGCAGCAGCGCATTTACATCGCGGGTAAGATGACCAGCTCCAGCAACGACATCCGTCGCTCCTTCCTCGATTTCTTCGGGAAGAACGGCCATGCGCGAGTGCCATCGGCGCCGCTGGTGCCGCACAACGACCCGACGCTGATGTTCGTGAACGCCGGGATGGTCCCGTTCAAGAACGTGTTCACGGGGCTGGAGACCCGGCCGTATTCGACGGCGACCAGCTCGCAGAAATGCGTTCGCGCCGGCGGGAAGCATAATGATCTCGACAATGTCGGCTACACCGCCCGCCATCATACTTTCTTCGAAATGCTCGGGAATTTCTCGTTCGGCGATTATTTCAAGGACCGCGCGATCGAACTTGCCTGGAACCTGCTGACCAAGGAGTGGGGGCTCAGCGCGGATCGTCTGACCGCCACCGTCTATCACACCGACGACGAGGCATTCGATCTGTGGAAGAAGATTTCGGGGCTGCCCGAGAGCCGCATCATCCGAATCCCGACCAAGGACAATTTCTGGGCGATGGGCGACGACGGGCCCTGCGGCCCGTGCTCGGAAATCTTCTACGATCATGGCGAGCATATTTCGGGCGGACCGCCGGGCAGCCCCGATGAGGAAGGCGATCGCTTCGTCGAAATCTGGAACCTGGTATTCATGCAATATGAGCAGGCGGCTGGCGAGATCGTCTCCGAGCTGCCGAAGAAGAGCATCGACACCGGCATGGGGCTGGAGCGGATCGCCGCCGTCCTGCAGGGCGTCCATGACAATTATGAGACCGACACGTTCCGCGCGCTGATCGCGGCGAGCGAGGCGCTGACCGATACCAGTGCGGAAGGCGCGGCCAAGGCCAGCCACCGGGTCATCGCAGACCATCTCCGCGCCAGCGGCTTCCTGGTCGCCGACGGAGTGCTGCCGGCCAATGAGGGCAGGGGCTATGTGCTCCGCCGGATCATGCGCCGGGCGATGCGCCACGCGCACTTGCTGGGTGCGAAGGAGCCGCTGATGTGGCGACTCGTCCCGGCGCTCGTCGCCGAGATGGGCGCCGCTTACCCCGAGCTGGTGCGGGCACAGCCGCTGATCGAGGCGACGCTTCAGCAGGAAGAGACGCGCTTCCGACAGACGCTGGTGACGGGGCTCAAGCTGCTCGACGAGGCGACAGGCGGGCTTTCGGAGGGTGGGACTCTGTCCGGGGAGACGGCGTTCAAGCTCTACGACACTTACGGCTTCCCGTACGACCTGACCGAGGACGCGCTTCGCGCCCGCGGCCTGAACGTCGACCGCGCCGCGTTCGACAAATCGATGGCGGCGCAGAAGGCCGCAGCGCGCGCTGCCTGGAAAGGCTCCGGTGACAAGGCCTCCGACGAATTGTGGTTCGACCTTGTCGAGGAGTTCGGAAGCACCGAGTTCACCGGCTATTCCGGCGACGAGGGTGAAGGCGTGGTTCTCGCCATCGTCAAGGACGGCAAGCGCGTCGAGAGCGCCGAGATCGGCGAAGCCGTGCAGATTCTCCTCAACCAGACGCCCTTCTACGCAGAAAGCGGAGGCCAAATTGGCGACACTGGAAACCTGAGCACGCTCAAGGGCTTTCATGGTGAAGTTGAGGACACGACGAAACCACTCGGCAAGCTCCACGCGCTCAGGACAAAGGTCGTTGCCGGTGAGCTCTCGGTCGGCGACACGGTTCGCCAACAGGTCGATTCGGAGCGTCGCAACCGCATCCGCGCCAATCACAGCGCAACGCACCTCCTGCATGCCGCGCTCCGGCACCGCCTCGGAACGCACGTCAGCCAGAAGGGCAGCCTGGTCGCGCCAGACTATTTTCGCTTCGATTTCTCCCACCCGAAGGCAATGACCCGCGACGAGATCGATGCGGTGGAGGCCGAGGTAAACGCGCAGATCCGCGGCAATGAACCGGTCAGCACCCGGCTGATGACGCCGGACGAGGCGATCGCCGCCGGAGCGATGGCGTTATTCGGCGAGAAATATGGCGACGAGGTCCGCGTGCTCAGCATGGGGCGGACGCCGGAAGCCGATTATTCGGTCGAATTGTGCGGCGGAACCCACGTCCGCGCGCTCGGCGACATCCAGCTGCTGAAGATCATCGGCGAGAGCGCGGTGTCGTCCGGCGTCCGGCGGATCGAAGCTCTGACCGGCGAGGCGGCGCGCCAGTGGCTATCCGACCGCGAAGCAAAGCTGCGGGAGGCCGCGGCTACCCTCAAAAGCTCGCCCGACGAGGTTCCAGCGCGGATCGCGGCGCTCGTCGAGGAGCGCAAGCGCCTGGAGCGCGAGCTCGCCGATGTAAAGAAGATGCTGGCAATGGGCGGTGGCGGCAAATCGGCGGCGCCGGCCCCGGAAGAGGTCAACGGCCACAAGTTCCTCGGACAGGTCGTGCAAGACTTCGATCCCAAAGGCTTGCGAGCCGCGGTTGACGAAATGAAGAAGCAGCTCGGATCCGGAATCGCTGCGCTTATTGCGGTCGGCGAGGGCCGTGCCAGCATTGCCGTCGGTGTGACGGACGATCTTGCGGGTCAGGTGAATGCGGTCGACCTCGTCAAGGCCGCCGTTGCGGCGCTCGGCGGACAGGGCGGCGGCGGCCGCCCCGACATGGCGCAGGGCGGCGGTCCCGATGGTTCCAAGGCAAACGACGCCCTGGAAGCGGTGAAGGGCGCGCTGGAGAAGGTGGCGGCCTAGCCGGCGTCCCCGAGGCGCCGCCGGCCGAGCCGGGGCTCTTCCTCCATATCCGCTTCTGTCCTGATCTTGGCGCGCAGCTGGTCGCGTTTCTCGTGGATCGAGGCGATAACCGGCCCCATTGCCACCCCAAGATCGACCAGTGCCGCCTCGGCCAGCTGCAGCGACGCCTCGAGCGTCTCGGGAACGGCGTCGGTCACCCCCGCCTTGTACAGCCTGGCAGCATGGCTGGTGTCGCGAGCTCGTGCGATGATCGGAAGGTCGGGATAGGCGGCACGCAGACGTTTCGCGAGCCGGGCGACGAGCACAGGATTGTCCATGGTCAGGATCACCGCGCTGGGCTGCCCGAGATGCAGCCGTTCGACCAATGTCCCGCGGGAGACGTCGCCGAAGAGGACCTTGTAGCCGCTGTTCCGGCCGTCGTGGACCGTGTCGGCGTCCGAATCGACGGCGACATAGTCGAGGCCATGGACCGAGAGCATATCGGCTACGATCCTGCCGACGCGACCGAAGCCGACGATCACGACATTGCCCGGAGCGCCCTTTTTAAGGGCATCGCCGAGGACTGTATCGCCGGTACGGTCGATCCGACGCCCTGCCAGGCGGCCTACCATCCCGAGGAGGGGGGTTATAGTCAGGCCCAGCGCGGTCACGATCTGCCAGAAAGCGGCGGTTTCGGGCCGGATGAGCTGTGCTGCGGTCGCCGAGCCGAGGACGATCAGCGTCGTTTCCGAAGGAGACGCCATCAGCATACCGGTTTCCGCCGCCACTCCGGTTCTTGCGCCGTTGAGCTTCAGGAGCCCGCCGGTGACAACGGCCTTGATTACCAGCACGGCGACAAGCGCGATCACGATGCTTTGCCAGTTGGCAAACACCAGTGTGAGATTGACGCTCATCCCGACCGTGATGAGGAAAATACCGAGGCCGAGGCCACGCATGGGAGCCGTGATGACCTCGACTTCCCCCCGATATTCAGTCTCCGCGATGACGATTCCGGCGATGAGCGCGCCGAGAACCGCCGAAAAGCCGATCGCCGAGGTGACGAGGCTCGCCACGATCACCACCAGCAGGCAGGCTGCGAGGAAGACTTCGGGGTTCTTGGTCCGCGCGGCCTCGCCGAAGAGGATCGGCAGCAGGAGCCTTCCGCCGAACAGGAGGCCGACGGCGACCGCACCGCCGAGAAGCAGCGTGCCGACCAGCGGACCGACGCCTGCAGTCGCCGTTGGCGCCATCGCACCGAGCGCGAAGACGATTGGCACAAGCGCGACATCCTCGAACAACAGCATTCCGAGCGCAGAGCGGCCGACGGCGGATTGCATGCCGACGAGCGGGAGCACGATTGCAGTGGAGGACAGCGCGAGTGCGAGGCCGAGCCCGATGGAGCCTGGAATGCCCTGGCCGATCCAGTGGAGCCCGGCGCCGATGATGACCGCGCAGCCGACAAGCTCGGCTGCACCCACTCCGAAGACGATGCGCCTCATCGACCACAATCGGCGGAACGACAGCTCGAGCCCGACGGAGAAGAGCAGGAGCACAATTCCCAGCTCGGCGAAGGGCTCGATCCGGTGCGCGTTGGAAATTGTCAGGTAGTGCAGCCACGGGTGGGCTGCAGTCAGCGCCCCAAGTCCCGACGGCCCGAACGCCACCCCGATGAGGATGAAGCCGATGATCGGGCTGATTCGAAGCCTGGCGAATGCCGGGATCACGATCCCGGCCGCGCCCAGGATGACCAGGGCGTCGCTGAAGCCGGACGTCGAGAATTGTTCTTCCATTGAGTTCCTTGTGCACAATTCAGGTCGCTGGCAACAATGCAGGACTTGATCCCGCTTTCGCCGGGATCACGAGAGAGGTGGCGTCATGGCGTCAGACCTAGACCTCGCGATCGTCGGCGGCGGACCGGCCGGTATGATGGCCGGGCTACTGTTCGCCCGGGCTGGGTGCCGCGTTCGCGTGCTCGAGAAGCACGCCGACTTCTTTCGCGATTTCCGCGGCGACACGGTCCACCCCTCGACAATGGAGATTCTCGACCAGCTCGGCATGCTCCAGCGCTTCCTCGAGCGGCCGCACAGTCGGGTGACGAGCGCGGAACTGCGCGTTGCCGGACGCGACTGGAAGATCGGGGACTTGTCCCACCTTCGCACCGTGGCCCCGTTCATCGCCTTCATGCCGCAATGGGATTTCCTCGATTTCCTTCGAGACGAAGCGCAGGCTTTCCCGGGCTTTTCCCTGGGCATGGAGACGCCGGTCGAAAGCTTCATCGAGGAAGGGGGCCGCATTGCCGGAGTCCGGCTTCGCGACGGGCAGGAGCTACGGGCGATCCTGACGATTGCCGCCGACGGGCGCGATTCGCTCGTGCGGTCGCAGAAGATGCTTCCGCTCCAGACTCTCGGCGCGCCGATGGATGTGCTGTGGTTCCGGGTGCCGAAGAAGCGCGGCTATGGCGGGCTTCGCGCCAGCGCCGACCGCGGACGGCTGGTCGTGCTGATCGACCGCGACGATTATTGGCAGTGTGCGCTCGTTATCCCCAAGGGCAAGGCCGGGGAGATGGAGGCGCGCGGGATCGAACCCATTCGCCAGGCCGTCCAGTCCGCAGCACCGGACCTCGACCTCGCCGGCCTCAAGCTCGAAGACCTCAAGCTGTTGAGCGTCGCGCTCGACCGGCTGACGTGCTGGTACAAGCCAGGACTGCTCGCAATCGGCGATGCGGCCCACGCAATGTCCCCGATCGGCGGGGTCGGAATCAACCTTGCGATCCAGGACGCCGTTGCCGCCGCCAACATGCTGGCCGCAACGCTGGCGCGCGGGGGCGACGTCGATCCTTTGCTCCATGAGGTCCAGGACAGGCGTCTGTTCCCGACCCGCGTCAACCAGCAGACGCAGAAGATCGCACAGGACCGGGTAATCGGGCGGCTGCTCCAGCCGGGCAGGCCCATCGCCCGGGCGCCGCTGGTCATTCGCCTGCTCGACCGTTTTCCAATACTTCGGCGGATTCCCGGGCGCCTGATCGGCCTTGGAGTCAGGCGGGAGAGGGTTCTTTCTCCCAATTCGCCATAGCGGCTTCGAGGTTGTTCACGACCGTCTCGAAAAACTGTTCGGTCGTCATCCACGGCTGTTCCGGCCCGACCAGGATCGCAAGGTCCTTCGTCATGCGCCCGCTTTCGACCGTGTCCACGCAGACCTTCTCGAGAGTCTCGGCGAATCGGACCACCTCCGGGGTGTCGTCGAACTTGCCGCGATATTTGAGGCCGCCGGTCCAGGCGAAGATCGAAGCGATCGGGTTGGTCGAGGTCGCCTTGCCCTGCTGGTGCATCCGGTAGTGGCGGGTGACGGTGCCGTGGGCGGCCTCGGCTTCAACCGTCTTGCCGTCCGGGGTCATCAGCACCGAAGTCATCAGTCCGAGCGATCCGAAGCCCTGGGCGACCTGGTCCGACTGCACGTCGCCGTCGTAATTCTTGCAGGCCCAGACGAACTTGCCGCTCCACTTGAGTGCGCTGGCGACCATGTCGTCGATCAGGCGATGCTGATATTCGATACCAGCTTTCTCAAATTTCGCCTTGTATTCGCTTTCGTAAATCTCCTCGAAGATATCCTTGAAGCGGCCGTCATACGCCTTGAGGATGGTGTTCTTCGTCGAGAGATAGAGCGGCCAACGGCGGTTGAGGCTGTAGTTGAAACAGGCGTGAGCGAAATCGCGGATCGATGCGTCCAGATTGTACATGCCCATTGCGACACCGGAGCCGGGGAAATCGAACACGTCGAAGTCGAGCTCTTGCCCGTCCGTGCCAATCCATTTCATCGTCAGCTTGCCGGGACCTGGAACGAGGAAATCCGTCGCCTTGTACTGGTCGCCAAAGGCATGGCGGCCGACCACGATCGGATCGGTCCATCCTGGAATCAGTCGAGGGACGTTCGACATCACGATCGGCTCGCGGAAGATCACGCCACCCAGGATGTTGCGGATCGTGCCGTTGGGCGACTTCCACATCTTCTTGAGATCGAATTCCTTCACCCGCGCCTCGTCGGGCGTGATGGTCGCGCATTTGACACCAACGCCGTGCGTCTTGATCGCCTCGGCCGCTTCGACAGTGATCCGGTCCTCGGTCTCGTCCCGCTTCTGGATCGACAGGTCGTAGTAGATGAGGTCGATGTCGAGATAGGGCTCGATCAGCCGTTCCCGGATCCACTGCCAGATGATTCGAGTCATTTCGTCGCCGTCGAGCTCGACGACTGGGTTCTTCACCTTGATCTTGGCCATGTCAGTCCCGTCTTGAAAGGATTGGCCGGGCGCATAGGCTATGCGTCCAAAGCAACGCAACCGCGCCCGATTGTGAATGGGTTCTTGCCCCTCTAAGGGCATAGCCCATGCCTGAGCTCGAAAAGCCGGACAACCCGCTCGTCACGACAAATACGAAGTGGCGATTTCCCTCGGTCCACCCGGAAGGCCGCAAATTCCTGCTGATCGCCGCCGTCGTGACGCTCGCCGTCTATGGCGGGGTCAGCCATTTCCTGGGCTGGATCTGCCTGGGCCTGACGATCTGGGTCGCTGCCTTCTTCCGCGATCCGATCCGAACGACCCCTGACGGCGACAAGCTGGTCGTTGCGCCAGCCGATGGCTTGATCACGGCGATCGCGAAGGTGCCGCCGCCGCGCGAGCTTGCCGGAACCGACGGCCTTACGGATTCGGAGATGACCCGGATATCGATCTTCATGAGTGTCTTCGATGTCCACATCAATCGCGCGCCGGTGAGCGGACGGGTTCGCAAGATGGCCTATGTCCCCGGCAAGTTCGTTAATGCGGATCTCGACAAGGCGAGTGAAGAGAATGAGCGGCAGCATTTCCTCATCGAAGGCGACGGTTTCAGCCTCGGAGTGACCCAGATTGCGGGCCTCGTCGCACGGCGAATCCTGACTTTCGTCCGTGAGGGCGACCGGGTCGACGCGGGTCAGCGGATCGGCTTGATTCGTTTCGGCAGCCGAGTCGATGTCTATCTGCCAGCGGGAACGGGTCCGCGGGTCCTGATCGGCCAGCGGGCGATCGCAGGCGAGACTGTTCTCGCGGAGATCGGAGTCGAACCGGCGGTGACGGGCACCAGCCAGTGACCGATCGAGCGGCGGTAACCGGCGGAATTCCGTTCCGTGCGCTGGTTCCCAATGCGGTCACCGCGCTCGCGCTCTGCTTCGGCCTTACCGGAATCCGCTTCGCGTTTGGCGGCGAATGGGAAAAAGCCCTGGCCGCGATCGTCTTCGCGGGAGTCCTCGACGGGATGGACGGGCGAATTGCGCGCCTGCTTCGGGCCCAGAGCCGCTTCGGGGCGGAACTCGACAGCTTGTCCGACGTGATCGCATTCGGAGTGGCTCCGGCACTGGTGATGTTCCTTTGGTCGCTCGAGCACGCGCCCCAGTTCGGCTGGACGGCGGCCCTCGCGCTCGCGCTGGCCTGCGCACTCAGGCTTGCGCGATTCAATGCCCGGATCGACGTCGATGACCAGCCGCACAAGTCGGCAGGCTTCCTGACGGGCGTTCCGGCTCCAGCCGGTGCCGGGCTCGCCTTCATTCCGATCTACCTCTGGCTTCTGACAGGCATGGAAATATTTCGTGCCTGGTATGTGACGATGCCCTGGCTGCTGTTCGTCGCGATACTGCTGATCTCCAGCATTGCCACCTACAGCTGGTCGAGCCTCAGGGTCCGGCGCTCGTCACGGCTGTTCGTGATCGCCGGGGTCGGCCTTCTGGGAGCGGCGCTGGTTACCAACCCCTGGACGACGTTGCTCATGATCTCGCTGATCTACCTTGCGCTGATCCCATTCAGCATAGCCAGCTACGCGCGCGTCAAACGCCGCCGAGTTTCGGCATCCGCTTGAGCCCGCCGCGGCCGGACAAGGCCGCGATGATGTCGCGCCGGCTGTCGTAGAGCTGTTGGAGGGCAAGGCTTCCGGCAATCCAGAAGCAGCCGATGAAGAAGAGGCTGATCAAAGGTCCAAGCATGTGCAGTCGTCCCTGTTTCGGTTTGGCGCCGGTCGCACTGCGGCGCTGCTGGGACGAAGCAATGTTCTTGTTTTGTTCTCGGTTGTCAAGTCTGCGGTCATCCCCATCTGCAAGTGGTTGAAACCGCGACGCTGTTCGGCTACGGCGCGGCGCATTCCACAGGCGGAGCTGACATACCGGTGTCCCGGACTTGATTCGGGATGACTGGCTCCGCCGAGGCAGAACCGGAAGGAGAAGACCAATGGCGGCTAATGTCGTCACGATGCAGCAATTGCTCGAGGCCGGAGCGCATTTCGGCCACCAAACCCATCGCTGGAACCCGCGGATGAAGCCGTACATCTTCGGCGACCGCAATGGCGTCCACATCATCGACCTGTCGCAGACGGTGCCGCTGTTCGCGCGGGCGCTCGATTTCGTCCAGCAGACTGTCGCCCGCGGCGGCAAGGTCCTGTTCGTCGGAACGAAGCGCCAGGCGCAGGACCCCATTGCCGAGGCGGCGCGAGCATCCGGCCAGCATTACGTCAATCACCGCTGGCTCGGCGGCATGCTGACGAACTGGAAGACGATTTCCAATTCGATCAAGCGCTTCAAGAGCCTGGAAGAGCAACTTTCCGGCGACACGGCGGGTCTCACCAAGAAGGAAGTGCTGCAGCTGACCCGTGAGCGCGACAAGCTCGAGAAGTCGCTTGGCGGAATCCGCGACATGGGTGGGCTCCCGGACGTGATGTTCGTGATCGACACCAACAAGGAAGAGTTGGCGGTCAAGGAGGCGAACGTGCTGGGCATCCCGGTTGTCGCCATCCTCGATTCGAACAGCGACCCGAGCGGAATCGCTTTCCCGGTCCCGGGCAATGACGACGCAAGCCGCGCGATCCGCCTCTATTCCGATGCTATCGCGGGGGCCGTCAACGCGGGCCGTACCGGCGAAGCGCAGTCGAAGGGCGAGGATATCGGCGAGATGGCCGAGCCGCCGGCGGAAGCCGCGCTGGAAGCCTGAGCTTGACCGCGTCCCTGCGGAAGCAGGGTCCCAGGCCCATATACGGCATTGGACTGAACTCCGGCTTTGGCCGGGGAACGAAAGGAATATGAAATGGCTGAGATCACCGCCGCCACCGTGAAGGAACTTCGCGAGCGCACCGGCGCCGGCATGATGGACTGCAAGAAGGCGCTGGCCGAAACCGGCGGCGAAATGGAAGCCGCGGTCGACTGGCTGCGCGCAAAGGGCCTTGCGGCTGCCGCCAAGAAGGCTGGCCGAACCGCCGCCGAGGGCCTGATCGGAGTTGCCGTAAACGGCACCCGCGGCGCCATCGTCGAGGTCAATTCCGAGACGGATTTTGTCGCAAAGAACGAGCAGTTCCAGCAGTTCGTGCACAACGTCGCCGAACTCGCGCTCAAGGACGGCGGAAGCGTCGAGGACCTGCTTGCCGCGTCCTATCCTGGTGGCGGAACGGTCCAGGAAAAGCTGACCGACAACATCGCCAAGATCGGCGAGAACCAGTCGCTCCGCCGGAGCGCGGTCCTCGAGGTCGGCGAGGGCGCGGTCGTCTCCTACGTCCACAATGCGGTCGCTCCGGGGCTCGGCAAGATCGGCGTCCTCGTCGCTCTCGAGAGCGCCGCGCCGTCCGGGACGTTGCAGACGCTGGGCAAGCAGGTGGCGATGCACATCGCGGCCGCGAACCCGCTTGCGCTGAATGGCGAGGATCTCGACGCCGACCTCATCGACCGCGAGCGCGCGATCGCGATCGAAAAGGCCAAGGAAAGCGGCAAGCCGCAGAACATCGCCGAAAAGATGGTCGAGGGCGCTCTTGCCAAGTTCCGCAAGGAAAGCGCGCTGCTTTCGCAGCTGTTCGTGATGGACAACAAAACGCCGGTCGCTGACGTGCTCGGCTCGGCGGGCAAGGAAGCCGGAAGCGAGATCAAGATCGCCGCTTTCGTCCGCTTCCAGCTTGGCGAGGGAATCGAGAAAGAGCAGAGCGATTTCGCCGCCGAAGTTGCCGCTGCCGCCGGGACGAGCAAGCCGGAACCTGTCGCGTAAAGCCACAACCAAGCGCAAAGCTGTTGGATTCGGGGCGGCTGCGCCATAAAGGCGTGGCCGCCCTTCTCATATCTCGAGGACAGTCCGCCCCATGACCCGCCCCCGCTTCAACCGGATCCTCCTGAAGCTGTCGGGCGAGGCGCTCATGGGGCAGGGGCAGTTCGGGATCGATCCCGACACCGTGAACGGCCTCGCCTCCGAAATCGCGGCCGCCAAGAAGGACCGGGAGCTTTGCCTGGTCGTCGGCGGCGGCAACATATTCCGCGGCATCGCGGGGGCGGCGAAGGGGTTCGACCGCACCAGCGCCGATTACATGGGCATGCTCGCGACCGTGATGAACTCGCTCGCTCTCCAGAATGCGCTTGAGAACCAGGGCGTCGACACGCGCGTCCTCTCGGCAATCCCGATGTCCGCGGTGTGCGAACCGTACATACGCCGCCGCGCGATCCGGCATATGGAGAAGGGCCGCATCGTCCTGTTCGCCGCGGGAACCGGCAATCCCTATTTCACCACCGACACGGCAGCCGCGCTGCGAGCCGCGGAAATGGGCTGCGACGCCCTGTTCAAGGGAACGAGCGTCGATGGCGTCTATACCGCCGATCCGAAGAAGGTCTCGACGGCCAAGCGTTACGAGAAGCTGAGCTTCCATCGGGTCCTCAGCGATGACCTGCGTATCATGGACGCTGCCGCCGTTGCGCTATGCCGCGATAACAATATTCCGATCGTCGTCTTCAATATTCGCGAGCCGGGCAACCTCGGCAAGGTCCTTGCCGGCCGCGGGACCGCGACGATCGTGCAGAACGAGGAGTAGAAGATGACGACCAGCATCGACAAATCGGACCTTCAGCGCCGGATGCACGGTGCGATCGACGCGTTGAGGCACGAACTTTCCGGACTCCGGACCGGACGCGCGTCCACCGCGCTTCTCGATACGATCCACGTCGAGGTCTATGGCGCGAACATGCCGCTGAACCAGATCGCCACGGTTTCCGTGCCCGAGCCGCGGCTGCTGACCGTTCAGGTCTGGGACCGGTCCAATGTACAGCCGGTCGAAAAGGCGATTCGAGCGGCCAATCTCGGTCTTAATCCGGTAACCGACGGGCAGCTCATCCGACTGCCAATCCCCGACCTGACGGAAGATCGGCGCAAGGAGCTCGCAAAGCTGGTCGGCCAATATGCGGAGAAGGCCAAGATCGCCATCCGCAACGTCCGCCGCGACGGCATGGAGCATGTGAAGCAGGACGAGCGAAAGCACGACATCAGCGAAGACGAGCGCAAGCGGCTTGAGCACGAGATTCAGAAGCTCACCGACGACACGATCCAGGAGATCGACGACCTCGCCGACGCCAAGGAGAAGGAAGTCCTCGGCAAGTGACATCCTCCAACGCCGCGACAGCGGAGGGGGCGACAAGGCGCGCAAGCGGCGGAGCGGCCGTGCCGCGCCACGTGGCCATCATCATGGATGGCAACGGCCGCTGGGCGAAACAGCGGGGACTTCCGCGGATCGCTGGTCACAAGGCGGGCGCCGAGGCGGTGCGTCGAACCCTGCAGGCGGCGGCGGATGCCGGGGTCGAGGTCCTCACCCTCTATGCTTTCTCTTCGGAGAACTGGCGTAGGTCGGACGAGGAGATTTCCGACCTTACCGGCCTGATGCGTTATTATCTCGAACGCGAGGTGCAGAAGCTGGTGGACGAGGGCGTCCGGCTGCTGCTGATCGGCGATTATCGCGCATTCGGGCCGGCAATGACCCGGCAGCTGGAAGCTGCAATGGAGAAGACCGCCGGCAACAGGCGGCTCACGCTCGTTGTGGCGCTCAACTACGGCTCCAGGCACGAGATCGCCCAAGTGGCCGCGAAGCTCGCACGCCGGGCGGTCGCTGGAGAAATCGCCGCGGACTCGATCGACGAGGCGGCGATCGCGGCGGAGCTCGACACCGCCGGGCTCCCCGAGCTCGACCTGTTGATCCGAACGTCGGGCGAACTCCGCTTGTCCAATTTCCTGCTGTGGCAGAGCGCCTATGCCGAGCTGCTATTCACCCCCCTGCTGTGGCCGGACTTCGACGAGCAGGCGCTCGGCGACGCGCTGAACCAGTTCGCCGCCCGCCAACGCCGCTTCGGTGGCCGATGAACGACCTCGCGATCCGCAGCGGAACCGCTGTCGTGATGATCGTGATCGCGCTGATTGCCGTAGTCGCGGGCAGCTATGCTTTCGCGGTGCTCTGCGCCGCAGCGGCAACCGCGGTCTTCTATGAATGGACCAGGCTGTCACGAGGCTGGGGGATCGGCTGGTATCTCGCGGGCTTCGTGTATGCGGCGGCAGCCGCGCTCGCGCTGCTGTGGGTCCGCGACCGCGGCGATAGCGGGATCGCACTGGTCCTGTGGATATTCATCCTCGTCTGGTCGACCGATATCGGCGCCTATTTCACCGGCCGCGCGATCGGCGGCGCGAAGCTCGCGCCGGCAATCAGCCCGGGGAAGACCTGGGCCGGATTCTACGGCGGGGTCGCCGCTTCGACGATCCTGGGCGGAGCCTGGGCGTTATTCACCGGCCTTCACCCGGTCCTGATTCTGCTGGCGCCGCTGCTGTCGGTCGCCGCCCAGGCAGGCGATCTTGGCGAAAGCTGGATGAAGCGCCAAGCAGGTGTCAAGGATTCTGGAACGTGGATTCCCGGCCATGGCGGCGTGTTTGATCGCCTCGACGGGCTTTTGCCGGTCGCTATCCTCGCCGCAGCGGCGGTAATGGCTGGGGTAGCATGAAACGGCGAATCGCCATTCTCGGAGCGACGGGGTCGATCGGGCGGTCGACGCTGGACCTGGTCGAGCGCTCGCCCGATCGGTTCGAAGTGGTTGCCTTGACCGCGCAGGGCAACGTCGAGGCCCTGGCCGATGCTGCGCGGCGCACCGGAGCAAAGCTTGCCGTCATCGCTGACCCGACCCGCCTTGAGGAACTCCGCTCCAGGCTCGCCGGCACCGATTGCCGCGCTTCCGGCGGTACCGAAGGCCTGATCGAAGCGGCGACGGGGGCTGACTGGGTGATGGCTGCGATCGTCGGATGCGCCGGGCTATTGCCGACGATGGCGGCGATCGAGGCCGGAAAGACGGTAGCGCTGGCCAACAAGGAAGCGCTCGTTACCGCAGGCAGGCTGATGACCGGCGCGGCGGCGGTCAGCGGCGCGACCTTGCTGCCCGTCGACAGCGAGCATAACGCGATTTTCCAATGTCTTGCTGGAAGTCGTGCAGAAGATGTCTCGCGTCTTGTGCTGACCGCGAGCGGGGGGCCTTTCCGTGATTTCACGTTGGACCGGATGCGGGACGTCACGCCAGCCCAGGCGGTCGCCCATCCGAGATGGTCCATGGGCGAGAAGATTTCGGTCGATTCGGCGACGCTGATGAACAAGGGACTCGAGCTGATCGAGGCTCACCACCTGTTCGGCTTGCCGTCCGGCCGGATCGACATCGTCGTCCATCCCCAATCCATCGTCCACTCGCTCGTCGAGTTCGTCGATGGGTCGCTTCTCGCCCACCTCGGAAGCGCCGATATGCGCATCCCGATCGCATTCACGCTCGCGTGGCCCGAACGGATGGAGACGCCGGCCGAGCGGCTGTCGCTCACCGAGGTCGCGAGGCTCGATTTCGAGGCGCCCGATCCGGAGCGTTTCCCGGCGCTTCGACTGGCCCGCGAGGCACTCGAGCGCGGCGGAAGTGCTGCAATCGTGCTCAATGCGGCCAACGAGATCGCGGTCGATTCCTTCCTGAAGGGCCGCATCGGATTCCGCGATATCTGCCGGGTGGTCGAACGGGCGCTCGAAGAGATCGACCCGCCGGCGCCGGCGTGCGTCGACGATGTAGTCGAAATCGACCGTGCGACGCGCGATCGCGCCGCGGCGCTCGTCTCCGAAGCTTGTTGCTGATGCTCGCGCAACCGCCAGTCTGGCTGATCGTCATCGCCTTCATCTGCGCGATCGGGCCGCTCGTCTTCATTCACGAGCTCGGCCACTACCTCGTCGCGAAGCTGTTCGGGGTCGGCGCGGAGACCTTCTCGATCGGGTTCGGCGGAGAGATCACTGGCTGGACAGACCGAAGCGGGACCAGATGGAAGGTCGGGTGGCTTCCGCTCGGTGGCTATGTCCGCTTTGTCGGCGATGAAGATCATGCCGGCGAAGGCGAACAACCCAGGATCCAGGCGCGCGGCGACCGGTTCGCTTCAAAGTCCGTATGGCAACGGTTCCTGATCGTCCTCGCTGGCCCGATGGCGAATTTCGTGCTCGCGATCGTGATTTTCGCCTGTTTCTTCGCTGTTCTGGGCGTGCCGAGGACTCCCAATATGGTTGTTGCGGTGCAGGCCGGGACCGCGGCAGCTTCGGCGGGGCTTCGCAAGAATGACCGAATCGAGGCGGTCGCCGGTCAGCCGACGCCGACTTTCGAGGACGTGCAGCGGATTGTTGCCCTTCGCCCTGGCGAGACGGTCATGTTGCGCGTCGCCCGCGATGGAGCGACGGCGCTGCTCAAGGCGAAGCTCGGGGTTCACGAGGAACAGGATCGCTTCGGGCAAAAATATCAGGTGGGCCTCCTCGGCGTCTTTGCCGCCGGTCGCCACCTGGAACCGGTGCCTGCGACGCAGCTGATCCCGGAAGCGACCCGCTATACCTGGGTGCTGACGGCGACGACGTTCGAAGGGCTGGTGCAGATCGTAACCGGCCGCCGCTCGGTCGAGGAACTTGGCGGCCCGCTCAAGATGGCTCAGGTCGCCGGACAGCAGGCATCACTCGGCCCGTTCCAGTTCGTCCAGCTGCTGGCGCTGTTTTCAATTAATCTCGGATTCATCAATCTCTTGCCAGTCCCGGTGCTGGATGGTGGCCACCTTCTCTTTTATGCCATGGAGGCGGTGCGCCGCCGGCCGGTCAGTGTGCAGGCGCAGGAATGGGCTTTTCGGGGAGGACTCGCTCTGCTCCTCGCACTGCTCCTGTTCACAACGGTGAATGATCTGGGTTCATTCGGCCTTTGGGAACGGCTCGGGCGCTTGATTGGCTAAGGCGGTTGGGGCAGGGCAGCACATCCAAAAGGCCGCGGCAGGCTGGCGGTACAGCATTCAAGGGCGGGGACGCGTGATTCCACAGACAGTGAAATTTTCCAGGCGCGCCGGTGCGG